>Ga0070698_100001466_pt1 | contig 26171 bp, 16 predicted proteins | sample KBSK1502metaG_FD_65477 | JGI IMG/M metagenome (GOLD analysis project Ga0070698, IMG submission 65477) | Corn, switchgrass and miscanthus rhizosphere microbial communities from Kellogg Biological Station, Michigan, USA - KBS K1-50-2 metaG | ecosystem: Host-associated > Plants > Roots >... | reverse complement strand
CAGCTACGACAACACCGGCCAGCTCGACCACGCCAACTGGCGGCACGTTCGCTTCATCGAACAAACGACCCAGAGCCCCGACAAACCGATCGCCTGGTCGATGATGTCGGACGTCTGCAAGCACTGCGCCAACGCCAGCTGCCTGGAAGTCTGCCCGACCAATGCCATCGTCCGCACCGAGTTCGACACTGTCTTAATCCAGCAGGACGTCTGCAATGGCTGCCGCGACTGCATCTCGGCGTGCCCCTACGGCGTCATCGGCTTCAACAGCAATACTGGGACGGCCCAGAAGTGCACCTTCTGCTACGACCGTCTGCAGAACAACCTCAAGCCGGCCTGCGCCACCGCGTGTCCGACGCAGTCAATCAAATTCGGCCCACTGGACGAGATGCGCCAGACCGCCGCCATGCGCCTCGACACGCTGCAGCAGCAAGGCATGTCCGAGGCTCGTCTCTATGGCGATAAGGAATACGGCGGGTTGCACGCCCTCTTCCTGCTGACCGACAAACCGGAGGCATACAAGCTGCCAAGCACCGAAAGCGCGGTGCTGCCAAGCCGCAACAACGTTCCCGGCTACCTGGGTGCGGCGATCACCGCCGTCGTAGCGGCAGTGGCGGGCCTGATTGCGTTCCGCCGCCGCGGCGAGCAGCCGCCCGCGCCGGCCGGGTCTGCCTCCTCCCTCTACGGGGGCGGATCAGGCTCATCGCGCTCCCCCTCCGGGGGCGGATCAGGCTCGGCTCCCTCCCCCTCTGGGGGAGGGTCAGGGAGGGGGTAATGGCCGGCGAGCATTTCGTCGTGCCGCCGAACTGGACGTGGTTCATCCTGCTGTACTTCTTCTTCGCGGGGATCTCCGGCGGCGCGTTTGTCATCGGCACCATGCTGCGGCTGGGGGGCAGCCCGGCAGATAAGGCGGCCTCACGACTCGCCTTCCTCATCAGCTTCCCGCTGCTGCTCATCTGCCCCATCCTGCTCACGCTCGATCTCGGGCAGCCCGCGCGCTTCTGGCACATGCTGGTCGACGTCGGTTCAGGCACACCGGCGTTCAAGGCCTACTCCCCGATGTCGCTGGGCGTCTGGGGACTGACCCTGTTCGGACTCTTCTCGTTCGTGACGTTCCTGGGGGCTGTGGGCGAGGGTGGGTATCTGCGCTGGCGCATACTCGCGGGCGCCGGCCGGGTCATGAGCAGCGCCCTGGGAAAGGTGTTCATGGTGATCGGCGCGATCTTTGGGTTCTTCGTTGCTGCCTACACGGGTGTTCTCCTTGCCGTGAGCAACCAGCCTGTGTGGAGCGATACGTGGACGCTGGGTGGGCTCTTCCTCGCGTCGGGGCTCAGCGGCGCCGCCGCCAGCATCCTGTTGTTGAGCCGCGGCCGCCGCGAGGCGGCGGTCAGCGACGGCAAACTGATGGAGGCAGACCGGTACTTCATCATCCTGGAGCTGCTCTTGATCGCCCTCTTCTTGATCACGCTGGGCGGGGTGGTGTCGAAGGTGCTGGGCGGCGGCTGGATCATCCTCTGGTTGCTGGTCTTGATCGGTACCCTCGTGCCGCTTGTTGCTGAATGGCGACCAGCGCTGGCGCGCCAGGTTCCACCCGTTGTGGTGCCGGTGCTGGTCCTGGTCGGCGTGCTGGCCTTGCGCGCCGTGATCATCTTCAGCGCTCAGGCCTAAATGAAGGTTGGGGTCCTTCTCCCCTCCCGGTTCGAGGACCCGGGCGAGTTTCTCGCGGACGCGCGGGCGATGGAAGCGGCACGCGTGGACAGCATCTGGCTCGAGGAAGGCGACGGCTACGACCCGATGTTGGCGCTGGCGGCGATCGCCGCGGTCACCAGCCAGCTGCGCCTGGGGCTGATCACTCTCAATACTCCCTCCCCTTCTGGGGGAGGGTCGCGGAGGGGGATCGAGACTCTGCAGCACCTATCCCGACATCGCGTCATCACCGGGTCGATCTCCCTCCCCCTTGAGGGGAGGGTCGGGGAGGGGGTGATTGGAACCGAGCGCTGGCGGCGTGTCGAGGTGCCCGCGGATCGAGAGGCGTGGGCGCAAACGTTGGAGCAAGCCCGGCCCGACTTCGATGGTGTGCTGGTCGCCATGGACCCGAGGCTGCTCGACATCTTGCGACATCCCGAAGACGCGATCGATCGCTCCGACCTGCTGCTGGCGCAGGGCTAGCGGTCGGCGCATGGCCCGCGGCGCTCCTTCCGATCTCAAGGTCCTCGCCTTCGACGTCTTCGGGACGGTGGTCGACTGGCGCAGCGGTGTCATGGCGGAGCTGGCTGCCATCGCCCGAGAGCACGATCTCTCCGTCGATGCCGCCGCCTTCGCCGACGAGTGGCGTAGACGCTATCAGCCATTCCTGGATCGCGTGCGGCTCGGCGAGGAGCCCTGGCAAGTACTTGACGAGTTGCATCGAGCTGCGCTCCGCGAAGTCGTCGCCAAGTTCTCACTCCAGTCGCTTTCCGAGACCGACCTCGACCGTCTGGTCTTTGCCTGGCACCACTTGCCGCCATGGCCCGACGCGGTCGGTGGGCTCACCCGCCTGCGCTCCCGCTTCGTACTGGCCACCCTCTCGAACGGGGGCATGGCGCTGCTCATTGACCTGGCCCGGAGAGGCAGCCTCCCGTTTGACTGCATCCTGTCGGTCGAGCTGGTCAAAAGCTATAAGCCCGACCCTCGGATATACCGACTCGTGCCGGACCTGCTTGCCGTTGGGCCTGAGCAAGCGATGATGGTGGCAGCCCACGCGTACGACCTGGCGGCGGCGGCCAAGCAGGGCATGCGAACCGCCTTCGTGCGCCGTCCGCACGAATGGGGCACCGGCAAGGTGGAGCTTCCCGACTTTCCGGTCGACATCCTCGCCGAGGACTTCCTCGACCTGGCATCTCAACTCGGCGCCTAACAGCGTGGCATGCTAGGCAATCATGGCGACGGGCGTACGGCCCGCGTGGGCGATCCATTTGCAACCGGGCAGCGGGATTCCGCCGGAGGACGACGCCGCTCGCCGTTACCTTCGTCGCGGTAACCTCGCTGAGGCGCTCCTCCCAGGAGGCGAGGGGCCGGCGCTGGTCGCCGGTGATATCGACCTCTCACACGACGAACTCCGGGCGGCCGCGAGCCGGGCGGCGATGCGGCTCGAGGACGCCGGCGTCTCCCAGGGGACGCACGTCGCTCTGTTCGCGGAGAACTCTGCCGCGTGGATCATTTCCTATCTCGGGTTGCAGCTGCTGGGGGCGACCGTCGTGGGAATGAATCCGGCCTTTAAGGAAGCCGAGGCCGAGCAGATCCTGACCGACAGTGAAGCCGCCGTGGCGCTGGTCGATGCCGGACGCCAGCCGCTGATCGACACGCTGCGACCGCGGCTGACCGCCCTTCGCGCTATCGTTCGGGTCGACGAGATCGGTTGTGCTGCGCCCCAACCCCGACCCTCCCAGCCTGTTGGTTCCCTCACGCCCGAGAGTCCCGCGCTCCTTCTCTACACCTCTGGCACGACGGGGCGGCCAAAGGGTGCCCTGCTCGATCACGGCAACTTGCTCGCGCAAGGACGCGGCGTGGTCGAGGCCTGGCGGTGGACCGCCGCGGACCGCCTGGTGCTGGCGCTGCCGCTCTTCCATGTTCACGGCCTGGCCATCGCCCTCCATGGCTCTTTGATCGCGGGCGGGTGCGCCATCCTGGTGCCATTCAATCCGGAGAATGTCGTCCGCGAGCTCCGCGCCGGCGGAACGATGTTCTTCGGCGTTCCGGCCATGTATCAGCGGCTCTGCGATTACCTCGACCGTAATCCCGCCGACCTGCGGCGTGTTCGCCTCTTCGTGGCGGGATCCGCCCCACTGCCGGCAACCCTGTTCGAGCGCTGCGAACGAATCCTGGGACAGCCCGTACTGGAGCGTTACGGCATCACGGAGGGCGGCATCGTCGTCTCCAACCCATACGACGGGCCGCGCCAGCCGGGCCGCGTGGGCTATCCGCTGCCAGGAGTCGAGGTGCGCCTCGGTGAGCAAGACGAAGTGCAGCTAAAGGGCGGCCAGGTCTTCAAGGGTTACTGGCGGAATGCCGCAGCGTCGGCGGACGCCTTTGCGGATGGCTGGTTTCGCACGGGCGACATTGGCGAGATCGCGACCGATGGAACGCTCGCCATCCGGGGGCGCATCAAGGAACTGATCATCTCCGGCGGCTATAACGTCTATCCCCGCGAGGTGGAAATGGTTCTCGAGCAGCATCCTGCCGTAGCGGAGGTCGCGGTAGCCGGTTTGTCGTCGGAACGCTGGGGGGAGGAAGTCACCGCCTTCGTGGTTGCGCGCACTCCGGTCGACGAGCAGGAGTTGATTGCCTACGCACGCGAGCGCCTGGCGACCTACAAATGCCCTCGTGCCGTGCGCTTCATCGAGGCCATCCCGCGCAACGCGATGGGTAAGATCGACCGTTCCCGCCTGAAATAGAGCGTCCCGCCCCTTCCCTCCCCCGCTCGCGGGGGGAGGGTCAGGGTGGGGCGTTGCTACGCCTGAGTCGGCTGCGGCACTTGCCGCTGCCCGGCGCCGACCGGCTGCGCGGCTGGTTGCTCGTCGTACTCGAGCGAGATGTCCTGTTTCGACCGCTCCTTGACGGTCGCAACCGCGATCAGGGAGATCACGGCGCAGATAAGGATGTACCAGGCTATCGCCAGGCTGGTGTGGTAGCCCGTGACCTTGATGCTCGTCCCCGGTATCACCCCGCCGGCAAGGAGCAGCGTCGCAATGATCGGCGCCGGCCCACCCGCAAAGACGGACGCCAACTGGTAACCGAGCGAGGCACCGCTATAGCGCAGCCGCCCCGTGTAGCTTTCGGCGATGAGCGCCGCCTGTGGGCCGTACTGGGCGTCGTGCGGGATCAGCGAGAGGAAGATGGCCAGGAAGATGAGGCCCGCCACCTTCGTATCGAGCAAGCCGAAGTAGACAAAGCCCCAGACGCCCATCAACACCACGCCCGCCATGTACACCCGCTTGCGGCCGATCCGGTCCGAGAGATAGCCGAAGAACGGGATCGAGAAGAAGGACAGGACCGCGCCGCAGGTGAGGGCGAGGAGGATGAAGTTGCGGGTTTGCTTCAACGGTCCCGGCGTTACCGCATAGGTGAAGATGTAGGCCGTGAAGATATAGAACGGAGCCTGCTCGGAGAGCCGCAGGAAAGCCGATTGCAGGATCTCCCTCCAGTTGCGACGAATGACTTGGGCCACGGGAGCCGATTCGATCTTCCGCTGGTCGAGAAGCCGCTGGAAGAGCGGAGTCTCGAACACCCGCAGCCGGACATACAGGCCGACCCCCACCAGCAGGATGCTGAAGTAGAACGGCACCCGCCAGCCCCAGTCGGCAAACCCTTTCGGACCGGCGATGTTGCTCATGATGTAGAGCGCACCGTTCGCCAGCACCAACCCGACGGGGACGCCGAATTGCGGCCAGCTGGCCCAGAAACCGCGCCTACCACGATGTCCCCACTCCATCGACATCAGGACCGAACCGCCCCATTCGCCGCCAACCCCGGCGCCCTGGACGAAGCGCAGGACGACCAACAGGATGGCGCCCCAGATGCCGATCGACGAGTAAGTCGGGACGAAGCCGATGAGGAACGTGGCGACGCCCATCAGCAGCAGCGTGGCGATCAGCGTCGCCTTGCGGCCGATACGGTCGCCGTAATGGCCGAAGATCGCTGCTCCGATTGGCCGGGCGATGAACCCCACCGCGTAAATCAGAAAGACATTGAGAGTCGCCACCACAGGATCGGACTTGGGAAAGAACAGCTTGGCAAAGACGAGGCCGGTGGCGGTTGAGTAGAGAAAGAAGTCATACCACTCGATCGACGTGCCGACGGTGCTGGCGATAACGGCTCGTCGGAGCTGTTGCCGTTCGTCAGCGGAAGCCGCTGTCACTGCCACGCGCAATCACCTCTTGAAAAATGGGATGGTCGCTACGGTCCCTCCTCCGAGGGGACAAGTGGCGTCAAAGCATGCCGCAGCCGCTCCGCGCTGGGCCCGGAACCACCTCCCTTCCGCCCTCTCCCCTGCTAAGGATGCACAGCGGGACGGTCGTGGTCAACTCCCTCCCCCTCTGGGGGAGGGTCGGGGAGGAGCTCGCCTAGGCTACAGAAGCCACGTCGGCCGGCTCCTCGACTCGCGTGGACCGCTCGGTCGAATCGCCAGGACCGTCCTGGAGGCGGCCCGATTCCGCCACCGAAAGCGGCAGGGCAAGCGCGAAGACGGTCCCTTCGCCGGGCGTACTGCTCTCGATCGCGAGGCTGCCGCCGTTACCTTCTGCCAACTGGCGACTGATGTACAGGCCGAGCCCGGTGCCCGGGACGTTACGGAAAGCGGGATCGTTGGTTCGATGGAAGCGCTCGAAGACCCGCTCCCGTTCGCTCGGAGGAATTCCGGCGCCGTTATCGGCAACCCGCACGACCGCCCGATCGCCCTCCCTGGAAACAGTGATTGTCAGGCGGGGCGGCCGGACAGTGTAGCTCAGGCCGTTGTTGATCAGATTGTCGAGGATCCGACCGAGCTGGCTTGCGTCTGCCTCCATGGGAACCGGATCAGCAGGCAAGCGCATGGCAATTTCGGCAGCAAGCAGTTGCGCCCGTGGTAGAGCTCGTTCCCTGGCATCCTCGACAACCTTCCGCAGGTCAACCTCGGTCAGGTTCGGTGAAAGCACGTTCGCCTCGATCCGTGAGGCTTCAAGGAGATCAGACACGATCCGATTCAGTTCCCGAGTCTTGCCCGTCAGGATCTCGAGCGCTTTTTTCCATCCGTCGGGGACAGCGCCGAGCGTTCCATCAGACAGCAACGACAAATAGCCAGCCAGGACCGTGATCGGCGTCCGCAGCTCGTGAGCCGCCATGTGGAGAAAACGAGTCTTGGCCTCGCTGGCGAGCTGGGCGGACTCGTAAAGGTCGGACATCTCCTCCTTCCGCTCGCGCGTATCGGCGAAAGAGGCGAGGAGGAACGAGGTGAGAGCCACGCTGACGTTGAAGACCTGGAGGGTGACCATCTTCTCGAAAAGCGTCTGGTCAACAAACGGGCCTGTCCCATTGGCCGCCGACCAGGTGGCGACCCCTGACGCGATCAGGGCGGCCGGCGCTGCACCTCGCAGGTGGAATCGCCAGGCCGTTGTCATGATCAGCGGAAGAACCAGGTATTCGAGCCGCAGCCGATTCTGGAACAAAACGTACGTCACGACGGCCGTCGCGGCGAGCAGTCCCGCCAGCTCGAGGGCACGCCGCCCCTTGAGAACCGGCGCGGAAGGACGCGCCAGAACGCTCAGAAGGAGGGGCGCCACGAGCAAGACGCCCATGGCATCCCCTGCCCACCAGACCGCCCAGGTCGGCCAGAATTGAGTTACGGAAATCGCCCCCGCTTGCAAGAGCACAGAGCTACCGACCGTTGCGCTGATCGTCATGCCAGCCAGTGCTGCGATAACGATGATGTCGATCGCGTCGCGCAGCCGATCCAGCTTCGAGTGGAAGCCGACCCGCCGCAGGAGCTCCACCGAAATGAGGGGCGCCAACGTGTTGCCGAGGGCAATGACGGCCGCACCGACCGGTGATGGGCCAATCGGCAGGTTGACGGCAAACGCGGCGAGAGCGATGGCGGGCCATGCTCGGCGACCGATGACGAGGAAGGCCACCAGGGCGATGCCGGTCGGGGGCCAAACCGGCGTCACCTGACCATGGACGAGCGCCAAGCTCAAGCTCAGCCGGGCCGTGAGCCAATAGGCCACCGCAACGAGCGCTAGCCGGAGTAATTCCCGAGCGGGTCCGCGGAAGGATCGCACGGCCGCGATATTCAATAGCAGGTCGCCGGAATCAAATCAAGCATTGCGACGCAACGTAAAACGTGCGCCTAGACCCTTTGAACCTGAACCTGCGGGATGTCTGCGAAGTCAGCATCCTGCGTGAAGACAACGAGGCCGTGTCTGACGCCGGTCGCCGCAATCCACACATCCATCACCCGCGGACGGCGGCCGGCCGCTCGAGCTTCCGCAACGATCGACGCGAAGGTGCGGGCAACCTCCGCATCGATGGGGATCGCCTCGAATTCGCGCTCGACCCTGGTCACGGCGCGAAGGCGCCGCGCCCTGGTCGGACCGTCTTTTGCCCGTAGCACGCCCACGTGTAGCTCGGCCAGCGTGATGATCGATATCGCCGGTTCATCCGGCAGGCCGTCAGGAGGACGGCCGGCTTCTCGAGCGACGAAGACCGAAGTGTCGAGCAGCCCTTTCATAACTCGTCGATGCGATCGCCAAGTACAGCGTGGACGTCAACCATGAACTGGTCGTCAAGCGGAGCCTCCCGGATAATCTTTTCGACAGCGGCCTTCGTTGCGAATCTGGAACGCGCTGGCACCGGGCCCAGCTCCGCAACTTCTCGTCCGGCTACGGTAATCACAAAGGTCCGTCCGGTTTCGACCTGACGCAGAATGCCGGCGCTATCGTTGCGAAGATCCCGAACTGGAATTCTGATTGGTCCCGAGCCGGGTGGGTCGGTGGCCAGCGTTCGGACGATTCTCCTCGGCTTTCCATGTCGGGCGTCATATTCGTGGCCTAACTGCTTGGCGTCGGCGTATGGAATTCCAAGCTGCTTTTCGATCAGGGCGTAGGTGAAGCCCTTTTCACGAAGCTGGAAAGCGCGTCGCTTGATCGCGTGGGTCGACTTCTCCATTTTGCCCCTCGAAATCTATTGTAGCATCTCTGCTACGTTACTCGTTAGCGGTAATATTGATACCTTGAGCAGCGCCGCCGATCCGAGCCAGCCGACTGCGGTGCAGCCCAGGGCAACCCTCACCCATCAGATTCCGGACGACCGTCGCTATTGGGTGCTCGGCACGGTCATGCTGGTGCAGTTCACCTCGATCCTTACCAGCACCATCGTGTCGACCGCGGCACCGACGATCGTCGATGAGCTCCATGGCCTCGATCTCTATGCCTGGCTCTTCTCCTCCTACCTGCTCGCGTCGTCAGTGACGGTACCGGTTGTTGGCAAGCTCTCCGACCTGTTTGGTCGCCGGCCCTTCTACATTGCCGGCGTGCTGCTGTTTCTGTTTGGTTCGGCCGGCTCTGGCGTTGCCCAGAACATGGGCGAGCTGATTGCGGCCCGAGCCGTTACCGGCATCGGCGGCGGAGCGATGATGGCCCTCGGCGTCACCACCATCGGCGATATCTTTTCGCCCCGCGAGCGCGGCCGCTGGATGGGGCTGATCATGAGTGTCTTCGGACTGGGAAGCATCGTCGGACCACTAGTTGGAGGCACCATCACCGACCACTTCGGCTGGCGATGGGTCTTCTATGTCAACTTGCCGCTCGGGCTGATCGCCCTCGGGCTGATCGGTTTCCTTCTGCCCAGAATCGCGGGGCATGGTCGCGTCCGCATCGACTGGCTCGGCATCGCGCTGCTGGTCGCCGGTGTGCTGCCGATCCTCATCGGCCTGACCTGGGCCGGCCTGACGTATCCATGGGGTTCACCGCAAGTGATCGGCTCGCTCGTCGCCGGCGGGATTTTGCTGGCGGCCTTTGCCGTTTGGGAGAACCACGCCAGCGAGCCGATCCTGACCCTCCATCTGTTCGAGAACCGCGCCTTCACCGTCGCCGTCATCCTGAGCTTCGTGGTCGGCATCGCCCTCTTCGGCTCGCTCACCTTCCTTCCCCTCTACGCCCAAGGTGTGCTCGGGTACAGTGCGCAGGACTCCGGACTGGTTCTCGCCCCAATGATGGGCGGCTTCGTACTGGGAAGCCTGGTCGGCGGCCAGCTCACCACGCGAACCGGCCGCTACAAGATGCAGACCGTGATCGGCACGGTCGTAGCGGTGGTCGGGATGTTCCTACTCTCGCGCCTGTCGGCGAGTTCGACGTTCGGGCAGGCCGCGGTGGCGATGGTCGTCACCGGCATCGGCGTTGGTGCCGTCTTCCCCACGCTGTCGGTGGTGGTGCAGAGCGCCTTTCCCTATCGGATGCTGGGAACGGCCAATGCCGGGCGCCAATTCTTCAATAACCTCGGCGCCGTCGTGGGCGTGCCAATCATGGCCACGATCGTCATCGAGACGTTGAAGAACGAGCTACCGAAGCATCTCCCGGCCGAGGGCGGCCAGCAATTAGCGAAAGCGGTGGCGTCCGGCGCCCAGGGACTGATTGCCGGCCAGAATCAGGGACTCAGCGAGGCTTTCGGAAACCTCCCGCCCGCACTGCTGCATCAGGTGCTGACCGCGGTGCGGGTGAGCCTATCGATCGGCATCGAACGTGCGTTTCTCCTCGGGACCGCCCTGATGGCACTGGGTGTGGTGGTCACTTTCTTCCTCCCTGAGATCCCGCTTCGCGGAACGATCCAGGACCATCCGACCGGCTGAAGAGCGGGCGGCTAGGTTGTCGTGCGCTCCACCAACGCCCACGAACCCTGACGGGCGCTACGGGCCACCGCCTCGCAGGCGAGCATCGATTCGTGCCCATCGGCAAAGGTCGGATAGTCGGGCTCCGAACGGCCATCCCCAGCCACCGCGCCATAGACGGCTCGATACAGCGCCTTGAAGGTGTCCGCGTAACCTTCATTGTGTCCGGCGGGTAAGCCAGCAGCGGCGCGCCCTTCCGCGTTAAGCAGGCCGGGGTCGCGCGGAAGGAGTTCGTTCGGCCGTTCACGGTGGCCGATCCACAGATCGTCCGGCCGCTGGGAGTGCCAGGCGGCGGCGGAGGTGGACCCATCGATCTCGAACTCGAGCGCGTTCTTGCGTCCGGCGCTGATTTGCGAGAGCGTCAGGTTGCCGATCGCCCCGTTTTCATAGCGGAGCAGGATCGTCGCGCAGTCCTCTGTGGCGATCGTTCGAGCCGTAGTCGCGCCGGAGGACTCTCTGGCGAAGGTTTCAACCGGCCCGACAGGCTGGCGGCGGACTGGAATGAAGGTCTTCAAGTCGGCCATCACGGAGACAATCCGCTGCCCGGTGATGTGGCTGGTCAGGTCCATCCAGTGCGAGCCGATGTCGGCAACGGCTCGCAGGCTCCCGCCCAGCTCGGGCTCGAGCCGCCAGTTCCAGTCGGTGTCGAGAAGGAGCCAGTCCTGCAGGTAGTGCCCCGACACCAGCCGGACGTCACCCAGCCCTCCTTCTCGCACCAGCTGGTGCAGGTGCCGGCAGATCGGATAGAAGCGGATGTTGAAGTTGACGGCGTGGACGAGCCCGCTCGCCTGCGCGAGCCGGACGAGCTCACCCGTCTCCGCCGAGGTCATCGCGAGCGGCTTCTCGCAGACGACGTGCTTGCCGGCGGCCAGCGCCGCCGCCGCCTGGGGGTAGTGCAGGTGATTCGGCGTCGTGATGTGGACCACATCGACGCGTGAGTCGGCCAGCATGGCCTCAAAGCTCTCGTAAGCGGGCGGCAGGCGAAGAGCGGTGGCACGTTCCGCGGCCCGCGCATGGCTCGATCCAACGACGCCATATACCTGCACGCCTAGCCGGCGCAAGGCTTCGACATGCACCACGCCGATGAATCCGGTTCCGACTACGGCAGCGCCGATATCGCTGATCGGTCGTGATGCTTTGTCCTGCACCAACTAATCTTCTCCTAGAGCGCGATTGGGCTGACCTGGCTGGCGCGTGGCTTGCGCCTAAAAGGCCGGTGGAAGCATGAGCCCGTGATCGAAGTGGTGGGCAGATCATACGGATTCCCCCGATGCGCGACCAGCACCACTCAAGGCTCCGGCATAGCAACGCCCGCCCGCGAATTTGAGGTCGCGAGTCGGAGGAGTCTCGAACTCGTGAAGGACGCAAGCTGGAGAGGAAAGCGGATCCTCGCACAGGCGTCCTAGGTTTGCCGAGGGTGCGACTCGAGTCTCCCGCGCCGCTATTACGCCGGAAGACCAAGGGCAAGCCGCGACCTATGCGCCGACTAAAGTGGAGCAGTCGGCGGAAGTCGGCACCCTCGCCCCACGAGAGCGGACTCGGGGGCGCAAATACCACCGGTCCTTCTCAAATATGTTTGATACAGCGGCCCACTAAGAAAGCGCTAAACCCGCTCGCTCAAGCGGTTTTCAAGACCTGCGACACAGAGTTCACCAGCGTTCGCAGGCGGTTCATTCTCACTCAATTCCCGACGCTACCGTTCGTTAGGGCTCGTCAGAGTTCGCCAAGGTTCAGCGACGTTGCCGCCACCGTTGCCGTCAAACACCCCTTGATGCGTCGTTCGCGCGATGAGGCGCCCCGCTCAAGACAATCCGCATCGGAGCGTGTTAAGCAAGGTAGGTCAACGCTCCCGTATGTCTTCGCTAGCTGACGTTAGGTTAGTACTCATGATTGTTCCTGCTCGAATGCTCATCAAGGCGTGTCCTCGTCAGCGACAGCCTCACTCGAGTACTCGGATTCACCTATTCGCTCTAAGCTAGCTTCAAGGCTCGTCCATCCAATTAAGCGGTCGATAACATTGCGCAGCGCTTTAGTTGCGGTTGATCTGGGGGCGGAGCCAGTCGACTCCAAAGCTTCGGTCAGATCCGATAACACTGTCTCGCGGCTCAGACTTCCAGTTGTCAGCATCTCAATCGCCTTGCCCGCAAGAGAGTCTTCGGGGTTGCGCGTGCGCAACGCTCTCCTAACCCAAGCACGCATCACTAAATGGATCCCTCCGGCACCAGCCCCCATTGGGTCCGTGTATTGGCAAGTAAAGCGCAATAGTCATCCAACGCCATTTCGTGAGCGGGCTCGATCACGCCGTGCGTTGGTGAAGCGCCGCGATCTCGTCTGAAACGCAGGCCGGCACCAAGTACCGCCTCATCAATTCGCCACAAAGGTAGGTCGTTTTCGCCTCCAGGCAGCCATCTCGGCCGTCGCGCTGGGTGCATGTGCTTCGGATCAGTTGGCGTTGCAGACATTCCATCACCTTTGCGTTTGGTCGGGCTGGCCGGTTTCACACGACCGTCGTAATCCTGCCTTATGTCCGTCGGTACTCTGACGCCAAGGCCATCGGCGCTGTTCTCAACCAGTGGCTGCTCCCCATCAGCGCTCATAGTCCGGTAGAGGTAGGCCAACCCTCCTCGCCCCGCGACTCTTTATCTTCGTGACTTGCCAACGGATCGTTGGCGAACGAGAGGGGGGATCCTAAACAGCCGGTCCTTGATGAAGCCGACATCAGCTAACACCCCAGCTTCGGTCAGGCGGTCAGAGCGCCATTGGGCGAGGGCCTCAAAGACTGTGTGCCGCAGATGATCCAGAAGGGCGATACGATCTAATTCATGGACATAGGGATGCGCTGTATTGAGCACGAGCACCAGTCGACCATCTTCGACGCGCGATGCAGCATACGGGGCCGACGAATTTGAGTCGGTTGCAAGAAAGCCATTAACCACCAGATCCTCGGCAGATGCCGTGAAATCGGGGGCACCTCCACTCGCTGCCTCCAAGAGCTTCGATGAAGCTCGTTGATATCTCACGAGCTCGCCATTCGGCGCGTGGATCAGTACATTGCGAAACTCAGGGGCCACGAGCTCTGCTTGCAAGCTATTTGTCGCGAATCTGAGATCTCGAGCAGACATCGCTGTAGTGGTGCGCAAGGGCAATTTCGCGACGCTTATCAGCTCTGCACTCTCGGCCGCTATCCGCTCACCAACGAGAGACTCCTCATTGCCGAACCAAAGAATGTTGTCTTTCGTGTGAGAAACCTCGAAGTCGTCCAACTGTACCTCGCCCACTAATCGCTGGTTCACTACATCGTTCGAGCCTTGGACTTGACCGAATATCGCCTCGGGACGCCAAGCTTCCGGCCATCCTTTAAGCACTCGGCCAGCGTGGACGATAGTGAAACCGGCCTTTGCACGACTGGCTTCTTTGAGGATGCCAACCCACCCCTTCACGGTCTTGCCGTTGACTGTGAAGCGAAAGCGCTTCTTCAGTAATCTCCCCTTGGAGTCCTTGCGGATCTCAAATTGCTGCTCATCCCAACCTAGTCTTTGCCCGAAACACCAGCAGGTCAGGTCGCGATTCAGATCTTCGCGGTAAATGGATGACAAGTACTGCTTGACCTTTCCTTGGGTGCGGGCTTCGATCGGCTTATTCAGCTTCTTGATTGTGAGCACCATGTAGTGGTCACTACGTGGCGCTGTGTCCTCTATGACAGACAGTTCATTGTGGGCCTCCGCGACCTCCTCAACATCGACGGTCAGCGTATAGCGATAGGGATCACCTAGACGGCTCGTTGCGATCGTCCACTGGTCGCCGAACCAACTCGCCGCAGTCTTCAAGCCCATTCCATAGCGAGCCAGACCAGTTGTTACAACTGGCGCAGCGCCAATGTGCATCGCGTGCCGCAGCTCATTGAGAGACATACCCATAGCGTTATCTTCGATTCGAATTTCGCGCGAAGGGCGCTTGTAGTCAATTCGGACAGTAAGGTTCATACGTTCTCGGTCGAACGCTCTGTCGAGCACATTCCGGTTCGTCTTGTATGACTCGAGTGAGTTGTCCACAAATTCAGCCAGGGCCGTCCACTCTCGATAGCTCAGGCGCTTGTATGAACGGATAACTTCGTATCCCAGGACGAGCTGGATCGGAATGCTCTTAGGCACGCGGGTACTGCCTTGCAGGTGACAACTTAAGAACGGCGGCTACGAGTTCATGTAGTAGTAAGATGCCTCAGCTTATCACCGGGTTGGACGCCTCAGGTGGTTAAAGATCTCGAGCTCGATACCGCAGCTGTCGGCGAGCCCTTAGAATGTCGACACTGCTCCATGCTTGGCGTTACCACCCATCCTGCCTCCGTGGTTACCTCAATAGGCATGGCTCAAGCACTGACTATTACAGGCGGATGCCTGGACACGGGCTTCGGCGAGGCTTATCGGACCAAGCTGGGCAACGCCTATCGCGGGAAGGTCGAACAGTTCCTGGATTCCAGCGAGGCAAAAGTCGCCAGAGGCAAAGCGCAGCTTATCTTCACCTCCCCGCCCTTTCCACTTAACCGAAAAAAGAAGTACGGCAACGCACAGGGAGCTGATTATGTCCAATGGCTAGCGGAATTCGCGCCCAAGTTCTTGAAATTGCTCCGACCAAACGGCTCGATCGTCCTCGAGATGGGGAATGCATGGGAGCCGGGCCAGCCCATCATGTCTACGCTGGCCCTGGAAGCGCTACTCGAATTCCTGAAGGCCGGAAACCTCAAGCTTTGCCAGCAGTTCGTTTGCTACAACCCCGCGCGTCTACCCTCTCCAGCAGCATGGGTAACCATCGAGCGCATTCGCCTGAAGGATGCATATACGCATGTTTGGTGGATGTCGCCGGTCGAACGTCCCTTGGCTTTCAACGGGCGCATCGGAGTCGTCACGCCCTATAGCGACTCAATGAAAGCCCTACTGAAGCGCGGATATTACAACCACGGCAAAAGGCCCTCGCAGCACGCAATCAGCGAAAAGTCGTTCCTAAAGCGGAATAAAGGTGCGATCCGCCCGAACGTTCTTAGTTTCAGCAATACAAGCGCCTCCGACCCTTACCTCCGTTATTGTCGAGCACACAAGCTACCGAAGCATCCGGCACGGATGCCGATCGGTCTAGCCGAATTCTTTATCAGGTTCCTCACCAATAAGGGCCAGCTCGTAATCGATCCATTCGCCGGTTGCAACACGACGGGCGCTGCAGCTGAACGACTCGGTCGCCGATGGGTTGCAGTTGAACCGGAGTTGGCGTATCTCCACGGTTCAAAGGGATGGTTCCCTTCGTTGAGCGAGGAATGACCGACAACCCTTTGCCGCCCTTCAGTTCCGCCTCTCGCCCGCTTGGCCTGCAATTTTCATTCAAGCGGTTAAAACGCCGTACCATCCACCCTTCATAGATCATTGATGGGTCCGGCGAGGGTCCATCGATCTCCAACTCGGAGTCGCTGATGAGAATCGACGTCTCATGAAGTTTGGGTGTGATGCGAACGGGTTGGAGCTGTGCCCAAGCTTTACGCAACAAGGAGCTTACGGTCGTGCGAACATCTTGATGTCCATAAACTAACCTTGACGCAGCTGGCACGGGCGCGAGGATGGGACAAGGCAGTCCTGCCGCGCTACCTGCTGGACGACCGCAACAGGCTGGTGCTGACCCCCGATAAGCGACTGTTTAGGCACCCCTCGTCCTGGACCGACGGGTCGGTCCAAGCTTTCTCAAGACCCGACTGATTGGCTCGGAAATAGCTTCTCGGCCGTGGCCTCCAGCTTGGCGTCCAATTCGAATGAGCCAACCTTCAGGAGATGCTCGATGGGATCTTTTCGGATAACCGCCCTCCACTCCGTCGACGGGTGCCCATCATCGATGAGTCCGAGGAGGTAGTAGCGTTCACGGCTGGCGTACGCCTCCTGCAGTTCCCGGAGGGTAATCACTACAAGCCCGCCCGGGATGAATGTCTTGACCTCAAGCTTGACTTCCTCACCGCGTTCGGCGCACAGGAAGTCATACCCACATCCATCGTCTCGGGTGTCACGGAGGAGTTGCAGGCCACCCCACCCTTCCGGGCCCTCCAGTCTTCGTTTCATCTCTTCTTCCCCACGCTTCCCTCGGACCTCCTGATCGCGGGTGATGCGTGTCTCGCCGTGGCCAGAAAGAGCGCTTCCCTGGGTTGCGCTTCCCGAGCTCCCCTTGTGAGCACCCAATCTAGAAGCAATGTCAGCCTCGTCTCGTTCCAGCCTGCTCTTCAGCCCGGCCAGGGCTGCGTCCCTGGCGGACGACAAGTCCCCGTCAGAGCGCCCGCCGCCTGAAGGGGCCACAACCGTCGGCGGACCGGGCTGCCGATCGCCGACCACAAGTGGCTCGCGCGCCAGCAGCTCGTGAGCCAACTCCTGGGCTTCAAGACTGACTCCAAGCGTCTCCAGCAGGAACGGCTTCATCAAGGCCGCATCGGCTTGGGCCCGCTGGAATCGTGTTACGACACGGGGGAACTGAGGTGCAAGCTCATCGGACGCACCGTCGAGAAAGACTGGCGAAAGGGCAACACCAAGCGCATCTCCGTCCAGCGCCCATAAATCGACGTTAGACTGGCCCACAACATACAGCGTGTAAGCCGCTTCCCGACGGCCCTGAACGTCGACGATCGTGCGGTCCAAATAAAACGGAGACACAGAGAGCTCGGCCTTAAGCGGTGGCTGTGTAAGCTCCAAACGAACACTCAAGGACGTGGCGACTCGCACATAGAACCTGTCGAGTAAACGCCGCACGACCAAATCGACGTGCTGCGGAGTGTCACCTCGGCCTGCGACAAGTGCCAAGAGATAAGGCGCCAGCGATTCCACGATCTGCGTTCGAAGCCTTGGTGCCTCCTCATCCCCGTGGGCGAGGACCAGCTTCTCGTTTAAGGCAGCACCCGATGTCAGCGGGACAACGCCTAGAGCCCCGAACAGCGATGCATAGTTTCTGTCGGCGTCGACTAAATTCAGGTGGCCCTGGAAAGCGCGCTCAATGAGTGATCCCGGTTCTGCGAAATACCATGGCGCTTCCTTAAAAGCTGGTCCTTTAGTGGTCCGCGTCGCGAGCCGCATGTCCCTATCAACCGCCGGTAGGTCCTCTCGGCGATTCAAGGATCGATACGCCTCCTGAATGGCGCCGCGCACCAGTCGCCAGCGTGACCGAACGGGTAACACTTCGGCCGCCGCACCTTCCGGCGCCAATGCTCGTCCGACGGCGACTAGGAACCCGATGAGAGCATCGGTTGAGGCATCAGCTGCATCGTCAAGCTTTTGGATGCCGAGTCCAATAAGGCCCTGGTATTCGGAAAGGTCATTGGCAACCACATATGGCAGGAGCTTGTCGCCGAGCTCTCTGTTGTCCTTGTCAGTGCCCGGCTCAAGGCCCACCAGTCTGTGCCCGCTCAAGCGAAGGAACGAGTCCTCCTTGGTCCAGGGACCAAAGGACGTCGGTACCCACCGGTATCTAGTCAACTGCGTCGACGCGCCCCAGGCCTTCGTCGTTTGCGTTCGACAGCTCTGACACACCGTCTCGAGCTCGGCCACGTCGAGCTGGCCTCCCAGCGCCTCGCTTAGATCTCGTAGGCGGGTCGACCAGGTGGGATCTCCTTTCTCATGCTCTTCGAGGGCCGTTGCTGTGCAGCATGCAAGACTGTCGATCACGGTCAGACCGGCCAGCCCAGACTGGTTTGGATGTGCCGTGCACCGAGGCGCCCCGACGAGAAGCTCCTCCCAAAGCCCCTCACGAGTCAGTACACCCAACACCGCGCGATTTTCATCAACTTGTCGGTGGCCCTCGAACCTACCGTCGACTTCGTTTTCACTGACGGGACCAGCGAGCAGCCGGAGGGCGCCAGGGACGATTCTTCGGTATGTCAGTATCTTCGTCCGAGTCGATACGCCTGCCCGGGCGAGCAGCTGGCGCCAGCTGTTGGTGTCACTAGAGCCAGAGGCGTCGACCAACGCATCGAGGAACTCTTTGTCGATCCGCCGGAGGCCCGGCACTCCAAACAGCGCCACCCCTCTCCCGATCCATGCGTCCGGGAAGAATGTCAGAAAGGCCGGGGCCAGCATTCGAGACGGTCCGGCCACGGGGACGGGAAGCCGCCCCACGGACTCCCAGAAGCGCTCATCGGTGATGGGCCTCCCGGCAGCAACCGCCGAAGCGCGGACGAACTCCCACACGCGAGCAAGCCCTGTATTGGAGGGGTTTCCGCCGTTACCGAAGAGCTGGGGCGCGACAATCTGGATTACTCTCGGCAGGAAATCGGTCACCTCAAAAGTCGAAGCCCGCAATCGGCTCGCGATCCAGCTTCTTACACTCTCATCCGCCGCCCAGAGCAGTTCTGCTACGGCACTCTCAAGAATCTGTATGTACGATGCGAACTCGGGCGGCGGTTCAGGAATTTCACCCCCTCCTCGAGGCGGGAGAATGAGGACGGTCTGATCGCCCTCCTTCGCCACGCGTGCAAGCGAGCCTCCAATAACTGGGACCAGCTCGCGGCCCTCAAAACGGTTGGGCCCCCACTGCGACAGTTCACGGTGGTCAGTAAGGTGTTGATAGCAAGCAAACCACCAATCAGCCGTCTGCCCTGCTCTGCCCCCAGCCTCCACTAGATCAAGGAAGGCATCCGCGGGCAGTTCTTCCACCCCTGTCAGCTGCAAGAAGGATCGAGCGTCTGCCGAATCGCAGCTCGGTTCCACAAACACTCTGCCGGATCGTGCTTTCGACAGCACTTCTCCTACGAGCCGATCCCAGACACCGCCCTCATCGACGAGTCTGGGCATAACAACCTCTGACGGCAAGCGATTCCCGTTTCGAGTCGGGATATAGGGCTCACGCCGGATCTTCAGCGCGGCGCCGAAGGCAGCCACGAACGAATGCGCTGCGGTTCGCTCCGGAACGCCCTTCAGCGGACGTAGCGCTTCGAATGTCTCTCGGTGACTACCGATACGCAACAGATCAGTGAGGAATGGTCCGGCAGCGAGCGCTGCAGCCTCTCCGTATAGCCAATTGTTGTAGGCGCCTGACATGAGACGACTCCGGTCGGGCTTGACATAGAAGTCTCCGTGCACAACGAATCCGACGCCAGTGGACTCTTCGGTTGGAAAGTAAACGTGAAAGCGCGCGGTATTGCTGAACTGCGGCCGGCCATTTACGAGCTCTACGAGGAGGGCCACTCGGGCTTCCTTCATGCTCCTGAGAGTTCCAGACGTCTCCGGGTCATTGCGAATATGAGAGGGAATCGGGATGGACCTGCGAGCCTGGAAGTAGCTGCGCTCCGACTGCACCCCATCGACGGTCGTGACCACTTTGCCGAGATCGTGGTCACTACGAGCGCCCGCGGCGATCGCTACTTGTCCTACGAGTTCTGCGCCGACATACAGTCTCACATTCACGACATTCCTGAGGAACAGAATCAGGTCCGGTACGTCGTGACGGATGAACTCATGCAGGCGCTCGACGCCCGATGCCGTTGTAATTGGGGATGGGCTCAATTCGCGCATCACGTCCACAGCGATCTCCGAATCTGAGGCCGGCAGCCAAATCATGGTCGTGTAACCCGAGCCGTACCTTTGCCGCGCAGCGCCGTCCAGCAGGGAAATCACTCCCGCGTCCAGTCCTTGACGTTTGGCCACTCCGGGGATCGACATGATGGGACACGTTCCCGGACCCCACCTCCGCACCTCGTCTGTCAGTTCTGGGGAGCGGCGCAATGTCTCGTCCATATGGCCTCGATTTAACGCATACGAAAAGCGGACGCCGAAGTAATCACGGCTGTTGAGGCGCAGCAGATGCGGGGCGGGTGAGACGTCGAGAACGGATCGAAATCCCAAGCCTTTGTTCCCGATGCAAATGTCAGGATTCTTATTGCTCCATCCGAGCGCCAGATTCTCAAAGTCGCGCACGGAGAACCATTCGCCATCGTGCAAGAACGCCAGACCATTGGGCAGTACAACGAAAGCAGCATGCTTGCAGTCGGCGTCGTCTGCGTTCTGCAACAGCTCGTAAGGCGCCCGCATCCGGTAAAGCTCCTTGAGGTTGCGCTCATTCTTGGCGCGCTCGCGCAACAGATAGAGTCCTTGCCGGTCGTATGCTGGCCGAAGCTTGCCCGAGACCAGGCCTTCGAACGAGACCTGATCGATAGGCATGAGCTCACCAAGGGTGGCTTTGAATGGGACCGCCATCAGCTTGTCTGGGTAGCCGGTCGCACGACGGTAGTGCTACCCACTCTCTAATCCCAGGGCCACCGGACGGACGTCACGTCGTGGGCCGGTTTCCCCAACTGGAGGCTGGCTCATTGCGAGATCCCAAACGCGAGCACGTTGTTTAACCAGGAAGGCCCACGATCAGTACCGTCGAGCACCACGTTCGCCGGCCGTTTCCGGAGTCACTACTTCCAGAGCCAGCAGAACAGGTTCCGACCAAGGATCCGTCCGACCAGCTTGTTTTTACGCGGCGGCCGATGCGATCTGGATTGCCCGAAGCGAGCGTTTCGAGATAGTTCGAGACGCGTGCACTCTCATAAAGCCGGCTGCTGAGACGTCGCCGCCTTGGCACTCTCTTCCCCTCCTCCGCTACCTATCGTAACCCCGACTTCGCGGACTGACCAGCTACAGAGCCCGCCCGCCACGCCCTAGCATAGGCGAACCGATGTTCGACTGCGTGGCGGCGGTGAAGTACTGCAAGCTACCCGTGCGCCAGCTGCGGTGGGCAACATCTTCTGGAAAATCACGCGCGTTATGGCGGTTAGTTCCGATCTACTGGGAGCGCAGCACGGCGGCGCCCTCCGTAGCCTTTGCCCGATCAGACGAAGCCGAGGACCTTCATCGCCGCCGTTTTCGGGTCGCCGTAGAAGATTGGATCGACGTGTTCGACAATGTCTGCGGGCACGTCGAGGAAGTTGCGCTTGTTCTCGATCGGGATCAGCGCCCGTCGCGCCCCGTTATCATTGGCGACCTGCAGGGGCTCGGTCAGCGAACGCATGGGCTTGATGTTGCCCTGGACGCTCATGTCTCCGAGCACGAGGAGTGCAGGACTCACCGCTGCCTTGCGCAGTGCTGAATACACAGCCACAAAGAAGGCAACTCCAACTTCGGCCTCAACGCGGTTGCCAAGCAGGTCGACAACTTCAACGTGGATGTCCGACGTATCAAGGTCGCGGACGATGGCGAGCTCGGTCTTCTTACTCTGGATGTAGCTAAAGGCGCGAGCGATAGATTCTTTCATGGCGCCTGACACGCCGCCGGCAAGCCTGAGTTTCCCGCTGCCGGTGGAAACGGACACCTCCAGTCGGTAGAGTCCAACCGTGCCGTCCGATGTCACGCCCGATGTGTACACAGTGCCAGGTGCGAGCGGATCGGACGAAATGAGATCGCGGCCTCCTTGCTCGGGGACGCCGATGAACCGCTCCTCGCCAGTCTCCTGAACCGTGTAACTAAAGGACGTTTGGTAGTACTCAAACGAGCCCATTTTCTTCAGCTGTTCCTTCACCCGCCGCCGACCCTCGAGTGCGAGCTCAAGCAGTTCGGCTAGCTCGTCGCGGGTCAATTCCCCATCCGGATGAAGGACCTTGATCAACCCTGAAACCGTTTTGCGCACCGCCTTGCGGTCGCGAGCGTTAAGGTGCGGACCGAGTGCAAACTCGCGGTCGATAAGTTCGGTGAAGTTGTGCTTGCGGAGCTCACGAAGCGCTTCGGCCAGATAATCCACAACGAAGCCGTAGTGGTCGGTGAACATGCTGTTGTGCAGCTTCGGAATCTCCCAGCCTGGGACATAGATGTGCAGGCGGTCGATGAACGCCATGTCGTCTCGGATGACATCAGGCATTGGGGCGAACAGGTGCCCCGTCTGCACCATTACGTCGATGGGCTGATTCGTGTTGCCAAACAGTGAAATGCTCGCGTCACCAGACACGGGTTCCTGACCCCGCTGGAAGGTTCCCGATTCGCAATACGTCTTCATCGTCGTGACAACCTCTTTGGGCATCTTCTGCAAGTCGGCGACCTCGTCGAACCCAACGACGTCCCAGATTTGGACCATTCCTTTCTGGCGGCCGGTCATGTGGCCGAACAGGTTGGCGACGGTCGTCCCGCCCGTCAGTAGTGCCGCATATGGCGACACCTCCTGGACGACATAGCTCTTGCCTGTCCCGCGAGGGCCAAGCTCCACGAGGTTGAAGTTCCGCTCGGCCAGGGGGACGAGCCGAAGGACGAACAGCAGCTTCAGGCGGCGCGACATGGGGGCCGGCTCGTAGCCCATGCTCCGGACGATCAGATCGAGCCACTCGTCGCGGGTGAACTCTCGACGGACCCGTCGGTATTCGTCAAGGTCGAATGTGGCGATCTGGATTGGTGTCAGCCGATCGATCCAGAAGGGATGTTTACCTCGGGTGTCCTCGTCGTATTCGAAGCGCATCTCGAGCTGCGCCCATATTCCTCCAGTCGTCAAGCGCTCGAACTCGGAGACATAGTGAGTCGGGATGTGAAGGAAGCGGTCGCCGAAGTTGACCGCCTCGGCCCAATAGTCCGAATCGACCAGGCGGACCTTCACCTTGTCGATGAATGTATACGTGCCGCGCTCCTTGACCTTTACTTGAGCTTTCGTCGCCTCGTCTGGGCGGATGTAGTTGTTGGCGAGCGTTTCGTTGACGACCTGGAGCCCCATCTGGATGGCCACCTCGTCCGAGGACGCAGCGTACTTGCCGAGCAGGTACTCAAGAACGAAGACCGGCACGTTGGCACCGACTTTGACCTTCCGAACAAGGTCCTTTCGAACCACCTTGCCCGCGAAGACGCGATTTGCTCTGTCATCGAGGGCGTCGCGAGCAGGAATAGTTCCGATGCTCATCGCGTCAGCCAACTCCAAGGTGCACTGGAATCTCCGCTGGGGAACGGTACAGCTCGGTGTCGGTCGTTGGGTCGCGGACGACGATCCGGACTGACTCGACCGTGTCGTCGCTCAGGAGGAAAGCCACTATGAGAGGTTTGCCGGGATGCAGGCTTACAGTGCCGGCGCTGGCATCAAGATCGCCGTCGATGACCATACCCACGGTCCCAACCTGTTTACTACCCGAGAGCAGCAACGGCTGCATGGCGGTCGGCGTCGAAAAGAGAGCGAGATTCGGGCCACCAAGCTCGATTGTCACGCTGAAGATCCGGTTTGTGATGCTCTGTGGGACGCCTAGCACGGTTAGTCGCTCAGGCTTCCCTATGCGGGCGGGGGATGGTGTCGAGTAGACGGTGACGACAGGGATGACGAGCTCTTGAAGCGACAGGCCGCCATGATGGTAGCCGAGATCGCCGCCGGCCTTAAAGACTCCCGCACCACGCGGAAATACAAACTCGAGATCGGAAGCGTAGCCAAGGTCGGCGGCTGATAACCGAACGCACCCAGCTGGTGTGGCTCCGCCGCGCCCAATCCAGCATCGGCGATGAATTTCGAGGGTGGCTCCGCCCGGCGCCTCGACTCTCATCGACTCATCGAGGTCATCGTGAACGAACAGATGCCCATGATCGGCTGAGATCACAGCGTGTTCGACCCCCGCCTCGGCGAGGCGTCTCACGGCGCGGGCAATATCATCGATCACGGAATCCATAACTTGCCGGGCCTGGTGGCCAAGGCCGGCCTCGCCGACGAGATCGATCTCTTGCGACCTCACAATGATGACCTGGGCGCTGGCGACATGCGCCGCCAGCTTCACCTTCGACCACGAGAGGACGTCGCCAACAGTGAGGTCCACCAGATGCGGGATCCGCGCAGCCGCGAACTTCCGGCGCGCGGCGAGATCCGGTAGGAACGTGCCTTCGATCTTGGCCCCGAGTTTCCCCCCTTCGTCAACCACGTCGAAACTGGCTGAAGCCCCAGGCTGGAGGGCGGCCATCCCCATCGGGGTGATGCTCGGAAGGGCGGCAATTGCCGGTTGGATGCGGATTTCCGCCGATTTGGGAAGACGACCAACCAGTTCAATGCCCATCTCGTAGCGCAGCGCGTCAACAAGGAAGTAGGCGACAGGCCTGCGCTGTTCGGCGACGACCTTCTGATACACCTGCGCCTGATGCAGGACGCCCGATACGGTCCAGCCACCTTTGGCAAGGACCTTTGTGAACCCATCGGCCATTACTTGGCAAGCGTCCTCGTACGCTCGGCGAACAACGGCAAGCGCGCGCTCCGGCGGATCGTCGTCGAGCTTTGCCACGAATGTCTCCATCCGCCGCTGAGCCTGGTCGAGACGCAGCCATCCGCCCGCCGTTGTGTATCGTGTAACCCAGTCACCGGCATTTCCTCCGGCCCTGCGAGCCTCGGGCACGATCTCCGCAGCCGCTTTGCCAAGTTCTGCCATCAGGCGACATGCTTCCCACTGCGCGCGACGCCCGATGTCTCGTTCGAGCCAGAAACATTTCTCGTGTTGGGCGATCAAGCTAAGCGCCAGACCAAAATCGCCTTCTGCGATTAGATGCCCGCAATGCGTCAGAAGGATCCGCTCTTCGAAGCGGAACGTGTCGATCGCGCCCAGGGTCTCGGGGGCGATTGAGGCGGTCGAAAGGTGAAGCTCGGCTTCAACGCGGTCCGCCAGGTCCGGGTAAGCGTCGGCGAAGCTGGTCCGCAGACGCGCGGCCATATCGCGAATCGCGGTTTCATTCTCCTTAGTTCTCGGAACCGGAATGCCATCCAGGCTGCCCGGCGGCGCCGCGGTCAAGTCACTCCTGAACTCGCCGCCAAGAACGTACCGCAACGTAAGCGCACGCATTTTGGCGAGCGACGTAGCATCGGGAAGTTCCAAACCGAGCCTTGAGCGGATCAGCTTGGTTAGCTCAAGCTTAGCCTGCTTAGCTTCGATGTCGACATCCCGGCCCCCATCCGCGAGCCAAGCCGCAACGATCGCGTCACTGCCGGACGCCTCATGAAAAATGGTTTTGAGTAGCGAAGGCTGCTCCGCGGAGCCGGTGTCGGACGACGCGATCGCCAGGTCCTCATACGTGACTCCTTGGGGGGCAAGGAGTCCGTCGATTACACCGTCCGTGTATCGCTTGCGAAGCACATCGCGGGCTACCCGTTTTAGTTGCAGTTCCCAGCGGACGCCGGCTTTTTCGATCTCCATCAGAACAGATCCAATCTGATCGGGCTCACAACCTGGTAGGTAGACAACTAGCCGCTCGGGGACTTCTCGACTTACCAACGGCTCAATGACCGCGCGTATCTCGAACATTGAGCCAGCAAACTGAGTAAGCGACGCTTGACCGCCCGCGATGATCACAGGGCTGATCGCGGCACCTTTTGCCGGCGCACCGCGAAGCTCGTCGACGAATGGTGCGAACTCTGCCCGCGGGTCGTACCAGACGACCACGGACCGCGCCTTCAGCCTATCCGCGAGCAATCGCGCGATGTCGTCGTGCAGTGGATGCATCACAAGTTCCCCCGCGAATTCTTACTGCGCTTCCCGCTGTTGATTGGACTCGGAGAATCGACCAGTCCGGTGAGGGCAGCTTTGACGGCCGCCGACGTGCGTTCGGTGACGAGCTCGGCAGTCGGTTGCGTCGGCTTCTTTCTGGCAGCCCACTTGCCGTCACTACCTTCGGCCCAGAAGACATCCTCGAGCCCGTGGGCAATCGCGAGGCTGCGGTCAGTGGCGCACTTGGGAACGACGCGTTCGGGCCAGAGGTACATCGCAACATGGGCCCAGTCGTATTTGCCGGTTACGAGCTCGTCCCACTTGGTGCGGAGCTCCTTCTGCCAGGCCTTATGGGTAGGGACCAGGCGC
>Ga0070698_100001465_pt1 | contig 26201 bp, 21 predicted proteins | sample KBSK1502metaG_FD_65477 | JGI IMG/M metagenome (GOLD analysis project Ga0070698, IMG submission 65477) | Corn, switchgrass and miscanthus rhizosphere microbial communities from Kellogg Biological Station, Michigan, USA - KBS K1-50-2 metaG | ecosystem: Host-associated > Plants > Roots >... | reverse complement strand
TTCGACGAGCGCCGGGACTCGTTTACCTCCCGGGGCGTGCCGCTGGAGCTCGCCGAGCGGGTCGCGGCCATGGTCCCGGCGTACTCGGCCTTCGACATCGTGGACATCGCCGCGCGCATCCGGCGCCCGGCCGAGGAGACCGCCGAGGTGTACTTCGACCTGGCCGACCGGCTGCAGATCACGCGGCTGCGCGACCGGATCACCGCGCTGCCCCGGGACGACCGCTGGAACACCATGGCGCGGGCCGCGCTCCGTGACGACCTGTACAGCGCGCACGCGGCGCTGGCCAGGGACGTTCTCGAGGTAACCGGGCCCGGCAGCCCGGACCAGCGGCTGGCCGCATGGGTGCAGCGCAACGACTCGGCGGTGCGCCGCGCGGCCCAGACCCTCACCGAGATCTGGGAGACCGACCGGTTCACCGTGGCCACCCTGTCGGTGGCGGTCCGCGCGGTCCGCACCCTGGTCTCCGCCAGCGCCCTGCCGGATTAACGGCGCCGCCCCCGCCGACCCCGTGCCCCCGCCGACCCCGTGCCCCCGAGGCCGCTGGCCCGAACCGGGTGGTACACGGGTAACAGCGGCCCGAACCGGGTGGATGGCCCGTCGTGCCGGTAATAGCCGGATCGACGGGCCATCCATCCGGTTGGTAGCGGGGCCGAGGCCAGCGCGGGCGGGACGGGGCGAAAGCCGCGCGAAGGTTACGCCCCGAAGGGCGGGAGCGGGGTGGCGAACAGGGCCGCCAGCAGCTCGGCGCGGCGCAGGATCGAGTCCAGCCGGACCGACTCGGCGGGGGAGTGGGCGCCCCGGCCGCGCGGGCCCAGGCCGTCCACCGTGGGCAGGCCAGCGGCCCCGGTGAAGTTCGTGTCGCCGGCTCCGCCGGCCGGGCGGGCGCCGAGTCGCTCCCCCAGGCCGGCGGCCAGGCCGATGACGTGCTCGGCCAGCGGGTTATCCGGTGTCGGCGGCCAGGCGGGGCGGCTGGACAGGATCTCGGCGGTAACCCTCGCGCCCTCGCGCACCGGCGTCAGGCTCCGGACGGCGGAGAAGCATGCCTGCTCGGTCTGCCGGGTCGCGAAACGGAGGCCGACCTCGGCACTCGCCCGCCCGGCGACCACGTTGGCCCGGGTGCCGCCGCTGACCCGGCCGATGTTCCAGCCGAGGTCGGCGGCGCGGGGCAGCGCGTCGCGCAGCCGCACCAGCTGGTCGAGGAGCTCGTCGATGGCCGAGACGCCGCCGGCGACGGCCAGCCCGGCGTGGGCCTCGCGGCCATGCACCTCGAGCCGGACCCTGGCCACGCCCCGGCGGCCGGTCTTCAGCCCGCCGTCGGGATGGGGCGGCTCGAGGCCGACGACCGCGGCCGCTCCCGCTGCCGCGTCCATGACCGCGGTGCGGCCGTGCGGGCTCGAGACCTCCTCGTCGGCCACCAGGACGACCTGCACCGGCTGGGCCAGCGCCCGCCCGGAGTCCCTGAGCAGCTCCAACGCGGACTCCAGCGCGACGATCCCGCCCTTCATGTCCAGCACACCGGGCCCGGTGGCAACCAGGTCGCGCACGACGAACGGGTGGCCGGCCAGCCACCCGGCCTCCCACACGGTGTCGTAGTGGCCGACCACCAGGATGTGCCCGCCCGAAGCCCGGTCCGCTGCGGGGAACGCGGCGCGGATGTGGTCGCCAGCGTCGCCGGGCACCAGCTCGACCGCCCCGCCCAGCTCGGCCAGGCGGCCGGCCAGCACGTCGCGCAGCGCATCCAGGCGCGGCACGTCGCCGGACGGCGACTCCAGCCGTACCAGGCGGGCCAGGCGCTCGACGGCGGCGGCCAGCGCTGCCTCGCCGTCGCGCCGAACGGCGGGCTCAGCCATGGGCCGGCTCCGTCACGGGCCGGCCCCGGCCGCCTGGCGGGCCTGCAGCCGCCCGTGCTGGAGCAGCGACGCGAAGTCGCCGGGGTCGACGTTCCCGCCCGAGAGGACGACCGCTGTTCGCCGTCCCCTGGCCTGCACCGTGCCCGTTAGCAGGGCCGCGAGCGGCACCGCGCCGCTGGGCTCCACGACCACCTTGAGCCGCGCGAAGCAGAACCACATGGCCTCGATGATCGCGGCATCGTCCACGGTGACGACGTCGGAGAGCAGCCGCTGGTTGATCGGGAACGTCAGCTCCCCCGGCTGCGCGGCCCGAAGGCCATCGGCGATGGTGTCCACCGCCTCCAGGCTGACCCGGCGTCCCGCCCGGAAGGACCGGTGGGTGTCATCGGCGCCGGACGGCTCCACGCCGATGACCTCGACCCCCGGGAGCAGCGCGGTGACCGCGGTCGCCACGCCCGCGGCCAGGCCGCCGCCGCCCACCGGCACGAGCACCAGGTCGAGCCCGCCGGCCTGCTCGGCCAGCTCCAGGCCCAGGGTGCCCTGGCCGGCCATGATGTCGTAGTCGTCGAACGGGGCGATCACCGTCAGCGACCGCTCCCGCGCCAGGGCCGCGGCCACCTCCTCCCGACGCTCGGTCGCCGGGTCGTAGCGGCGGATCTCGGCGCCGTAGCCTTCGATCGCGGCCAGCTTGGCCGGGGAGCCCGTCTCCGGGACCACCACGACGGCGCGGATGCCAAGCACCGAGGAGGCCAGCGCCACGGCCGCGCCGTGGTTGCCGGACGAGTAGGCGACCACGCCGCGCGCCCGTTCCTGCTCGCTGAGCAGGGACAGGCGGTTGTACGCGCCGCGGAACTTGAACGCCCCGCCGCGCTGGAACGGCTCGGCCTTGAGGCAGACCTCCGCGCCGCACCTGGCATTCAGGGTGGTGGAGGTGAGCAGGGGGGTGCGGTGCGCGACGCCGGTCAGCCGGGCCCCGGCGGCCCGGACGCGGTCGATCGTGAGGCCGGCCGCCTGTTCGCTGTTAGTAGAAATCTGCGCTCCTCCCGTGGCCACGAGCTGACAGTTGGTTACCAAGCCAAACGATAAGTCAACGATGCCGGTAAGGCCCGGGCCCGCGCGGGCGCCCCGGCGGCGCGGGCCCCGCCGGGGAGCCTGCTCGCCGGAGCCATGGGACAAGCGGACATGCCAGTCTGACGTAGGCTTTCCGGCATGGCTACGGACCCGGCGGGAGAAATCTCGGAACTGTCATCGAAACTCGACAGTGTGGAAGCTGTCCTTGGCCCGGACGCCATGCGCAAGGAGGCCGACGGGCTGCGCGAGCGCGCCGGCGAGCCTGGCCTCTGGGAGGACCAGGAGCAGGCGCAGGCGGTCACCCGCCGGCTCTCCTATCTCGACGGCGAGCTGGCCCGGCTGGAGAACCTGCACCGCCGGCTGGACGACACCAAGACGATGTTCGAGCTCGCGGACAGCTACAACGACGAGGCGGCGCGGGGGGAGGCGTCCCGCGACCTGGCCGCCCTCCGCAAGGAGATCGACCAGCTCGAGATCAGGACGCTGCTGTCCGGCGAGTACGACGTGCGCGAGGCGCTGATCTCCATCAACGCGCAGGCGGGCGGCGCCGACGCGGCCGACTGGGCCGAGGGCCTGCGCCGGATCTACCTGCGCTGGGCCGAGCGGCACGGCTACCCGACCCAGATCTACGACACCTCCTACGCGGAGGAGGCGGGCATCAAGTCGACGACGTTCGCGATCAAGGCCCCCTACGCGTACGGGACGCTCCGCGGCGAGCACGGCACGCACCGGATGGTGCGCATCTCCAAGTACGACAACCAGGGCCGCAGGCAGACCTCGTTCGTCGGCGTGGACGTGATGCCCGTGGTGCAGCAGGCCGACCACATCGAGATCCCCGAAGACGAGATCCGGGTCGACGTGTTCCGGTCCAGCGGTCCCGGCGGCCAGGGGGTCAACACCACCGACTCAGCCGTGCGGATCACCCACCTGCCCACCGGGATCGTGGTCTCCTGCCAGAACGAGCGCAGCCAGATCCAGAATCGGGCCAGCGCGATGGCGGTGCTGCAGGCCAAGCTGCTCGAGCGCAAGCGGGAGGAGCAGCAGGCGAAGATGGCCGAGCTGCGCGGCGACCACGCGGGGAGCTGGGGCACCCAGATCCGCAGCTACGTGCTGCACCCGTACCAGCAAGTCAAGGACCTGCGGACCGGATACGAGACCGGGAACACCGCGGCGGTGATGGACGGCGAGATCGACGACTTCATCGATGCCGAGATCCGCTGGCTTCGGACCCAGGGTCTCTAAAAGCCCGAATATCCGTAACGGAGCCGCCTCACGCCGGCCCCCCGGCGGTGCTGGCCGGCGGCGTGGCGCAACGCGGCCGGACCTGCGGCTCAGGCGCGCCCGGCCTCGTGCCGACCAGCTAGGGGGCCACGTGCAGGGCCAGCATCAGCAGCAGCGCGATCAGCACCACGGCGAACAGGGGCAGGATCATGTTCTGCCCGGCGTGGTGGTGGTGATGCATCCCCGCCCGTGCCGCGCGGCAGACGGGGCACCGGCCTTCGGAGACCGGTCCGGCGCACTGGGCGCAGATCAGGTGCTCGCAGCTCATCTCTCTAGGTCCCTCCGGGCCGGTGCCTACCCGGTCAGTTCGACGATGTTGGGCGTTCCAAGCCAGTTTCCCCCCTAGACTGTCCCGTGGCCAAACTGGGGCGCGATTTGCCCCGGAACAGGCAGTCCGCAACTCGTCGAGCACGTGTGATGGGCCCGTGATCCACTTCGATAATGTCACCAAGACATACCCCAATCAGGGCCGCCCCGCCCTGGAAAACGTGACTCTCGACGTCGAGAAGGGCGAGTTTGTGTTCCTGGTCGGACCGTCGGGATCCGGGAAGTCCACGTTCCTGCGGCTCGTGCTGAAGGAGGAGCGCCCGACCGACGGCCGGATCCACGTGGCCGGCAAGGACCTGGCGCGCCTCACCAACTGGAAGGTGCCGCACCTGCGCCGCCGGATCGGCTGCGTCTTCCAGGACTTCCGGCTGCTGCCGAGCAAGAACGTGTACCAGAACATCGCCTTCGCGCTCGAAGTCATCGGGAAGCCGCGGCGGTTCATCCGCAAGGTCGTGCCCGAGGTGATCGATCTTGTCGGCCTCGAGGGCAAGCGTGACCGGATGCCCGACGAGCTGTCCGGCGGCGAGCAGCAGCGGGTGGCGATGGCGCGGGCCTTCGTCAACCGGCCGATGATCCTGCTCGCCGACGAGCCGACCGGGAACATCGACCCGGCGACGTCCATCGGAATCATGAAGGTTCTCGACCGCATTAACCGCACGGGCACCACGGTCGTCATGGCCACGCACGACGCTGCGATCGTGGACTCCATGCGCAAGCGCGTCATCGAGCTTGAATACGGCAAGGTGGTGCGGGACCAGTCGCGCGGGGTCTACGGCCAGGCCTACTGACCCCCCTGCCGCAGCTGGACAACCGAGGGATACCGACATGCGAGCGCAGTTTGTCCTCCATGAGGTGTGGATCGGCCTCAGGCGGAACCTGACCATGACGATGGCGCTGGTCGTGGTCGTCGCGATCAGCCTGTCCCTGCTCGGCACCGGGCTGATGTTCGTCAAGCAGGTCGACCACACCAGGAGCTACTGGCAGGGCCGGGTCCAGCTGTCGGTCTACCTGTGCACCAAGACCAGCCCCAGCCCGCAGTGCACCAGGAACGGGGCGTCCACGCCGGCCGAGCGCGCGTCGATCCAGCAAACGCTGCAGCGGATGCCTCAGGTCACGAGCGTGACCTACGTGACGCAGGCCCAGGCGTACCAGCAGTTCTCCGCGGAGTTCCCGTCGATGGTGAACTCGGTCACCCCCAACGAGATCCCCGACTCCTTCGAGGTCAAGCTCAAGAACGCGCAGGCCGACATCCCGATCGTGTACCAGACCGTCAACGGGGCGCCGGGCGTCGACCAGCTGGTTGACAACTCGACGATCCTGGACAAGTTCTACAACCTGCTCAACGGGGCCAGGAACGCGGTCGTGATCATCGCGATCATCCTGATCGTCGCGGCCATTCTGCTGGTCGCCAACACCATCCGGCTGTCGGCGTTCAACCGCCGCCGGGAAACCAGCATCATGCGCCTGGTCGGCGCGTCGAACTTCTACGTGCAGCTGCCGTTCCTGGTCGAGGGGGTGATCGCCGGCCTGTTCGGCTGGCTGGTCGCCGCCGGCCTGCTCATCGCGGTGAAATCGCTGTGGCTTGATAACCTGCAGCAGTATTTCCAGTTCAACAGCGTGCAGCTGACGAGCACCGACCTGGTCGAGGTCATAGTCCTGACGATGATCCTCGGCGTGGCGCTGACCGGTGTCACGTCGTTCCTCACTCTCCGGCGTTATCTGCGCGTGTGATGCCCCAGGGAAGGGACTGTGGCTTCCGAGCAGGGCACGAAGGTCATCGCCAGGAACCGGCGAGCCAGGCACGACTACACCATCGAGGACACCTACGAAGCGGGGCTGGTGCTCACCGGCACCGAGGTGAAGTCGCTGCGCGCGGGAAGGGCGTCGCTAGCCGACGGGTTCGGCCAGATCAGCGACCACGAGGTGTGGCTGCACAACGTGCACATTCCCGAGTACGCGCAGGGCACCTGGACCAACCATGAGCCGCGCCGAACCCGTAAGCTGCTTATGCACCGCAGGGAGATCGACAAGCTGGCTGCGGCGACCGCTGAGCGTGGCTTGACTCTGATCCCGCTGTCGCTGTATTTCAAGGACGGGAAGGCCAAGGTCGAGCTGGCTCTGGCCCGCGGCAAGCGGACCTATGACAAGCGTCATGACCTGGCGCGAAGGGACGCTGCCAGGGAGGTCGATCGTGCCCTGCGGCGGCGAAGGTAGCGGAGTGCCGGGCCATGGCCCGCACACATAGCCGGGGCGCACACGCCGCCAGGCCGGCTCCGCTGGTGGGCGGGCGGGCCGGACCGGCCAGGAGGGCCCGGGCGGGCGAGGCGGTCGGGGGCCGGGCGGGCGAGGCGGGTAAGAGACGAGTCGGGAAGTCACGGGTGGATGGGGGACGCCCGCGCTCAACGCGGGTCAGGGTGGTCGCCGCGTCCTGCGCGACCGCCGTGCTGCTGCTCGGCGTCGCCCTCGGCTGGGCCTCGCCGGATCCGTCGGCCGTGCCGACCGTGCAAGCCTTCCTGCTCGACTGGGAGAACGGCTGGTACGCCGCTGCCGCCGCCCAGACGACCGGCGCCCCGGCCGAGGTGGCCGCGGCGCTGCAGGGCGCCTACCGGCAGCTGGGCGCGGCCGATATCAGCATCTCCATGGGACACATCTCCCAGCACGGCGACACGGCGCACGCGTACTTCGACTCGTCCGTCGACCTCGGCCGCGGCGGCCAGCCCTGGGCTTACCAGGGCAGCTTCTCGCTGCGCCGGGTGGGCGGGGACTGGAAGGTGGTGTGGAGCCCGTCGGTCATCGCTCCGGGCCTGCGGCCCGGGCTCCGCCTCGCGGTGCTCGACACCCTGCCCCCGAGGGCGCAGCTGCTCGACGCCGAGGGCCGCCCGCTCTCGCCGTCGGCGCTGGTCTACACGGTCGGCGTTTACCCGGGACGGCTCAGGAACCCGGCGCGGACCGTCGACGGCCTGGCCGCCGCCACCGGGCTCACCGCGAGCCAGGTCCTGCGATGGGTCAACGAGGCGCCGGCCGTCCAGTTCCTCGAGTTGCTCCGGCTGAGCCCGGCGAGCTACCAGAGGCTGGGCGGCCAGCTCCGGCGCGTGCCGCAGCTGGTCATCAAGCGGCAGCGGATGCGGCTGCTCAAGAGCATCTCCTGGCCGGTCTCCGGCTCGGTCGGCACCGAGGCGGCCGGGCGGCTGCAGCAGATGGGGATTCCGTACCGGCCGGGGGCGACCGTCGGCCTGTCCGGGCTGCAGCAGACGTACCAGCGCCAGCTCGTCGGGACGCCCACCACGGAGGTCGTCGAGGAGAGCCTGTCGGGCCAGGTCGTCGCCGTGCTGAAGCAGTGGCCGGGCCAGGCCGGCACGCCCGTGCGCACCACCATCGACTCCAGGACCCAGATCGCGGCCAACCGCGCGATCAGCTCGCTGCACAGCCCGGCCGCGATCGTCGCTGTCTCGACCACCACCGGCCGCATCCTGGCCGTCGCCCAGCACGAAGTCCCCGGCATGCCCATCATGGACGGCCTGGCCGGCCGCTACCAGCCCGGTCAGGCGTTCACCATCGTCTCCACCGCGGCCCTGCTGGAGACGGGCTTCGACGTCAGCGCGCGGATCCCGTGCGGCCCGTCGAACGTGGTGGGCGGCCAGAGCTTCGTCAACGTTCCGCCGACGCGGAGCGAGGGCACGTTCCGCGGCGACTTCGCGCAGGCGTGCGCCACCGCGTTCGCGGAGCTTTCGCTGAGCCTGGCCCCCAAGGACCTGCTGCAGGCGGCCAGCGGATTCGGCCTGGGCAAGCCCTGGCAGCTGCAGGTGGGGGCCTTTACCGGATCCCTGCAGCCGCCCAGCGGCCAGGCCCAGATGGCCGAGGACGCGATCGGGACCGGGGGCGTCCGGGTCAGCCCGCTGGACATGGCCATCGCCGCGGAGGTGGTCCAGTCGGGGACCTGGCGCCCGCCCATGCTCGTGACGCCCGATCCCGGGCTGACCCCCACGGAACCGTTCGGGCTTCAGGTGGTCTCCGCCCTGCAGGGGCTGATGAAGGCCACGGTGACCAGCGGCGCAGGCCACGCGGCCAACGTCGGCGGCGCGCAGGTCTTCGGGCAGGTCGGGAGCGCCCCGCTGGGGCCGGGCCGCCGGGGCCTGCGGACCGACTGGTTCGTCGGGTACCAGGGGACGGTGGCATTCGCCGTCGTCGAGCTGTCCGGGTCCATCAACACGTCGGCCGCCCCGCTGGCCGGCCAGTTCCTCCGCGACCTGCGCGCCGGATTCTGAAGGAAAGATCCTGACCGCGTCGTTGCCCGCATTTTGGTAACGGGGAGCAACCATCCGGCAGCGGTGCGGCGTCTTCTCTAGTGACTGGGGTGCCGCTTGGGGGGTTGCGGCCCAGTCGTCGTGATGAGAACCGGGCCTCATCTCGGGGGAGGTCCGGGCCTTTAAGACCGGCCCCGACCCTGCCGGTCGGCCCCCGTGGGCGCGATTTCGGCCACCGCCAGCGCCCACGGGGGTTTCTCATCACCGCGATCTTCCCCGCCGGGCCATGGGCCGTTATGGGCATATTTGGGCTTCGCTAGCTGTTCACCCTCGGGTACCATGGAGGTACAACTCAAGAGGGGGTGACTGGTTTCGACTTCGGTGGTTGATCCAGGGGAAGCGGGCCGAGGGTTGCGGTTGTGACCTCGTAAATCCTGCGGCCGCATCGTTATAAGTGCCAACTCAACGCGCACTCCGCTTCCAGTCGCTGCCTAAGCGACTAGGAAGCTGTCAGCCCGGGAGCGCCTCCGGCCCGGTGCCTGGCATCAGCTAGGAGGATCCACCGTCTGGCCCGGCCGCGGGACTAGACGGGACACCTAACAGCGGCTGAGCCCGCCGGCGACTTGCCTGCGTGATCGCCGGGGCTGAGAAAAGCACAGCAGGCTGCGCCCGGAGAAGCCCTGGTGAGGTACTGAAGGACGCGGGTTCGACTCCCGCCACCTCCACGATGGCCCGGAAAGTGGTCAGAAAGTGCCGCGATCGCAGCACTTTTTGACCACTTTCGCTTCCATAAGCGGGACGGCGCCACCTTACTCAACCAGGTAGCGGTTGCTGGGACTGGAGGTGGCGGAGGACGGCCAGGACGCGGCGGTTGTCGGTTTCCGAGGGAGCCAGGCCCAGCTTGGCGAAGATGTTCGCGATGTGCTTCTCCACGGCCCCGTCGGAGATGACGAGCATCGCGACGATGCCGGCGGCCTGGTGGCTGGCGGCCAGGAGCTGGCTGACCACCTCGGGGTCGAGGGCCGTGCCGCCCGCGGCCACCCGGTCGAGCGCCTCGGCGAACTCGGCGATGTCGGCGACGCGGTCCTTGAGCAGGTAGCCCACGCCGGCCGGGGTGCCGCGCAGCTTGATCCACTCGGACCGGAGCACCGCGGAGAACCGGTAGCGCCCGGCAGCGGCGGTCACGGCTGTGTTCCCGGCTCGTCTGCGCGGTCGTAGACCGCGAGCGTTTCGCGGTAGCGTTTCGTCAGGCCACGGGCCGTGATCACCAGGCCTCCTCCGTAGCGGTAAGCCATCGGGCTCTTGCTGGCACGCTACGAAAAGGCCGCCGCAACCGGGAATGCGGAAATCACCCTTCTTCCGCCTGGGGATTTCCCCAGGGCTGCGCGGAAGATGCGGTGCGGCGCGGGCTCAGCTCCTGCCGGCGCCAAAGGCGGTCAGCAGCACCAGGAGGATCGTGGCCCCGGCGAAGATGCCGTGCATGACGACGACCGGCGCCGGGAAGTGGCGCTCCGGCGGGACCGGGGCCCTGATGCTGTCGCTGCCAAGTCGCGCGCCGACCGGCACGGCGACGGCCCGCGGGGCCTCGTGCGCCCGGCGGACCCCGATCCAGCGCGCGGCCATCGTGAGGCCGAGCGTCGCGACGACGCCCAGCGTCGCGGCCGCCACCCAGGCGAGCCTGGCGGCGTCGGTGATCAGGTACAGCGCCCACACGGCCAGGCCGCCGAAGGCGAGCAGTGCATGGATGCCGATCACCGGCACGGGAAGGCGGGTGGCCGCGGCCGACTGGAACTCCCGGTCGTATTCAATGAGCCAGATGGCCAGCAGGTAGAGGCCGATGCTGACGGTGGACAGCCAGGCGACCAAAGCGACGAGCGCCATACGGGCATCCCTCCTTCGCTGGAGCGGCAGCCAGAACCGGCCAGCCGGCGTCTGGCCGCAGCACCGGACGGCTCGCTGGATAATCCATCCCTGGACACGGGCGAGGCCGCCCTGGAGTTCAACAGTTTGATGACAGGAAGGCCTACGGACGTCGACATACGCGTAGAGCGGTGCAGGCCGCAGCCGCGATGTACCATTTGTGCGGTGACGTGGTCGGCTTACGGCGAGTTCCTGGGCTTCGCGGTCGTGCTCGTCCTGATCCCCGGCCCGGACTTCGCGGTCGTGACGAAGAACGCCCTGGCCGGAGGGCATCGTCGCGGGCGGTGGACGGCCTTCGGCGTGGTCAGCTCCAACATCGTGCAGGGAACGGCCGCGGCGTCGGGCCTGTCCGCCCTGCTCGTCCGGGCTCAGCCCGCGTTCCAGGCGCTCAAGTGGGCCGGCGTGGCCTACCTCGCGTTCCTCGGGGCCCAGGCGGTACGGTCCGCGGTCCGCGGCTGGTACCCGCCGCTCGACGCGGGCGAGCCGGCCGCCGCTGGCGCGGCGTTCGGCGGCTGGCGCCAGGGGTTCCTGTCCAACCTCACCAACCCCAAGGTGCTGGTCTTCTACCTGGCGGTACTGCCGCAGTTCCTGGCCCCGGGGGCCGGGATCGGCTGGCTGCTCGCGTTTGCCTGGAGCCACGCCCTGATCTCCCTGGCCTATCTCCTCGCGCTCACCACGGGCCTGCGCCGGGCCAGGCGGCTGCTGCTCCGCCGCAAGGTCCGCCGCACCCTGGACGGCGCGACCGCTGCGGCGCTGCTGGGGTTCAGCGCGCGGCTGGCCGCTGAGCACGCCTGACCACGCCATGGACGCCGACGGTCACAGAGAACTCGTGGGGCGGCTTCGGGCCGCGCTCGGGCCCGCGGTGGACGACTCGCCGCGGCGGCGGGCCGAGTACTCCTCGGACGCCTCCAACTACCGGGTGGTTCCCGAGGCGGTCGTCTTCCCGCGGTCAGCCGATGACGTGCTCGGCGCCGCCGCCATCTGCCGCGAGCTGGCCGTGCCGCTGACCGTGCGGGGCGGCGGCACCTCGATAGCGGGCAACGCCGTCGGTCCCGGGGTCGTGCTCGACATGAGCCGTCACCTCGACCAGGTGCTGGGCATCGACCCCGGCGCGCGCACCGCCACCGTCCAGCCGGGGGTGGTCCTGGACCAGCTGCAGGCCGCCGCCCGCCCGCACGGCCTGCGCTTCGGCCCCGATCCCTCGTCGCACTCGCGGTGCACCCTAGGCGGCATGATCGGCAACAACGCGTGCGGCGCGCACGCGATGGCATACGGGACCACGGCCGCGAACGTCGTCGCGCTGGACGTGCTCGACGGCGCCGGACGGCGCCTGCTCGTCGGCGCCGGCGGCGACGCGGTGCCGGGACTCGACGCGTTCGTCGCCGAGCGGCTGACTCCGGTCCGCGGCGAGCTCGGACGGTTCCGCCGCCAGGTGTCCGGGTACTCGCTGGAGCACCTGCTGCCGGAGCGGGGCGGCAGCCTGGCCCGGGCCCTGGCCGGGACCGAGGGCACGTGCGCGATCATTCTCGGCGCGACCGTGTCGCTGGTGCCGCTGCCGCCCGCCACTGCCCTGTGCGTGCTCGGGTACCCGGACATGCCGGCCGCCGCCGACGACGCCCCCGCGCTGGCCGAGCACGGTCCGCTGGCCCTGGAGGGCATCGACGCCCGCCTGGTCGACGTGGTCCGCGCGTACCGCGCGAGCGCCGTGCTGCCGCGGCTGCCGCGCGGCAACGCCTGGCTGTTCGCCGAGGTCGGCGGCTCAGGTCAGCCCGAGGCGCTGGCCGCGGCCCGGTCGCTGGCCGCGGCCAGCTCGGCGGTCGACTCGCTGGTCGTGTCGGCCGGGGCCGCGGCGACCGCGCTGTGGCGCATCCGCGAGGACGGCGCCGGGCTCGGCAGCCGGACCGCAGCCGGCGCCCCGGCGTGGCCGGCCTGGGAGGACGCCGCGGTTCCCCCGGCCCGGCTCGGCCCGTACCTGCGCGACTTCACCGCGCTGCTGGCCGGCCACGGGCTCGACGGTCTGCTCTACGGCCACTTCGGCGACGGCTGTGTGCACGTGCGGATCGACCTCCCGCTGCATGACCATCCGGAGCGGCTGCGGCCGTTCCTCACCGACGCCGCCCACCTGGTCGCGGGGTACGGCGGCTCGCTGTCCGGCGAGCACGGCGACGGGCGGGCCCGCGGCGAGCTGCTGCCGATCATGTACTCGGCGGCCGCCATCGACGCGTTCGCGGCGTTCAAGGGCCTGTTCGATCCGGGCGGGCTGCTCAACCCGGGCATCATCGTCGACCCCCGGCCGGTCGACGCCGACCTGCGGCAGCCGGCGGTCCGCCCGCTGCCGGCCCCTGGCGGCTTCGCGCTCGCCGCCGACGGCGGGGACCTCTCCGCGGCCGCGCACCGGTGCGTCGGGCTCGGCAGATGCCGGGCGGACAACGGGCCCGCCGGCGGCTTCATGTGCCCCTCGTACCTCGCCACCCGCGACGAGAAGGACTCGACCCGCGGCCGGGCCCGGGTGCTCCAGGAACTCGCGAACGGCACGCTGCTCACCGGCGGCTGGCGCTCGCCCGAGGTCCACGAGGCGCTGGACCTCTGCCTGTCGTGCAAGGCGTGCTCGCGTGACTGCCCGGTCTCGGTGGACATGGCCACCTACAAGTCCGAGGTCCTGCACCAGGCCTACCACGGCCGGCTGCGCCCGCGCAGCCACTACGCGCTCGGCTGGCTCCCGGCCTGGATCCGGCTGGCATCCGCCGCGCCCCGGCTCACCAACGTCATTCTTCGTAACGGCGCCACGGCCGGCCTGGTGCGCAGGCTCGGCGGGATCGATCCCCGGCGTCCGCTTCCGGCGCTGGCCCGCGACCCCGGCACGCCCGCGCGCCTGCGCCGCCAGGTGCAGGCGGCCCGCGCGGCCGTGGCGGCCGCCGCTGAGGACGCCCCCAGCGTGCCCGCCCCCGCGCCCGGGCCGCGGGAATGGGTGGTGCTCTGGGCCGACACGTTCACCCGGGCGTTCTCGCCCCAGGTGGCCGAGTCGGCCGCCGCCGTCCTGGCCGATGCGGGCTTCGAGGTGATCGTGCCCGACTACCCGCTGTGCTGCGGCCTGACCTGGATCTCCACCGGGCAGCTCGAGCGAGCGCGCACCCGCCTCCAGGCCACGGTCGCGGGCCTGGAACGCTACGCCGAGCGGGGGCTGACGATCGTCGGTCTCGAGCCGTCCTGCGTCGCGGTGCTCCGCAGCGACCTCACCGAGCTCCTGCCCGGCGACACCTGGGTCGAGGCCGTCGCCGCGGCCACCAGGACCCTCGCCGAGACCCTGACCGGGGCGCGCGCTGGCGCACCGCCGCGCGACCTGTCCTGGCTGGCCGGGCGGCTCGAGGGCCGGAGGATCATCGCCCAGCCGCACTGTCACCAGCACGCGGTCATCGGCTACGACCCCGACCTGGCCGTGCTGCGGGCGGCCGGCGCCAGCGTCGAGACGCTCGCGGGATGCTGCGGCCTGGCGGGCAACTTCGGCATGGAGCGGGGGCACTACGAGGTCTCGGTCGCCGTCGCCGAGCAGGCGCTGCTCCCGGCGCTGCGGGCCGCGCCGGAGGGGACCGTGCTGCTGGCGGACGGGTTCTCCTGCCGGACCCAGGCCGCCCAGCTGGCCGGCTGGCCCGCGCTGAGCCTGGCGGAGCTGCTCGACCCGGGCCGCGCCTAGAGGCGCCAGGCCAGCAACCCGGCGACGCGGAAGGTGGGCCTGCCGAACAGCTCGGTCAGGACGCGGGCGAGCGCCGGGCGCGGGCTGACCGCGACCACGGCGGCGGGCCGCCAGTACGCGAGGGCCGGACGGATTCGCGCGGCCGACGAGCCGGTCACGTGGTTCGTGCCGTCCCAGAGGAAGTCCACGTACTTGCCGATCGCCCTGGCCGGGCCCGGGTCGAAGGTGGCCTGCCCGGCGTGGTTGGGTCCGAGGAAGAAGCCGCCGATCAGTGAGCCCGGGTCGCCCGTGTCCGCCTGCCAGCGCATGGCATAGGTGTGACCCACGTTCGGGATCGGGACCACGAGCACACGCGCGTCGGGCGCGAGCCGCAGGCGGTCGAACGCTATCCGCCAGCCCGCAGGCACCGGCGTGACCGCTGCCGCCTGGTAGGGCAGCGGGATCAGCGGCAGCACCGCCAGGACCGCGATCGTGACCGGAATGGCTCTCCGGCCCCAGGCCTGCGGAGCGGCCGAGCGCGCCAGGTCCAGCGAGAACGCCAGGACGGCGGCCGCGGCGCCGTCGGCGAGGATCGAGAACCGGTTCGGCAGCACCTGAGCGAGCCCCGGCAGGCCCTGGAGCCAGTGCCACGGCAGCAGCCAGGCCGGAAAGTACCGCTGGGCGGCGCCGCCTAGGCTGCACAGGGCCAGCACGACGCACGTCACGGCCGCGGCGCGGACCCTCGGCTCGCGCCAGAACCGCATCGCGGCGGCCACGACCACGACGATCAGCGGCCAGCCGAGATACGCCAGGACCTCCGGGACACCCAGGTGATAGCCGGTGGCGGCGGCCGCCCCAGCGGAGGTGTGAATCAGCATGGTGCCAGCCGGGTCCACGAAGAAGGCGGGATTGGTGGCCCAGGAGAAGCTCTGCACGCTGTGCTCCCGCTGTGGCCCGGCCAGCTGCACCCAGAAGGCATAACCGCAGATCACCAGCGCGACCACGAGGGACGCCGCGAGCCCGAGCGCGGCGGCACGGACCCGGCCGGGCACCGCTCGCGGATGGCCGGCGGCCAGCGCCGCCACCAGCACCAGGCCGGCCAGCGCGGTGTCCACGAGCATTTCCTCGCTGATGAACACCTGCGCGGCCGCGAGCAGGCCAAGCCAGGCACCGTTACGTATCGGGTGTCCGCGGCCGGTGACGACTCGCAGCAGCGCGTCGATGATCAGCGGCGGCGCCGCCGCGAGCACCAGGTGGTAGTGGCCGATCCCGGCGTTGACCAGAGCCGGGGAGAAGCCGTACACCGCGCCGCCCAGCGCGGCCGCGGGGGTGCTGGCCCCCCACCGGCGCAGGACCCAGAACAAGCTGGCCGCCGACCCGGCGAAGCCCAGCGTCAGCAGCACGGTGAGGCTGACCTGCGGGCCGGCCAGCAGCGTCACCGGGGCGAGCAGCACGCCCGGGAGCAGGATCGACGTGTTCCACATCACGCTGACGCCCGTCGGCGCGTTTAGGGCCGTCGTGAACAGCGCAGGCAGCCTTCCGTGGGCGATCGCGGTCGCCGCATAGCGCATGTACCAGATGAACAGGTCGACGTCGTGCGGATCGCCTGCCTGCACGCGTCCCGCCGGGTTGGCCCACAGCCGCCAGGTCAGTGCGACCGCCGCCAGCAGGTACCCGGATAGCACCAGCCACCGGGCGAGGTCCCGGGCGCGGGAGGCCTGGCCCTCGGCAGCGGGAGGTGTCTCGACCGCGGGCGGGACGAGACCCATGGCCACCTCCTTTCTCGCGCCCGAGTCACGGGTAAATTACCTGGTCTGCTCCGCCGCCGCCCTGCGTATGCGCTGAGGGCCTGGACGTTGGCCTGGCGGCTGTGGCCCGCGCCTCGGGCAGGCTGCGGCTGGACAGCGCGCACTTCTGGCTTGGCCCCCGCCCCGGTGGCAGGCTCATCGCCTAAACTCTGGCATGCCCGACGCCCCAGTACCCCCCGCCGCCGCACAGTTCTCCGCCGGGTCGTCCCCGGCCGAGCTGCTTGCCAGCATGCCGTACGCGACGGCGATGGGCATCAGCCTGGACGAGCTCACGCCGCAGCTCGTCCGCGGCAGCCTGGACTGGTCGCCGGAGCGCTGCACCGCGTCCGGGCTGCTGCACGGCGGGGCGATCATGTCCCTGGCCGACACCGTCGGGGCGGTCTGCGCCCTGCTCAACCTGCCGGCCGGCGCGGGGACGGCCACCGTGGACTCGGCGACGAACTTCTTCCGCGCCGTCCGCGAGGGAACGCTGCACGCGGCCGCCCGGCCGCTGCACGCGGGCCGCTCCTTCATCGTGGTGCGGACCGAGCTGGCCGACGACGGGGGCCGGCCGGTCGGCCAGACCACCCAGACTCAGGCCGTGCTTCGGCCCCGGCCGGCCGGCTGACCGGTCAGGGCTGCATCTGCGTGGTGGTCCAGCGCGTGAACACGTCCACCCGCTCCTGCGGCCAGGCGCCGTCGCAGGGCATCGACCCGTTGCCGACGCGTTCCAGGATGTCCGCGGCGTGGGCCTTGACGTCCTCGTAGGACCACAGGTCGAGCGCGAAGCTCATGGAGTCCCGGTCCTTCTTGCGGAACAGCGGCTTGATGTGCGCGGCGAAGCTCACCGGCTGGCCGGGCTCGGGGAGCGTCACCGCCTGGTCCGCGTCCTCCTGGGCCTCCGGGGCCTTGATGCTCGGCGGCCCCGCCGGGCCCCAGTCCCAGCGCCGCGTGGGTTTGTCCGGCGGGCTGGCGATATCCCACTCGATGAACGAGGTGAAAGCCGCGCGGAACTCCGGCTCGGCCGGCATGCGGGCCTCCTGCGCGGCCTGGCCGAGCAGCGCGACCCAGCGGGCCCGCTGTCCGTCGTCCAGGCCCTCACCTAGCAGTCCGGCGAGCATCTGCGGGTACCCGTCCTCCTGGTCGCCGGCGGCCGGCCCGCCGAACACCTCGCCAAGCCAGGCCGCCATGCGCTGCGGAAGGCCGGGCGGCATGTCCGCGAACAGCGGGGCCAGGAGGGGGTCGCCGGCCACGTGCTTCTCGTAGAACAGCCGGGTCATCCGGGTCAGCGCCGGGAGCCCGCCGGCCCACTCGAACAGCGTCGGGTCGGCCGCGGGCTCGGGGTCGCGGAAGTCGACGTACCAGTGCATGCCGCTGCAGAACGGCTTGTTCTGTGAATGGCCGCACCGGCAGACCGCGTAGTGCTCCAGCGAGGCGCCCTCGTTCCTCGCCACGGCGGTCCCGTCCGCGTCGGTGAGCGTGATACCGCCGGTGATGCGGTACGGGCCGTCCTTGGTCACGATGATCGCGGGCTCGCGCGTGTCGCCCCAGTCGGTCTGGGCGCGCGCCACCTTTCCGTCGATCGCGAGACCCAGCGCGCCGGAGGGGCAGTCCCGGATGGCCGCGACGATCTCGTCGGCGCGAGCGCCGCTCGGCGCCACGAACGGCTCCTGCCCGGCCCGGAACACGGTCGGCAGCCGGTCGGTGCACAGGCCCGAGTGCTGGCAGGTGCCCCGGTTGTCCAGGACCGTCACCTGCAGGCCGTTGTAGGTGTCGAGCCGGTCGGGCACGCGCCTGGGGTCCTTGGCGTCGGTGAACCCGTTGCTGGCGCAGCTTCCGTCGCAGGACGGCTTGGTCGCCGACCCGCCGCAGCGGCACAGCGCCAGCTGGGGCGGGGCCGGGATCTCCTGGCCCAGGTAGTCGCGCAGCAGCCGGACGTTCGTGGCCAGGTACGGGCCGTTCCTGGCGGTCTGGATCCCGGCGGGCAGGTCGCCCTGCAGGCGCCACAGCTCCGCCCGGCGCTCGGCCCGGTCCTTCGCCGAGCCGAGCTCGCAGGCCAGGCTCTGCAGCGCCGCCGCCGCCTCGGCCAGCTCGGGCGCGTTGGCTCGGTCCCGGCCGGCGCGGGCCCGCAGTTCGGTGGCGGCCTTCGCCGCCTGCCACGCCAGATCGCCCGGTGACCGCCCGTCCTGCGCCGCCGACCTGGCCGCGTCGGTCAGGTCGGCGAGCGCGGCGAGCCCTTCGGCCAGGCCGTCGCCGCCGTGCACCTCGCGGGCCCGGCGGATCAGCTCCGCGGCCCGGGCCAGCCGCGCCCCGGCCGCGGCCGGATCGAGGCCGTCAGGGCGGGCGTGGGAGCGCTCGGCGGGCAGGTGAGCGGCCAGGGTCTGCGCGATCTCCTGGAGCGCGGTCGTGATCGGCGCCAGGCGGCTGGCCGCCTGCGGGGTGCAGTCGCTGCCGACCGACACGCAGAACGACGCTGCTATCTCCAGCCGCTCGGTCAGCAGCGTCCAGGCCGCCTCGCGGTGCGGCAGCAGGTAGTCGGCCTCGTAGAACAGCTCGAAGCTCGGGCCCGCGGTCTTCCCCCCGTGACCGGGACCGGCCGGGAGCGTGGTGATCACGTTCGCGAGCGGCTGCAGCACCGACACCATCAGGCTGACGGTCGCGTCGGCGAGGACCTTCAGCTGGGCGTCGGTCTCCTCGGTGTGCGCGAAGTAACGGTAAAAGACCTGCAGCAGGATCTCGTAGCCGACGTTGAACAGGTCGGCAACGCGGGCCGTCAGCGGGTCGGTGATCATCGGAACCTCGACGTCCCGCTGCGGCGGGCGGACGTTGGCCGCGATCACCGGCCGGACCGGATCGAAGCCAGGGTCGGCCGCGCGTAGCTGCTGGTACTCGTCGAGGATCTCCACGAACTGCCCGAAATGGGCGTTCCGCCAGTCTCCGCGCGGGCCCTCGCCCTGCTCCAGGATCGTGTCGATCGCCCGCTGAGCTGAGTCCAGGTCGGTGACCGTGACCAGCTCCGGCCAGCGGAAGTGCTCGGGCGTGGCCTGGGCCCGGGGCGGGCCGACGAACAGCCACTCCTCCCCGTACTTCTCGGCCAGGTGCGCGAAGCCCGCCTCGATGGACCGGTAGAGGTGCCCGACGGTCGCGAAGTCCTGCGGCCGGGGAACGATGTCGCCCGCGCTCATCAGCGGCTCGGCCTTGCCGATTGCGGCCAGCCCGTCGGCGTCGTCGAGGGCCATGCCCTCGGGTCGTTCCAGGAACATGAAATGCGCCAGGGCCTGCTCGCCGAACGGGAGCAGCGCCAGCTGGACCCCGGCCGGGTAGTGGGCGGCGGGCAGCGGCAGGTTCGGCCGGACCAGGTGCGGCGGGCCGCCGATCGCGGTCAGCAGGTTCTGCACCAGCGCCAGGTGCAGCATCTCCTGGGCGGCCACGTGCAGGATCTGCTTGCGCCAGCGGTTCGCGGCGGCCAGCTCGCCCTCGGTCAGCCCCTCGTCGGTGGACTGCTTGAGCGAGAACGCGCCGAACAGGTACTGGCACATGATGCCGTGCTCGAGCTCCGCCGCCTCGCAGAGCATGTAGATCAGCGCCTCGCGGTGCTCGATCACGAACGGCGCCTCCGGCGCCGCCGTGCCCCCGCGCGTGGCGATCACCTGGGCGAGCTGTCCGCTGCCCGCGGGCGAGCCGCTGTCCACCGCTTGATCGGCGTTGGTCATGACTGGATTCCTTAGGATGTCGTCGGGCACGCTCGCCGGGCCGCCCGTTACCGACGCTCGCCGCCCGTGCGGCTGCTGCACTGTCGAGCATCCCCGATACGCCGTGGCCCCGGGCGCATCCCCCATGTGTGTAATCAAGTAATACACCGACGGAAACACCCGGGCAATCCCTTTGCCTGGGGGCCGGGGCGGCGCCAGCCCCCGCACCGCCGCGGCTGCGGGGAGGACAGCGCGCCTGGACAGGCCCGGCGGGCCCGCTCTACCCTTGACTGTATGATCAGTCAGGCATCACAGGCCGCCGCCCCCGCCCCCGTCGACCCGGCCGGCCTCGCGCGGTCGCTGCAGCCGTTCGGCGCCTCGACGATGCTGCCCCCGGCGGCCTACGTGGATCCGGCGGTGTTCGCCTGGGAGCAGCGGCACTTCTTCAGCTCGGGCTGGACCTGCGTGGGACTCAGCTCGGAGCTGGCCCGGCCGGGTGATCAGCGGGCCGAGTCGGTCGGCGCGAGCAGCGTCCTGCTCACCCGCGACGAGGAGGGCGTGCTGCACGCGTTCGCCAATACCTGCCGCCACCGCGGCCACGAGCTGCTGCCCTGCGGTGCCGCGGCGCAGCGCAACGCGATCATCTGCCCTTATCACTCGTGGACCTACTCGCTGTCCGGCGGGCTCCGCTTCGCCTCCGGCTTCAAGGGCCGCGCCGGCTTCGACTTCGACGAGTCGGCCTGGGGCCTGGCCGAGCTTCCGCTGACCGACTGGCACGGGCTCGTCTTCGTGGACAGCTCCGGGCAGGCCGCGCCGCTGGCGGACTCGCTCGGGGTTCTCGACGAGCTGGTCATGCCGTACGAGCCGGAGCGGCTGGTCGTCGCCGGGCGGCACGTCTACGACGCGGCAGCGAACTGGAAGATCCTCACCGAGAACTATCACGAGTGCTACCACTGCCCGACGATCCATCCCGAGCTGTGCAAGGTCAGCCCGCCCAGGAGCGGCGCGAACTATCCCGTGCAGGGTGCCTGGGTGGGCGGCTGGATGGACCTGCGGGACGGCATGGACACGATGTCGCTGGACGGCGCCAGCCTCGGGGTCCCGCTGCGGGGCCTGGACGGCGCGGGCCTGCGCACCGTGATCTACGTGGGCATCTTCCCGAACGTGCTGCTCAGCCTGCACCCCGACTACGTGATGACGCACCGCCTGGTGCCGGTCGCCGTGGACCGGACGATGATCGAGTGCACCTGGGCTTTCGCCCCCGAGGCCGTGGACAAGCCCGGGTTCGACCCCGACTACGCGCTGAAGTTCTGGGACATCACCAACCGGCAGGACTGGCACGCCTGCGAGTCGGTGCAGCGCGGGCTCGCCTCTGAGCACGCGCGGCCCGGGCCGCTGTCGCCCGACGAGGATGCCGTGTACCAGTTCGTGACCATGGTCGGCCGCGGCTACCTCGGCCAGCCGGTGTGGAATCCGGGCGCGGGGGTCGCGGAAGAGATCGGCGCGGGCGGCTGTTGACGGCGGTGCAACCCCGGAGAGCGAAGGGACCTGCCACGTGTCCGTGCACGACTTTCCCGTGAACACCCTGTCCGGCCAGCCCGGCTCGCTCGGCGACCTGGCCGGCAAGACGCTGCTCGTGGTCAACGTCGCCTCGAGGTGCGGCCTGACGCCGCAGTACGAGGGGCTGGAGCGGCTGCACGAGCGGTTTGCCGGCCGCGGGTTCTCGGTGGTCGGCTTTCCCTGCAACCAGTTCGGCGGACAGGAGCCCGGCACCGCCGAGGAGATCGGCGAGTTCTGCTCGGTGAACTACGGCGTGACGTTCCCGATGTTCGAGAAGATCGAGGTCAACGGCCCGGGGCGGCACCCCGTCTACGGCGAGCTCACCACGGTGCCCGACGCCGACGGCGAGGCCGGCGACATCCAGTGGAACTTCGAGAAGTTCCTGGTCGCCCCGGACGGCTCGGTTATCGGGCGGTACCGGCCGGGCACCGACCCGGAGGACCCGGAACTGGTCGGCGCGATCGAGGCCAGCCTGCCCGCGTAGCCGCGGGGCCGACCGGCGTTAGGGCTTGCGGGCGACGCCGCCGTACACCGAGACCTGGGCATCGGTGGGGGTTTCCGCGGGCGGGCCGGCGTCGGCGGGGTCCGGGCGCCAGCGCGGCAGCGACACCACGCCGGGGTCGACGAGGTCCAGGCCGTCGAAGAACTGCTCGATGTCCTGCAGCGTGCGGACGCGCATGATCACGCCGCTGCGGCGGTACACCGCCGCGACCCCCTCCCAGGCCTCCGGGTCGAAGTCGCCGGTCAGGTGCGACAGCGCCAGGTAGCTGCCGGACGGCAGCGCGGCCATCAGCCGGGCCACCACGCCGTGGGGGTCGTCCTCGTCCGGGATGAAATGCAGCACGGCGATCAGCATCAGCGCGACCGGCTGGCTCAGGTCCAGCGCGTCGGTCACGTCCGGGGAACTCAGGATCTTCTCGACGTCGCGCAGGTCGGCGTCGATGTACGCGGTCTTGCCCTCGGGCCCGGAGGTGAGCAGCGCCCGGGCGTGGGCGAGCACGATGGGGTCGTTGTCGACGTAGGCGATCCGCGCCCGCGGGTTGGTCTCCTGCGCGATCTCGTGGACGTTGGGCGAGGTAGGGATGCCGGTGCCGATGTCAAGGAACTGGCTGATGCCGGCGTCGCGGGCGAGGTAGCGGACCGCGCGGCGCAGGAACGCGCGGTTCTCCCGCGGGGGGATCAGCGAGTTGGGATTGGCCTTCATGCCCTCGTGCGCGGCGGCCCGGTCGGCGGCGAAGTTGTCCTTGCCGCCGAGCAGGTAGTCATAGACGCGAGCCGGGTGCGGCCGGTCGGTCTGCAGGTCCACCGGGGGGTCGCCGGAGCCGGGCCGGGCCTGGGTCATCCAGTCGTTGTCGGCCATGGCGGCGGCTCCCAGCTTGTGATCACCCAGCGGCGTTGCTGATCCCTACGCCGAATGATAGGGCCGCCCGCGCGTCGGCGGGGCGAAGCCGCCGCCGCCGGGGCGAGCCTGGAGATACCCGGGGGGACGGGCCGCAGGTCAGGCGAGGGCGCCCGGGGTGCGCTTGACCATCTGGTCGGCGATGATCGCGCGCTGGATCTGGCTGGTGCCCTCCCAGATGCGCTCGACCCGGACCTCGCGGGAGAATCGCTCGGCCACGTTCTCCCGCATGTAGCCGCGGCCGCCGAACACCTGGACGGCCCGGTCGGCCACCCGGCCCGCCATCTCCGAGGCGAAGAGCTTGGCCATCGAGCACTGCGCGTGCTGCACCTTGACGTCGATCCCGGCGTCGATCCCGCGCGCGGTCTCGTAGGTCAGCGACCGGGCCGCGAACAGCTCGGTCAGGCAGTCGGCGAGCATCGCCTGGATCTGGCCGAGCTCGCTGATCGGCCTGCCGCCGACCCGGCGCTGGATCGCGAACGCGGTGATCTCGGTCGTGAGACGGTCCGCCGCGCCCAGGCAGCGCGCCGCGACCATCAGCCGTTCGAACCGGAACCACTCGTAGGCGAACGTCATGCCGTCGCCCTCGGCGCCCACCAGGTATGTGGCCGGCACCCAGACGTTGCTGAACGCGACGATCGGATGATGGATGCTGAACGTGTGTGAGTAGGCGGGCGTGCGGACCACCCGCACGCCTGGGCTGGGCAGGTCGACCAGGAACATGGCGTGCTCGCCGTCGTGGTCCCCGCCGTCGAGCTTGGCCTCGAAGAACGCGAAGTCGGCGGTGTTGTAGGACGTCACGTGCCATTTCTCGCCGTTGAGCAGGTAGCCGTCGCCGTCCCGGCGCGCGGTCGCCTCGATCGCGGCCAGGTCCGATCCGGCGCCCTCCTCGGTGATCGCGTAGCACTCCTCGCGCTCGCCCCGGATCGCCGGCCTCACGAAGCGTTCCAGCTGGAAGGGCGTGGCCACGGGGGCGAACCAGGACGGGGGAGTGGTGGCCGACCAGGCCAGCGCGTTGGTGACCCGGCCCACCTGCTCGTGGACCAGGACCTGCTGCAGCGAGGTGCAGCCGCCGCCGCCCAGCTCCTTCGGCATGTTCGTCGCGGCGAGCCCAAGCTCCCTGGCCCGCGCGGCGTGCCCGGCCGTGACGTCCTTGGGCAGCTCGCCGCCGTTCATCTCGGCGGTGATCTCGAAGGGAATCAGCTCATCGGCGAACGTGCGGGCGCGGTCCTGGATATCCAGGTCGGCCTCGGACAATCCGTACATGGCCCGCCTAACTCGAGTTGAGCGCATCTTGACTGAACGTTCAGTCTATGCGAGCATCGACCGCGTGCCAACGCCCCACACAACCGCGGACGCCGTCGTGGTCGGCGGCGGGACCGTTGGCGCCTGGTGCGCCTATTTCCTGCGCCAGGCCGGCCTGGACCGGGTGGTCCTGCTGGAGAAGCGGACGCTCGGCCAGGGCGCCAGCAGCCGCGCCGCGGGGATCGTCCGTACCCAGGGCGGCACCGCCTGGGCGGTGCAGCTCGGCGAGTGGTCTCGCCGCTTCTACCTTAGCCAGCACGAGAAGCTCGGGATCGACTCGGGGTTCACCCCGCAGGGCTACGTGCTGCCGTGCTTCACGTCCGGCGACGTGGACGCCGCCCGGGCGCGGATGGCCATGCAGAACGGGCTGGGCCTCGCGGTCCGCTGGCTGGAGCCGGACGAGCTTGACCGCCTCAACCCCACCCTGGCGCCAGGTCTTACCCGCGGCGGCACGTACTGCAACGAGGACGGCTACCTCACGCCGCCGCGCAACGTCACCGCCTACGCCGTGGCGCTCGCGGTCAGCGGCGTCGAGGTCCGCGAGCACACCGCGTTCACCGGGCTGGTGAGGGCCGGGGATCAGGTCGCCGGCGTGGAGACGAGCCGGGGCCGGATCTCCGGCCCGCTCGTGGTCCTCACCGGCGGCCCCGAGCTGGCCGAGGTCGGCGGCCTCGCGGCAATCAGGGTTCCGGCCGGCGGGGTGCGCCACCAGGTGGCGGTCACCGAGCCGCACCCGGACCTGGACCCGTCCCGGCTGCCGATGGTCTTCGACCTGTCCGCCGGGCTCTACTGGCGTCCCGAGGAGAAGGGCCTGCTGTTCGGCATGAGCAACCCGGACGAGCGCCCCGGCCCGGCCGCCTGCGTGGACGAGCGGTACCTGGTCCTGATGCGCGAGCGCCTGGGCCAGCTGGTCCCGGTCACCCGCGGGCTCGGCCTGCGCCGGGTCTGGGCCGCCACCATCGACTACACGCCCGACCACCTGCCGATCATCGGCCCCGCCCGCACCGGGGACGAGATCCTGTCCGGGGTCACCGTGGCCAGCGCGGGGGGCGCCGGCATGATGTGGGGGCCCGCCGTGGCCAGGGCCGCCGCCGACGTCGCCCTGACCGGGAGCTCGGACGTGGTGGACACGGCCGTGCTGGGCCTGGACCGGTTCGACGAGGAGGGCCGCAGCCGCCTGCCGACCGACCCGATCGCGCTGCCGTTCCCAACGCACGCCCCGCAGCCGCCCGGCAAGCTGACCGTCTAGGCCCGGGCTGCCGGTCGGCGCCGGGCCGTTAGGGAGAGGATTGACCGTGACCGAGACCGTGCCGCAGATGCCGCTCCTGGCCGACGCCGCCACCGTCGAGCTCGACGACCTGGGCCCGCTGGAGGAGGCGACCGGCGCGCCGATGCGGGCGTCCGGCCTCACCCTGTGGCTGGACGGCGAGCAGGAGGCCGGGGTCTGGGAGTGCACGCCGGGCCCGTCCTACTGGAAGCTGGAGACCAGCGAGTTCGTGCACGTCCTGTCCGGCCGGCTGACGGCGACCCCCGACGGCGGCGAGCCACGGGAGCTCGGGCCGGGCGACATCGCGGTGTTCCCGCGGGGCTGGGCGGGCACCTGGGACATCCACGAGACGATCCGCAAGGTCTACGTGCTGTTCTGACCCCGCCACCCTCTCCAGCACAGCGCACGCCCTGGGCAGTTCATGATCGTGGTAGCTGAGTTGCGGCTACGCTATCGTGACTCAGCTACCACGATCATGTAACTGGGAGGATGGGCGGGCGGCACGGGGAACCGCGAGGATGTCGACGGCGGTGGCGCCGGACGGGCCGCAGATCAGGGGGTTCACGTCCAGGGCCGCCAGCTCGCCGCCCAGCTCGACTGCTAGTTCGGACAGGCCGGTGATTGCGCGGACGACGGCGCGGAGGTCGGCGGGGGGCGCGCCCCGCACGCCGGCCAGCAGGCGGGCGATGCGCAGCTCGGCGATCATCCGCCGGGCGGTCTGCTCGTCCACCGGCGGCAGCGCCACCGCGCGGTCGGCCAGCGTCTCCACCAGCACCCCGCCCGCGCCGACGACGATCAGCGGGCCGAGGTCCGGGTCACGGGCGA
>Ga0070698_100001464_pt1 | contig 26208 bp, 24 predicted proteins | sample KBSK1502metaG_FD_65477 | JGI IMG/M metagenome (GOLD analysis project Ga0070698, IMG submission 65477) | Corn, switchgrass and miscanthus rhizosphere microbial communities from Kellogg Biological Station, Michigan, USA - KBS K1-50-2 metaG | ecosystem: Host-associated > Plants > Roots >... | reverse complement strand
CAGCCTGGAGCTGTTCGAGGCGCTGCGTTTTCTGCCCCAGAAACTTCTCATAGTTGCCGGTGTAAAGATGAATTCGCTTGTTCCAGATTTCGGCAATCTTGTTCACCGTCACGTCGAGGAAATAACGATCGTGGGAGATCAGAACGAAGGCGTGGGGATAATTCGTAAGATACTCTTCCAGCCAATTGCGAGCTTCAAGATCAAGATGGTTGGTGGGCTCATCCAGCAGGAGTAAGTTTGGCTGTTGCAGTAGAAGTTTGGCGAGAGCAATCCTCATCTGCCAGCCGCCGGAGAATTCATCGGTGTGGCGATGCCAGTCTTCTTTGGGGAAACCTAATCCTGAGAGCACGGTTCCAACTTGTGCTTCGATCGCATACCCGTCGCGCATTTGGAATTCGTGTTGAATGCGGTGATAGCGGTCGGCGACCTGGTCGTACTCCGGCGATGAATGGTCGAGTTCCGACATGCGGCCAGTCAGGTCCTCCATTTCCTGTTCCATGTCGCGTAGATCGGAGAAGACTGACATGGCTTCGGCAAACACAGTTTGTCCGGAGAGCGGGAGGCCATCTTGCGGTAGGTAGCCGGCGCTGATGCCCTTCGCGGTGCTGAGTGAGCCGTAGTCAAGGGTTTCAAGCCCAGCCAGGATTTTCATGACGGTGGATTTGCCGGTACCATTTGCGCCGACCAATCCGACACGGTCGCGGGGCGTGATCGTCCAGTCAGCTCCTTCAAAAAGGAGCTTGTGGCCATATCGTTTTCCGGCTGCTGATAACTGGATCATGGGTTAGTTCTATCGTCTCATGAGGGAGGCTGTTTTGAAGCCGTAGGTCGGCGAAATTGGCATGGTAGGCGTAAATTTTTGCTGTCATTGTCTCGCCCTTCAGGTCTCAGGTGTCAGGGTTCAGGTCTTAGGTCTCGCGATTCAGATCTCAATCTCTCGACGTCAGAGTTGTGGTTTGGCTGCCACCTGAGACCTAAGCACCTGACACCAGATATCTAATAGAGTGAGTTGGTGCATCTAAGGGTTCTAGATTCCCGGAGGCTTCCTTGAAAAAGCTGATCGTGATTGCCGGATTGTGTGTGTTCCTGTTAACGCTGAGACCTGCTCAAGCGCAGGAGTTTGACGCGGCATTCGGCGTGGGTACATTGACCGCGCCTTCTGCATCGAGCGCTACGGGCAACTACGCGCCGCAATCGTTGAGCGGTGGGGCTTACCCCAGCTTCAGCGGAGACTTTTTATTTAAAGGGCGTTTGGGAGTTGGTGGCGAAGTGGCATGGAGAGCCAGTCGAGCCATCTACGGTGGGTATCAGCCCTACCGTCCTATATTTTGGGACTTCAACGGAATCTATGTTCCGAAACTGGGAAAGTTTGCGGCCGCTGAATTAATGGCCGGCATCGGGGTGGAAAGCTTGCGCGCCTATCAGCCCTTCACCACCTGCGGCTTTACCGGATGCACAAACTACGTCAGTACCAATCACTTTCTGGGCCATTTCGGTGGTGGCTTGCGGCTTTATGCCCACGGTCACTTTTTCGTGCGCCCCGAGGCCCATCTGTATCTCGTCCATAACAATGTTGAGTTCAGTTCGGGACGAGCAACACGCTTCGGCATTTCCCTGGGCTACAACTTTGCTCCTGGTTTTTAATTCAGCAAACCTGCTAGACCGCCCGCGGTTCCGCTCTGCGTCCGCAAGCCTCGGTTGGACCCTTAATCCTGCGGGGGCTGCGGCGGCGGTTGCTGCGGCGGTTGCGGCTGTGGTTGAGCCTGGCCAGGGGGAACTGGAAAACCCTGTGGGGCTCCGGGCTGCTGTGGCTGTGCCTGCTGCTGTGGCTGCTGTTGCTGCTGCTGGCGCTGGAGTTCCTGCAAGAGCTGTTCTGGAGTCTTAACTGCCGGCTGACCATTTGGCTGCTGTTCTTGCTGCTCATCCGCCTGATTGGTCTGGTCGGCTTGATCCTCCGTCCCGGGATTCTCCTCGGAAAACTCTTCGTTCATCTCTTGGGTTTCCTGCCCAGGAGGAACCACCCCCGGCGGCATGCCTTGAGGCTGGGAGGCCATCGATTGATTCCCGCCATTGGGTTGAGAAGGGGAGGCAGGCGCGGTTACGTCACCCGCTTTGCCGGTGACGATTACATGATCGAGTGCGTTGGGGTTGGTCGCTGAGCCGAGCATCACGTAGTTAAAATGTGATCCGTTTAGAAGCGATGCCAGAACATCGCGCGCTGGGCCTGGGCCAAAGCGGCCCACCACCCTCTCGGTTGCATTGGCCGGGATTTCTACGTTGGCGCCAGTCTGATTTCGGACGGCTCGGAGGACGTCCCCGAGCGTGGAGTTATGAGCGACGATCATCAACTGCCCATTCTGAAATGAGACCTGCGGCGCTGAGGTGGGCAGCTGCTCCAGTGTGGAAGGAGGAGGCGGCGGGACTGGTGTGGGCTGTGGCGTAGGCGCGGGTTGCACCTGCTTTACCCTGCGCTTGGATGACAATGGCTTCTGTGAGGCAAACGACGAACTAGCTAAAAGGGCAAAAGTTACAACCAGAAACCCGAATTTAAGACGAACGACTGACATAAAAGACCCCAATCCGCTTGGCATTGTATATCTGTTCGAGAGAGCGAAGAGCCCTGCTTATTTGCAATATTGTAGCACTTGCGACCCTCAGCGAAGGAGTTCGAAAAGGCTTCGCTTCGGCCGCGGGTACGACTATCCCGACGCACCTGCCGAATAACGGGCGGCTCCTACGAACAATGCAATTATCCAAAATATAACGAGTAGCAGATCAACGAGAAAGCCTTTGTCAATCAAAGTCAGGCTGTCCTCAGGAGTCTTGGCTCTTTGGTAGGCGCGCTGGATCGGTTGAGCGAGAAGAAGACCAATAACAACAAGGTTGACGCCACTATCCAATAGAACGGGAAAGCGTCGAGGTGACTGCGCCTGAGAAAATCCGGAGCAGCCTTGCCGAACGCAGAGATGTCCACTACCACAAGTAGAAAGTTCAGAAGAAGGATTCCTCGGATGAGTCGGTGAAGGGTTCTGTTAGCACTTTGCGTATGAATCATTGTTAAATCTTCTCTTCTGCAAACTCCAGTTCGAGACCAAGCGGGTCGGTGAACCGGTTGGTAAGATTAGCCAGTCCAACCAGCAGATGCAGATCCACGATTTCCGGATCGGAAAAGTGCTTGCTCAATCCTGCCACATCGGTATCCGTGATCTTGGAAGAACTCCGGGTTAACTTTTCGGCGTAGGCGAGCGCAGTTTGTGCTTTTTCGCCAAAGCGCGAATAGTCAGCTTGCTTCAGCGCGTTCCAATCCTCAGGCGTCAGGCCTACTCGCTTCGACGAAGCGAGATGGTGCTGAAGTCAATAGTGACAGTTATTGATCATCGAGACGCGAATGTAAATGAGCTCGTAAAGTTTGCGTTCGAGTGAGCGACCTACACTGGAGTAGAAAGCCAGAAAACTCTTGAGTGCTTCCGGCCGGTGTGCCAACGCCTTCTGTACATTGCCGGGCTTGCCACGCAATTGCTTGTCGTAGATTTCTTTCACTTCGGGCGAAGCTTGCTCGGGTTGAATTAGTGAGATTCGCGCCATAAGTCCTCCGCGGACAGAGACTCTTCGTATAATAGCTTGAGGCGCTAGATTCGTCGCGGCGCTTGATATTCGCGATCTCAGAGCGAAGAGTCTTCCATCTAGAAAATGACTATGCATAAGATACGCATCATCGGGGCTGGTTTGGCTGGATCGGAAGCGGCATGGCAGTGCGCGCGGCGTGGGATAAGTGTGGAATTGTGCGAGATGCGGCCCGTGCGCCCGACCCCGGCCCATCAGACTGACCAGTTCGCCGAGTTGGTGTGCTCGAATTCATTCAAGTCCGATAGCGTCAACAGCGCTCCGTGGCTGTTGAAACAAGAAATGCGGCTGGCGGGATCGTTGCTGATGGAAATTGCCCAGCAATGCACGGTCCCCGCCGGCCATGCCCTGGCCGTAGATCGGGCGACTTTCGCGGCTAGAGTGACGGAGAGTATCTCGCGCGAGCCCTTGATTACGATCCGGCGCGAAGAAGTGGGCAGAGTCAATGAAGAGCAGATCACAATTATCGCTACTGGTCCGCTGACCAGCGACGCGCTATCCGCAGAGATCGCGCGGCTGAGCGAATCTTCGGAAGGAACAGCGAATTTATATTTCTACGATTCGATCAGCCCGATTGTCGAGGCGGATTCCATCGATATGTCGAAAGTCTATCTGGCGGCGCGGTACGACAAAGGTTCAGCGGATTACATTAATTGTCCGATGACTAGCGAAGAGTACGACCGTTTCTATGATGCATTGCTCGCCGCGCAACCAGTCGAGGAGAAGGAATGGGAAAAGCTGAACTACTTTGAAGGCTGTCTGCCGATCGAGGAGATCGCGCGCCGGGGACGCGACACTCTACGGTTTGGTCCCATGAAACCGGTTGGGCTGATCGATCCGCGAACGGGACGTCGTCCGTATGCCGTGGTGCAATTGCGGCAGGAGAATCTGCGCGCGGATTCTTACAACCTGGTGGGATTTCAAAACCATTTGAAATACGCGGAGCAGGCGCGCGTACTGCGATTGATTCCAGGATTGGAAAGTGCTTGCTTTCTGCGCTACGGCCAGATTCACCGCAATACATACATCAACTCACCCGCTCTGCTGCTCGATACCTTACAGATGAAAAATCATAAGCGAGTGTTTTTTGCCGGACAGATTTGCGGGGTGGAAGGTTATGTCGAGTCCATTGCCACGGGACTGATGGCCGGGATTCAGTCGTCAGCGCTCGGTAGTGGCGCAGAACTGGTTTCTCCTCCGCGAGCAAGCGCGTTCGGATCCTTGGTGCACTACATCACTCAGGCAGACGCGAAGCGATTCCAGCCGGCAAATATCACCTTCGACCTCTTGCCCCCGTTGCAGCAAAAAGTTCGGGATCGTCAGGAAAGGCATCGCAGGCAGTGTGAGCTCGGGTTGCGAGAATTCGATGGTTGGCTGGCAAGGGCAGGCGTTGGTCGTTGGCCAAAAAGCATTCAGCACTCAGCCGTCAGCACTCAGCCCATGCGGCTGAATGCGGAGTGCTGAATGCTGAGTGCTCGACGTCTAGATTCTTATTCAGAATCCAATTGACCGCGCCCCGCCTTCGCAGTACCTTGCTCCACATCCGGATTTGAGGTGTACGCGTGCCAATTTCCGCCGTGGATGCGATCAGCCCTGCGTTTCAGCACACAAAAAAACAACTCATTGAGCCTTTTCGAGCCAGTCAATGGGCAAAACTGGCGCTGGTGGGATTTCTGGCGGGTGAGGTTCATTCCGGAGGTTGCAGCGGCGGCAATTTCCAGATGCCCACGCGGACGTCAGGTGGGGAACGATTTCTGGAGCTCGGCTTACCCGCGATGAATCCCGTGGCATACGCAGCATTGATTGCGTTGCTGGTTGTCGCCGTACTCGTGCTGTGGGTGTTGTTCATCTATGTGAACAGCGTGATGCGCTTTGTGCTGTTCGATAGCGTGGTCGCGAAACAGTGCGAGATCCGGCAGTACTGGAACCGCCGTCAAAAGCCGGGCTTGCGCTACTTCGCCTGGCAACTCCTGCTTTTCCTGGCGATGATGGTGGGACTGACGATCCTGGTTGGAATCCCGGCGACACTCGCGCTGGCTGTGGGCTGGCTCAAACAATCCAGCCAACATATGGTTCCTCTCATCCTGGGTGGCGTGCTCCTGTTTTTTCTGGTGACGACCTTCGTTGTTTTATGGCTGATAGTACTCGTGTTCAGCAAAGACTTCATCGTCCCGCAAATGGCGCTGGAGGACATCGGCCCGATGGAAGCGTGGCGGCGGTTACTGCCCATGCTGAAATCGGAAAAAGGCGGGTACGCCGGCTACTTGGGGATGAAGATTGTGATGTCGATTGGGGCCGCGGTGATCGTGGGAATTGCAGCCATGATTATCATCCTGCTAACGCTGATTCCTATCGGCGGCGTGGGGGCAGTGCTGATTTTGATGGGGAAGTCCGGCGGACTACATTGGAACTTGTACACCATCACGCTGGCAGTGGTGATAGGAAGCTTCCTGCTCGCGTTTATTTTGTATGTGGTTTCGTTGGTTTCAGTGCCTGCGATTGTGTTCTTTCCGGCATATTCAATTTACTTTTTCGCAGCGCGCTATCCGGCGCTGGATGCTGTGCTTCGGCCGGCGCCGCCGCCCTTCCTGTCACCCGAGCCCAGCTCATACTGAACTCAATCTCGGGCACGATTCTTAATCCAGATCGGGGTGCCTACGAATCCGAAGGCACGGCGAAGCTGATTTTCTATGAATCGCTGATAGGAAAAATGAAGTTTTACCTGGCGGTCGGTAAACAGCACGAAGGTTGGCGGCGCCACGGAAGCCTGGGTCATGTAATAAATCTTTACTTGCTGACGAGCGGGTACCGAAGCGCGGTCGAAATCCACCTGCTTGATGAAGCGGTTTATCTCCCCCGTTCCAATGCGCTTGCGGCGTTCGCTGGCCACCTGTTCCAGCGCAGGGAAAATCTTTTCGGTTCCAACCCCGGTGGCTGCGGATACGAACAACACGGGTGCGTAGTTCAGAAACTTTAGTGCGTCCCGCAATCTTTCCTCATAAGCGCTGCGATCGGCCGGTCGTTTGCTATCCCGCATGCGCGCGGCTTTGGTGCGCCTGGCGGTACTTTTGTCCCCGGCGATGACCAAGTCCCACTTGTTCACGATGATGATGAGGGAGCATCCACTCTCACGGGCATAACCGGCGATAGCGGCGTCCAGGGCACTGACACCTTCGGTGGCGTCAATCACCAACAACGCGATATCGGCGCCTTCGAGATGCTTGCGGGCCATGACCACCGAAAGTTTTTCCGCCATCAGATGGGTTTTGCCTTTGCGGCGAATCCCTGCGGTATCGATGAAGCGAAAACTTTGCTCATTACGCTTTACGATTTCGTCCACCGCATCGCGCGTGGTACCGGGGACGGGCGAGACTATCGCGCGTGAGCTCCCGGCGAGCCGGTTCAGTAGCGTCGATTTGCCTACATTGGGATGGCCGATGATCGCGACTTTGACTTCGCGCGGCTCGATGGCGACCTCTTCCTCTGTGCCGCGTTCGGCTTTGGGCTCAGGTTTCACTGCTTCCAGTTTCAGGGTTTCTACAATTGCGTCGAGCAGATCGTCCAACCCTCGACCGTGTTCGGCGGAGACAGGAAACAGTTTTCTGATCCCCAGGCGATGAAATTCGTCAATCAGCCTCTGCTGCTTCTCGGTGTCGACCTTGTTGACCGCCAGGAAAAGCGGCTTGCCGCCGCGAATCAACTGGCGGGCGAGGTCGATATCGGGGGCGGCGAGTTCGGTGCGCCCATCCACGACCATGATGATGGCGTCTGCTTCTTCGAGCGCGACCTTGGCCTGGCGATAAATCTCCGCCGGCATGAAATCTTTTTCTTCGGGAACAATGCCGCCAGTATCTACCACGCGCAGGCTGTGGCCACGCCATTCCCCCTCTCCATAGAGACGATCGCGAGTGATGCCGGGCTCGTCGCCGACGATGGCGCGCCGCGAACCTACGATTCGATTGAAGAGCGTGGACTTGCCGACGTTGGGGCGTCCGACAATCGCCAACGTAGGTATCCCGGCGGCGACGGCTGTAGCGGATGGCGAGTTGTAGGTGGGGCGGGTCAAAGTCAAAGGCGCACAGGCGAGTCGCCTGTGGCTACGTGGTCTGTGGAGCTATTATAGTGACTTCGTGGCTTCTACCTCCCAATCATCAGTCTCTGCCATCGGCAACAAGAGCGTCTCTCTTTATCAATTCTTCGCACCCGGTGGCGTGCTTTCGCGCACCCATCCAGCATACGAATTCCGCCGAGGACAACTTCAAATGGCCGAAGCCGTCGGGCGGGCGCTCGAAGAAAAGCGGCATCTGATCGTGGAAGCCGGCACGGGTACCGGAAAGACGCTGGCCTATCTTGTTCCTGTCATCAGGTCGGGCAAGCGCGTGATCATCTCCACTGGAACCAAGAATCTCCAGGAACAGCTCTTTCACAAAGATATCCCATTTCTCGAGCAAGCGCTTTTTCCCAATGGCGAGGGGAAGCTAAATGTCTGCTACATGAAGGGCCGCAACAATTATTTATGTCGCAAGAAACTTTACGACCTGACCGGACAGCCCGTGCTTAGCGGACTGGAAGAAATCGAGCAATATCGGGCGATAGCGGCGTGGGAGAAGACAACCAATACCGGAGACCGGGCGGAATTGTCCACGCTGCCTGAGGCCAGTGCGTTGTGGTTCAAATTGGATGCGCGCGCGGATACCTGTCTAGGGCAAAAATGCAGCGAATGGGATCGCTGCTTTATTACGGAAATGCATCGGCGGGCGATGGAGAGCGACATCATCATCGTCAACCATCATTTGTTTTTCGCCGACCTGGCGATCAAGCAGCAGGCCGAGAATGCGCCTGATGCCGGTATTTTGCCCGATGTAGGCACGGTGATCTTCGACGAGGCTCACGAACTGGAAGACGTCGCTGGAAGTTATTTCGGAATTTCACTCAGCAACACGCGAGTGGAAGAACTCTGCCGCGATGTAGAAGTTTCCCTGCAGCGGAATCATATGCTCTCGGCATCTCTTTCGGGGGCATCGAAGAGCTTGCGTGAGAGGGCCCAGTTTTTCTTCTCTCTATTGCCGCAGGGCGAAGGCCGTTTTGCTTTCGATAACCGGCGCGAGTTCCTGGAAGAAAACGGGGATGACTTCCTCGCCCTGCGGCAGTCGTTGCAACGCTTGAGCTCGGAACTGGAGAACTTGCCTTCGAAGCCGGAGGAAATATTCAATTTCGTGCGGCGGGCGAGGGAAATTCATTTCCAGTTCGGATTCCTGATGGAGTCCGAAGACCGCAACACCGTCTTCTGGATCGAGCGCCGCCGTGGTGGCCGCGAGCGGCTAAATGTTTTTCTGCAGGCCACCCCGATTGACGTTGCACCGATTCTGAAATCTTGCCTGTTCGACACGCTGGAGTGCGCTGTGCTGACTTCGGCCACGCTGGCCGTGGGCGCGAGATTTGAATATATGCGGCGGCGATTGGGGCTCGAGCATACGCGAGAACTGGTACTGCCCTCGCACTTCGATTACCAGAGTCAGGCGTTGTTCTACGTTCCTCCGGATTTGCCCGATCCACGCACGCCACAATTTGCGGTAAAGGCTGCGGACCGTATTCGGCGAGTTCTTGAGATCACTCGCGGGCGCGCATTCGTGCTATTCACCAGCTACGCGCAGATGAAGGACGTCTATCAACGACTGCTAGGGGAACTGGAATTTCCGATGTTCCTTCAGGGCGACGCCCCAAAAAGCACACTGCTCGAAGAATTTCGCCTCACGCCGCATGCGGTTCTCTTTGCCACGTCTTCGTTCTGGCAAGGGGTGGACGTGCAAGGCGAGCAACTCAGCTGTGTAATTATCGATCGTCTGCCGTTTGCCGTGCCTAGCGATCCGGTGGTGGCGGCCCGGGTCAAATCAATCGATACCGAGGGTGGCAATGCGTTCTACCAATATCAAGTGCCGGCGGCGGTGATCACGCTGAAACAAGGCTTCGGACGGCTGATCCGGTCGCTACAGGATCGCGGCCTGTTGGTATTACTCGATAATCGCATACTGAAGAAAGCCTACGGAAAAGTTTTTCTGGAGAGCTTGCCGGATTATCGGAGGACCATCGCACTGCAAGATGTGGAAGAATTTTTCGGAATAAATTGAGTCGACTGCGCTATAGTGCTGTGCGTTCTGTCCCTGATGTTAAACACAATTTCAGGAGGTCCTATGAAACACATCCATTTCATGCCGCTACTGATCATGTCGCTACTGTGTGTCGGAGTGGCCGCGCAGCAAACAAAGCACAAGGATGCTAAGAAAGCGTCCACTAAATCGGAAATGCCGGCAGGCATGCCCATGCCAAAGCCCTCGGCGCAGATAGAGAAACTGGCCGACAAGATTGTCGGAACATGGAACACGAGTGAAGACTTTGAAGTCAGCGAGATGATGCCCAAGGGCGGCAAAGGCCACGGCACCGCGATCATTAAAAAGGGTCCGGGAGGCCTTTCTGTGACCGAAGATTACCACTCGCGCGGCGGTATGGGAGCTTTTGCCGGCCACGGAGTCTTTTGGTGGGACGAAAAAGCCAATGGCTTCAAGAGCGTCTGGTGCGACAACACCAGTCCCAACGGCTGCAGTGCTTCGAATGGTTTGGGCAAGTGGGAAGGCAACGATGTTGTGTTCAATGACGAGCAGGAAATGATGGGCAAAAAGATGGCGATGAAGGAAGTCTACACCGACATTAAGCCATCATCCTTCACTATGACGATAGATGGATCGCAGGATGGCGGTCCGATGAAGCGGCAAATGACCATCAAGTACACCAAATCCGGCGCCAAAGCTACAAAAACCACGGCCAGCGCGCAGTAAGAACTTCTTCGAATAAAGAAGGGCCGGTTTGCAGCCGGCCCCTCTTTATCCTCATCACACCAGATTTTCGACTTTCAATTGAACGCTTCCGCCTTTCCAGGCAGCGTCGAATTCTTTCTGGACGAAACCAGCGTCGTAATTCCGGCCTTGTGATTTCAGCGCTTGCTGCAATCCAAAAAGAGAACGAGGATTGCGTGGGTTGCGATCGAGATCTGCCCGGAATACTTTTTCTGCGCCCGCGGCATCGCCGTTCATAAGTAGAGCCGCGCCCAGGGACTCTCGCACGGGTGAAAACCAATCCGGGGGTTCGCCATAGTTCAGCTTGTCTTGGGTATCGACGGCGTGTCGAAGCAGTGTGACGGCACTGGCATTATCTTTCTTCGCCAAGGCGATCTTGGCTCCCAGAACATCCGTTGCAATGGTCAAGATATCCTTCGTCTTGTTGTTGAAAGGCATGGCGAATATCGCGTCCGCGGGTGTAGCGTCACGAACGCCTTCCAGGGTTTTATACTCGGCCTCCGCACCACTGGTTTTTCCAGTGGCAGCAAGAGCCATGCCGTGCGCGAAATGCCAGTAGGTTGTGGTGACTTTCATGTCAGGGTTGGGCTGAGGAGTGTTCAGAATTTCATTCCATCTCTGAAAACGGAGGTTCACTGCCATGGGGACGGTCATAAAAGCCTCCAGTGGAGGCATATCCTTCACATGCGGTCCCACGTGCGCGGACAACATATCTGCGGCTTTTTTGGCTTCGGCGTAGTTCCCATTCATGCTTGCAGCCGCCGCGATGAAGTGCAGGTTGTGAGAATAATACATCGCGGGGTAGATGCCCTGTGCACCGCTGCTCTGCATGTATGCCCGGTCGGCCGCCGCCGCTTTCTCATTGGTCTGGATCGCAGCCTCATAGTCGCCAGTGCGGATGTAAACATGCGCTGGCATATGTACCAAGTGTCCCGCGGCTGGAGCCATGGACGCCAGACGGTTGGCCCCAGCTAGGGCGCGTTGCGGCGCCGCGGAGGCTTCTACCGCATGAATGTAGTAGTGAACCGCACCCATGTGGTTGGGATCGCGCTTGATGACGGATTCCAATGTGGAAACTACTTCCTCCGTACCCTCGCGCGGCGATCCATCCAAATTCCAAAGACCCCAGGGATGTAAATCCATGCCTGATTCTGCGAACAAAGTGGCGGCATCGAGATCGTCGGGATATTTGCTTACCACTTCGCGCATGGCGTCACGATAGTCTTCCGCTGCTCGCTTGAGATCTGACTTTGGGTCTGCAGGAAAACGCTTGGCCATGGCCTGGATGTAGGCTTGCTCGCTCGGCGCTGCGGTCGCTGAGAGATCGACGGCCTTCTGAATGGCTTCATGCGCTTGCTTGAAGCGGTCTTCACTTGCCGGGTCGTTGTAGTTCGGGCCCACGGCTTCGGCGACGCCCCAGTAAGCTATGGCCAGTTTGGGATCGAGTTCAGCAGCGCGACTAAATGAACGCGCAGCCTCGTCGTGGTTGAAAGCGAAGATCAGACGCAATCCCTGATCGAAGAATTTCTGCGCTTCGGGATTGCTGGTGGAGACGGGATGATGTAAGTCTCCCAACCCCGACATCAGGGTTGCCGGCTGGGGCTGATTATGCGCAGGATGTTGTTGAGCGACGATAATGCCCGAAAGCATTACTACGACCAGAGCAGAACAAACGTATCTCATGAAGATGGTCCTCCTTGGAACGTGAGGGGGAGTTGTTAAGCGAAAAACCCTGGAAACTCGAATAGCTTATTCAAAAGCCTGAAAACGTGCAATCCGGATAGGGATTCGCCGCCTTCCCGGCACCTTAATCCACGGTTGCATTTACAATCCCCATGATTCTATGCGCAAGGCTGCTCTTCTTTACAACACCCTGTCTGGTCGCCGCAGAGGGCGACGTCTGGCTGATGTAGAGATTGCGCTAGGCGTTTTGCGAAACGCCGGCGTTGAAGTTTCGGTGACGGCCACCCGCAGCGCCGCTGACGCTACCGAACAAACGCGACAAGCGGTCGCCGAAGGTTGTGAAGCAGTCTTCGCCTGCGGCGGCGATGGTACTGTGCACGATGTTTTACAGGGGTTGGTCGGTAGTTCTCTCGCCTTGGGCGTCATTCCCTTGGGTACGGGCAATGCCCTGGCCCATGATCTGCGCTTGCCACTTTCGCCCGCTGCCGCGGCCCGTGCCGCTTTGACCGCCACGCCACGCCGCATAGCAGTTGGTCAAGTGAGGTACCAGGACTTCTCTGGAAAGCTAGGCTCAAAGTATTTCACCGTCGCGTTGGGGATTGGGGTGGACGCGCATCTGTTCTACAAGTTGAATCCGCTGCTGAAACTCCGACTCGGGATGGGCGCGTACTATGCTCAAGCAACCCGCTTGTGGCTTACTCACAAAATGGATTACTTCACGGTTGAACTCTCTGAGAAGGATCGCCGGCAGACTCACAAAACGGAAGTTTCGCAATTGTTGGCCGTACGGATTCGAGACTTCGGCGGTCCCTTGCATGAGCTTGCTCCTGGCGCGTCGCTGGATCGTGACAATCTGCGACTTGTATTGTTCCGCACCAGCAGCAGGCTGGCGTACCTTCGCTACATTATGCAAAGGTTTTTTCGGATGAACCGGAACGTCAAAGGGATTGAGCTTGTTGATAGTTCCGAGGCGATCTGCCGTCCACTAGCGAACCATCGGGAATCCACGCGAATTCTGGTGCAGGCCGATGGTGAATTGTTGGGTACACTACCGGCTGAAATTTCCATGGTGCCGGATGCGGTGACTTTGCTGGTACCTGAGTCTCATGCAACATAGACGCCGTCGCGATCCGAACTCCACGGCGTTGCGTCGGGAATCACCGGGTACACATCTAAACGTCTTCGTATTGCACACAGAAAGGCGCCGCTAACTTTTGGAACCTATGACTCATTTTCTGACCGGCGCGTGTCTGGCACGAGCTGGGCTGAATCGCAAAACAGCGCTGGCTACGGCAACACTGACGTTAGCGGCGGAAGCGCCCGACATCGACGTGTTGGGTAACTTAAAGGGACGTGTATTCGGCTTTGCCCACCACCGCGGCTTCACCCATTCATTCCTGGGACTGCTTTTCGTCTCGGCCATGATCGTAGGAGTTGTGTACCTGTGGTGGAGGCTGCGTGGACGAAAAATCAAAGATCCGAACCGGCCGCCGCGGTGGGGATTGCTTTTGGTGTTTGCTTATTTGGCGGGGCTGACTCACATCCTGCTGGACTTCACCAACCATTACGGTGTACGTCCGTTTTGGCCGTTCTTGGAGAAGTGGTATTCCTGGGACGCCGTTTTCATCGTAGAACCGACCATTCTCATTCTTTTAGTCACAGGCTTGCTGCTGCCGGTTCTTTTTTCTCTGATTAATGATGAAATCGGAGTACGACGCAAAGGTCCTCAGGGACGATTGGCGGCAACTCTGGCACTGGCAGGCGTGGTGGCGGTCTGGGGTGTCAGGGATTACGAGCACCGCCGCGCTGTCAACGCACTGGAAGCCCGCGTGTATGAGGGCGCAGAGCCCCTGCGTGCATCCGCCTATCCGTCTTGGATTAATCCGTTTCGCTGGTACGGGGTGGTCGAGACGCGAAACTTTTTTGCGACCATGCTGGTCGACTCTTCCGTTCCCGATGTAGATCCAGAAGGCCAGATGCGCATTCGTTATAAACCCGAGGAAACGCCGGTAACGCTGGCCGCCAAGAAGTCTTACCTGGGCCGGGTGTATCTGGATTGGGCGAAGTATCCCATCACAGAAACCGAGGAAATTGAGTCTCCGCCCGGTTACATCGTTCGCTTCACCGACCTCCGATTTGATTATCCGGGACGAACAGGACACAGTCCTCTTAGCGCAGGTGTGCAACTGGACCGCAACTTGAAGGTTGTTCGCGAGTGGTTCGGCTTCCAGGTGCCGGATTGAAATGGAAGTCCGTGCGCCAGATCTCTATTGGCGATGCTCTGGAACTTGACGCCGAAGCCTGGGCGCGCCACAATCATTGCGTCACCTTAACGAGGTAATCATGCTGCCCTACTTATTTGTGGTGCTTGCCATAGCCGTGCGTTTCCTTCCGCATCCTTTGTCATTTACGCCGGTTGCTGCATCGCTGCTGTTTTTCGGAGCCCGCGGCCCGCGCCGCCAGTTATGGATGCCGCTAGTGCTGCTTGCCGTGTCTGACGTAATTCTTACGAAGGCGGTCTACGGTTACGTGTTTACCTGGGACCAGTTGGTCACCTGGGCTTGGTACGCAGCCATCCTGTGGTTGGGGACCAAGCTGCACGACAATGCGAAACCACTCCGGGTGATTGGCGCTGCCCTGGCTAGTTCGGTTTCATTCTTCCTGCTAAGCAACTTAGCGGTCTGGGCAGCGTTTGATATGTATCCGAAGAATTTCGCGGGCGTGATGGAATCCTATGTTGCCGGTCTGCCGTTCTTCAGCCGGGGCGTTGCGGGCGACCTGCTCTTTACCAGCCTCATGTTCGCGACGCCGGTGGTGATCCACGCGCTGGCTGGCGCCCCCCGCAAGGGATCTAACCGCGCGGCAGCAGCCTAGGGAATTCCTTGCTTGGGTTTCTCGACTTGGCTTCCTTTTGAATTCTTTTTTCCCCTGATTCGCCGAACCACCAGCCAGATCACCAGTCCGGCCGCGACCGCGCCCAGTACCCAATGAAGGTGCTGGCGAAACAAAGTGCCGGAAACGCGAACGATGTCCGGCCCATACTCCATGGTGAGCCAAGCTACTCCAAGAAAGCGTAAAAAGCGACCGGCGAAAATAGCCAACAGGAAGTGGCTTAACTTCATTTCGGAGACTGCGGCTGCCAGGGTGAGAAGTTTGAAGGGCGTTGGGGGCGGCAACATTGCGGGGATGACTAATCCCCAAACCGGATGTTTTTCGAATAGCTGATGGATTCTTTCGAAGCGCTCAGGCGAAACCCGTTTCCGCAGTAGTTCTTCTCCCCCTTTGTAGCCGACTACATACAGAACGATGCTGCCTAGAGCGGATCCGGCCGAAGCCATGAATACATACAACAGGAAACGCGAGCGGTCCTGGTACACGTAGCCGGCGACGACGCCGTCCAATGGCAAACCGAAGAAACAAGCGTCAATGCCGGCAATGGCGAATACGCCCCAGGCGCCCAGAGGCTTCAACAACGCCCAGAGGAAGACGAAGTAACGCGAGATGATGTGCTTGATGGTTTTCAAAACTTAAGTGGGCAGTGTACGCGAAAGCGCACAAGGACGGCAGAGACGCAGTAAGCTGCGTCTCTGGATGCACATTAGCCCTTGGGGAATTTCGGGTCGGCTTTTACTTCATTGATCTGCTTGGTGTGGCGGTCGCTGTGCGCGGCAACGAAGAGAATCCATTCGTAAGCATCTAGCTTTTTTCCCATCGGACCGTCCGACGCGTGGTCGCGCAGATCATCATGCTTTTTTAAAAAGTCTAAGGTTTGCTCGCGACTCTCGACGAAATGCTTCAACGAGCCCTCGGGCGAGCCAAAGCGATTTGTCGGTTTGAGCGGCTCGGGAGCTTGTGCCTTGTGAGTGCGATCGGGGACGGCGGTCAGCACCATCTCGTCGATAGCTTTCACGTCTTCCCCGGCAGGCCGCGACGGCGCTTTCATTACCTGATCGGTGACCATTCCCCGAAGAAAATCTTCGGCAGCGGCAATATGCTCGGTCACTTCAGCAACGGACCAGCGGTCCGGCGCCGGCTTAAAATTCCATTGAGCCTGGGAAAGTCCTGCAGTAGCGTCCTGCACGCCTTGCCTGGTGCTTTCCAGATATTTAATCGCGCGATCGCGGTCTGCCTGGGTAAGCGACTGCGCCCATGCCGAAGCCGCGAGACTTAGAATTACGACGAGCACTCTCAAATTGCGCTTTTTCATCTCTTTTTCTCCGATTCAAAAATTTCCCTTCAACGACTTGGGAATGAAGACCTGGTGGCGGATAGAGTGGGAAGCAAAAGTCAGATGATGCTACACGATTGGGAGGAATCTTGCGTGACAAAACTCCGAGGGAGTGCCGTTCACTGGTGTTTCGTGTTTCCACTCAATAACTGCAGCGCATGCGGTATGAGATCAATCACTGCCTTCAGTGAATCGACTGCTCCGGCTGGACTGCCAGGCACATTCAAGATCACGGATTCACCTCGCACCCCACAAATGCCGCGGCTGAGCGCCGCAAACCGCGTCTTTTTTCCGCCCTCAAAGCGCATCTTTTCAGCAACTCCTTCCAGTAGGCGCTCGCAAACCGCGCTGGTGGCTTCGGGAGTGACGTCCCGCTTAGCGATCCCTGTACCGCCGGTTGTAACAACCAAGCGTGCTTTCTTCGCGAGTCGCGTGATTGCCTGCTGAATCAGTGCTTGATCGTCCGAACTAACTTCCGCGGCCACCACGGAGAAACCGGCTTTGCCGAGGACGTCCGCTACCGCTGGCCCAGAAAGATCCGATCGTTCGCCGCGTGCAGACGAGTCGCTAACCGTGAGTACGGCAGCAGTCGGGGCCTCAGGTGTCGAGGAGGACATCTTCCTCTTCTCCCGCAGTCCCGCCGCTCTCGCGTTTGGATTCGTCGAGCATACGGAGCCCCTCCATCAACAGGCCCTGGGTGTTAAGTGTGGTGGTTTGTTCTTTTGTCTTGGCTTCGAAGTTGATCTGGAAATTGCCGCCGGTCCAACGCAAGACTTTGAAAACAGCCGCGTCACCGGTCAGAGAGCCATACGACGCATGGGTTACCTGCCCCTCGCTGAAATACATTTCGCATTTTTCGTCATCATTTGTCAGCGTCAGCGATCCGCTCTTGCGGCCCATTTCGAGCGACTGCACCAGGTCAATGACATTCATCTGCGAGAGGCTACCGCGCAGAACGCCATCCGACGCCACGGTCTTGGCCATCTTCTCCAATGCTATTTTGTCGATGATGCGCTTGATGCGGTTGGTGGCTTCTTTCAGAAAGAATGGCTTTTCTACGAAGTCATCTACCGGGTCCTGCAGTGCTAACTTCTCGCTGATATCAGTTTTAGTGGCGAGCAGGATCACCGCAATGCTGGCTGTCCGCGAACGGCTTTTCAATTTTTCTACCAATTGACGGCCATCCATCCCCGGCATTCGATAGTCACAGACCAGCAAGTCGGGTGTGTCTTCTACGGCTTTCACCAGCGCGTCGGCGGCGTCGTTCGCGGTCGTGACGACGGCCAGCGGAGTCAGTGCACCGCGCAACATTCCCAGGACCATCGGATTATCGTCGACCAGAAGGACTTTGACGTTATTCGGCATGCGAGGGTCTAGGTCTTTTTGCCTGACGGACGTAGTCTCCGCTCTTTCCGCCAGATTTACGGTTGAGCACGATTTGGCGAATTTCAATTCCCTTGTCTAAAGCCTTGCACATATCGTACACGGTGAGCGCGGCCACACTGGCGGCCATCAGGGCTTCCATTTCCACGCCGGTCACTGCCGTCGTGGTAACTTTTGCGGTAATAGCGACGCCATTCTCGCATAGCCGCATATTGACATCAACGTGGGTCAGCGGGAGTGGGTGACACATGGGAATGAGATCCGCGGTTTTTTTGGCCGCCATAATTCCTGCCAGACGTGCCACTTCGAGGGGGTCGCCTTTCGGATTTTTCGGCAACGCTTTGAGGACGGCAGGTTTCAGCAGCACATAAGCGCTGGCTTCGGCTTCACGCCGGGTAGCGGCCTTAGCCGAGACGTCCACCATGCTGGCTCGCCCTGAGCCGTCGTAATGGGAGAGCTTCTTAGGCATTTGCGAGGTCTCTATCTTACATTGGGAATCGAGGCGGTGACCTTTCTGACGACCCTCAGCGCAACAGAACTGGCACCCATTCCCCCGCTGCAATCGTGCTCTTCTCCGGAGAAATCACGACATAGCCATTGGCTCGTGCGGCGGTCGCAATGTCGCCAGATCCGCGCCATCCCGCCAGCTCGACTTCTGCTTGTTCAAATTCGCCAGATAAAATTGCGGGGAGGAACCGTTTCAGTCCGGTCTTAGTTTTGATCTCGGATTTGAGCTTTGCGTGGAGGAAAACAAGCTTTTGCGGAGCCCTGCCCGCGAACGCTTCGAGAATGGGCTGAGCAAAGAGCTGAAATGTAACCATGGTAGAGATCGGATTTCCTGGAAGGCCAAAGAAATATTTGCACTGTGGTTCGGCGTCAGTAATTGCGACTTTCGGAGAGAAAGCCCAAGGGACGCGTCCAAATACGATCGGCTTCCCGGGCTGAATCTGCGCACCGGTGAAAAAGAATTCCGCCTGGAAATCGGCCAGCACTTGTTCCACCAAGTCGTACTTCCCCATGGAGACCCCGCCAGCGAGGAGCAGCATATCGGCTTCCAGCCCTTCCGCAATTAATTCGCGCAGTCGCTCGGGCTGGTCGGGAGCAATGGGTAAGAGCACCGGATCTCCGCCCGCAGCCTGAATTTGTGCGGCGAGTGAATAAGTATTGGAGTTGCGGATTTGGTTGGGCCCGGGCGGCACATCGATGTCGACAACTTCGTCGCCCGTGGAAAGGACTGCGACCCGAGGTTTGGCATAAACCATTAGGTGCACTCTGCCCACGGAAGCCGCCACTGCGATAGCGGCGTGATCTAAACGCATGCCGGGAGAAAGCATTTGCTGGCCGCGCCTGGCTTCTGAACCGATGGGAACAATATTCTCTCCGGTGGCAATTCCTTTTGTGACCTGGACTTGATCGCCCGCCCGGGACGTCGACTCCACCATCACGATGGCATCAGCGCCGGCCGGCACTGGCGCGCCAGTCATGATAGCGGCAGCTTCTCCCGATTCGATCTCGATTTCACTATGCTCGAACCTAGCTCCGGCTCTAATTTCTCCGACGACCCGGAGCTTAGCAGGAAGCTGCGCAAGATCGGCAGCCCGCACGGCGTATCCGTCGCGCGTTGCTCGCCGGAAAGGAGGAAAATTGCGATCCGCGGCCACCGGCTCCGCCAGAATGCGCCCAGCACTGTCGAGCAACTCCAATAACTCTTTACTTCGCGGACGCAGACGCGAGGCATGCCCTTCGACAAGATGACGGGCCTCCTCAAAACTAAGAATCAAAGACGGCTCGGGCACAGCGGCCATACAGGAAATGATACGGGGAGAAGACAGAAGTTTCGATTACTGTTTTTGCGCCTTGCTTGCCAGCGGGAGTTCAACCATCTAAATCAACAATTGCTCATTTCGCCAGTCTCTTCTGCAACTGCTGTGGATCAGTAGCGCATGCCAGGGCTATGATTAAGTCCACTACCCCGGCTCGGACCAGTTTTTCGATCTCTACGTCAAAATACTGTGCGCCATCGGCAGATTTTTCATTGGGCATTTCAGGAACCGGCTGGATGGACTGGTTATCCTCTTCGGACTCACGAACGCGCGAGTTTCCTTTAAGAATCTCCGCAACTGCCATTCGGCCGCTGCTGTCTGTCCGCGGGACGAGCTTGCGGCAGATAATGTAGCGGAGAACTTTGGCCAAACGGCTTCGCGTTGCAGCCTGTTTTGTCGTCGCGAACGTATTCACTATGCGCTCCACCGCCTTCGCGGCACTCACGCTGTTCACGCTGGAGAGCACCAGGTGTCCGGTTTCGGCGGCTTCGAGCGCCATTTCTATAGTTTCATGATCCCGCAGCTCGCTTATCAGGATGACCTTGGGTGCCTGATGCATCGCGGCACTCAACGCCAACGGGAAGCTAGGCGCATCGCTGTGCAGTTCTCGTTGGTGAATGGTTGCTCGTTTGTGTGTGTACAAAAATTCGATTGGGTCTTCGATGGTCAGAATATGGCAAGTGCGATTTTCGTTGATGCAGTCCAGAAGCGCAGCCAGTATTGAGGATTTTCCGGAACCCCGGGCGCCGGTCACCAACACCATCCCGTCGCGAAGTTTGGCCACGTCTCCCAGATGCGCAGGCAGCCCCAGCCAGGCGAAATCAGGAATTGTGCCTGGCATGACCCTCATCACCACCGCACAACTACCACGCTGTAGAAACACGTTCACCCGGAAGCGCGCCACACCCGGCAGACCGAAGGAGACATCGCACGAACCCTGCTCCTGCAGCATGGTGATTGCCCGCTTATTTTGCCCGATCAGGTCGGAAGCAAAACGCCTGGTATCATCGGCACTCAGCACTTCAAGTCCCGGAGCCAGAACCGCCACCAGTTGTCCGGACACCTCGATTTGCGGCGGACGTCCCGGCGAAAAAATCAGCTGGCTGATCTGATCGTCAGCCCGGAGCATGGCCGACAGCAGGGCCTGCGTCGCCACCGAGCCTTTGCCAGAAGGCGGATCGAGCGCTATCGTTCGTGGAGCATTGCCAGTCGCTGCCATAATTCGGATTGAGAGTGCGCCACAAAGACGCAGGAACAGCCGGAAATCACACCCCGGCTCGTGGCGATGCACTGCCCTACCAATCCTCTACTTTAGCCAAAGAAAGTGCGCGTTCCTACGAAGAACGGCAAGTGTATAGACCTTGGTAATGAGAGCGCGGGGATAGAGCGTGTAGGAGAAAAAAGGCGGCCCGGAGGCCGCCTGGATTCTGATCACAGTACAGAATCTGCTCTTCAAACGCTGTTCCTACTTTTTCGAGCTCTTCTTCTTCCCGAAGCTGGTTTCCACCGTAGCTCCGATGCTGGCCAACATCTGCTTCGCGGGTTCAGCAAACTGACCCGTGGGTTGAAGTTCCAGATACTTATTGAAAGCTTCAGAAGTTCCATCTGGCGCAACCATCTTATCGCCCTTGAGGGTGGCCTTTCCCATCAGATTCACGCCTTTGAAGTAGTAGGCATCGGCACGGTTGGGATCAGCGGCAATGGCTTTGTCGAAGGCGGCAATCGCATCATCCACCTTGCCGACATTGGTCAACACTGCGCCAAGGTTGAAGTAGTACATGGCAGCATTCGGAGGATCCAACTGCGCCGCCTGCGAAAGAGCTTTCGTCGCCTCCTCCCCCTTGCCAGCCCTGGCGTAGGCGTCGCCTAGATTGTTGTAATAGGCGGCAAGCTGTTTGTTGGCATCCGGAGTCTTGGGAGCGGCTTCCATAGCTTTCTGCTTCAGATCGATGGCCTTCTGATAATCGGCGATTGCGGTCTCCAAGCGTTTGGTCCTTTCCGCAAGATCGGTTTGCTTGGGGGCCGACGCACGATAAGCATCAGCCAACTTGAACCAGAGGAGATCTCGTGTGGCGTCCGTCTGTGTGGCTTCTGTCAGAACCTTAATCGCCGTCTCATAATCGCCAGCCGTGGATGCTTGCGTGGCAGCTGCAAGCTTCTCATTCAGCGCCTTCACAGTGTTCGTTTCTTTTGCCGCTTTTTCCTGTTGCTCCTGGATTTTCTTCTGCTGCTCTGGACTCACGCCCTGCTGCTGCGCTCCCTGGGCTTGTTCCTTTTTCAAGTCAAAGTCAATCGTAACTTCATCCAAACCCACAGGAACATTTCCGTAGTGGAACAGTTCTTTGCCGTCCTTCAGAAGCGCGACGGTGTATTTTCCGGGCGAAACACCCAGGGAAAAATACTCACCCTTGTTGTTGGTTTTTATTTCGTACTTGCGGCCAGTTTCCTGGCTCGTAAGCTGGACGACAGCTCCGGTGATTGGTTTTCCTTCAAGATCCTTGCACACGCCCTTTACAGTGCCCGTGGTCTGGCTAAAGGCTGGGGTTGTAAATAATGCTGTCGCAAGCGCGAACAGCATCAGGACAGCAACTTTTTGCTTCATTTTGGCCTCCGCACTGAACCTGATTACGATTTTCAACTTTCCCGCAGACTATTTCGGGTCAAAAGAAATTATTGGAAAAAAACAAAAATTTCCAGTCAAGCTCTCTGGACAAGCTCGGCATAAGGAATCGGGTCCGCCGCGCCAACTTGATGAAAGGCCTGAAGTCGCAGCACGCAACTATCGCACACGCCGCAGGCGCTGTCTTCCCGGCTATAACAAGACCACGTTAAATCGAAGGGCGCGTTCAATTCAAGACCGAGCCTGACAATCTCACTCTTCCGCATGCCGATTAGCGGAGTGACAATCTCAATTCGTCCTTCTTTCGTGCCCGCCTTTATGACTTTGTTGTACGCCCGATAGTAGGCCGGGCGGCAATCGGGATATCCCGAGCTGTCCTGTTCTACCGCACCGATATATATTGTCTCCGCGCCCAGTACCTCCGCCCAACTTACCGCCACAGCCAAAAGGTGCGCATTGCGGAACGGCACATATGTGACTGGCACTTCCCGCCCGATTTCTGCCGCCTCGGGAACCGCAATTCGAGAGTCGGTCAACGCCGAGCCGCCCACTGCCCGCAGCGCCTCATTGCGTACAACCAGGCGATCGGAAATCCCTAACCGCTCACAGATCCGGTCAAATGCCAGGCGCTCGCGTTGTTCCGTCCTTTGTCCATAACTGATGTGGACGGCCGCCGTTGCGTAGTCCCGTCTGGCCAACGCGGCACATACGCAGGAATCCATGCCACCGCTAAGCAGGACAACCGCGCGCTGTTTGCCGTCTCTCATGTTTAGATGCGGGTCAGCCTCATGTTTAGATGCGTAAGTTTAGATGCCTGAGACTAACGAACTCAGAGGTCAAAAGTCAGTAGCACCGTGGAAGAGTGGCCCTTCAGGGCCGCGTTACGAAGGAGCAACGATGGGCTTTAACCCTGGTGGTCGCCTTTGTAGTGTCACGCGGGCGCAACCACCTCCACAAGGGCTAAAGCCCCCATTTAAAGTCGCCAGACGCGGCGCTAAAGCGCCGCTCTTCCACAGTGCTTCTGACTTTCCGAATTCTGACCTGCGCATTCTGACTTCTGCCATTTCTTTTCTTCATTCCGCCTTGGGCTCTATACGCCCTTCAGCGCTGGATCCCAGATGAACTTATGGATTTGGAGCCCTAACCGGGCCGTCGAATTGTCCTCCAACATCCACTCGGCGAGTTCACGCGGATCCAGGAGACAATGCGAACAATCTCTGTCCCCCTCTGCGTCCTTGCGGAAAGCCGGCGAAAAAAGAACAGCATTGACGCGCCGGTCCAGGGCGTGAAGCTCCACGAAATTGCGGGCGAACTCATAATCGCTCCGATCACTGAGCACAAATTTCACTTCGTCCTGCAATCCTAATGTGTCCAGATTTTCCATATAAAAAGTCTCGGGCTCGCCGGAGTTTGGGCATTTCACATCCACGATCTTTATCACCCCGTGCGGCACACCTGCCAACGGACGCTCACCGCTGGTTTCAAGCAGCACCGTATAACCCGCATCGAGTAGGCGCTGCATCAAGGGAATTGCCTCGCGCTGCTGCAGCATGGGTTCACCACCAGTGATCTCGACTAGCCCGCCGTCCGGGCTCAATCGTTCCACTCCTTCCAGGACCTCATCGAGCGCCATGCGGCGTCCACCGGTGAAGGTGTACTCGCTGTCGCACCAGGAGCACCTTAGGTTACATCCCGTAAGCCGGACGAAAACGCATGGCAAACCCGCATGCGTGGACTCGCCCTGGATTGATTTATAAATTTCAGTAATCTGCATGACTGGACTCAATCCGAATAAGTTGCCGTGGTTGTGTCGGTCTCATAGACGGTGACGTTCTTTACCCGCACCCGGCCCCGGCTAACCTGATCCAGTTTCAGGTTGGCCTGATCGTAGAAATACTTGGCCAGATTTTCAGCCGAGGGATTTAATGCGGTGAAAGGCTCCAAATCATTGATCATTTGATGATCGAGCCGATCAATCACATCTTTCATGACCTCGCGCAGCTCTTTGAAATCGAGCAACAGACCGGCCTTATCCAACTCTTTACCGGCAAGCGTGACCCTCACCTTGTAGTTGTGCCCGTGCGGATTCTCGCACTTGCCCTTGTAGTTGCGCAGGTAATGCCCAGCGGCAAAAGAATCTTCGACGGTGACTTCGAACATGACCCCTCTTGGCGGTCCCTGTCACACCAACGGGACCGCGGACCCTGACGTAACAGTTTATTGTACCGGGGGCTGTGGCACGATGTAACCCTCAAGAAATATGGCATTAGGACGTCTGCCGCCTTTGGCATGGCCTAAGCGACTGGTTGTCTCGGGCTCCACCATGGTCCGAATATAATCTTTTTGTCATGCCCGCCACGAGCAAGGACCTGTCCAAAAGGATTGAAGACTTACGCGAGAAGGTCCGTCATCACGAGTACCGCTATTATGTGCTGGATGATCCCCAAATTTCCGACGCAGAATTCGATCAGTTGATGAACCAACTGATCAAGCTGGAGACTGAGCATCCCGATCTGATAACAGCGGATTCTCCTACTCAGCGCGTGGGCGGAAAACCTCGCGAAGGCTTTCTGAAAGTCAGGCACTCCTCGCCCATGCTCTCGCTCGATAATACCTACAGCGAAGACGAACTGCGCAATTGGGAACGTCGTGTCCATGACCTAAGCGGCAAAAAAGAAATCGAATATGTTTGCGAACTCAAGCTGGATGGGATGTCCCTAGCCCTTCACTACAAAGATGGCAAACTCGTCCGAGGAATCACGCGCGGCGATGGCAGTGAGGGCGAAGAAGTAACTCTGAATGTCCGCACCGTGCGTTCCATCCCTCTTTCTATCTCGAAGGAAGCGCTTAAGAAGGCAGGAATCCCCGCGGACTTCGAGGTCCGCGGCGAAATGCTGATGCCAATTGCCGCTTTCAAGAAAATGAACGAGGAGCGAGAAAAGAACGGTCTTTCGCTGTTCGCCAATCCACGAAACGCCACCGCCGGCACCGTCCGCCAACTCGAACCAAGCATCACCGCGCAACGACGGTTGGATTATTTCGGCTATTCCCTGCTCCACAACGGACAAACCTATTTTGACCGGCACTGGGAGACATTGAATGCGCTCGAATCCCTGGGTTTCAAAGTAAATATTCGAAGAAGCCTGAGCAAAAACTTTGACGAAATCTGGGCATTCATCCAGCAATGGGAACCGAAGCGCGAAAGTCTGCCCTATGAAATTGACGGCATCGTCGCCAAGGTTGATCGCACAAGCCTGCAACGGGAGTTGGGTTATACGGGGAAGGCGCCGCGCTGGGCAATTGCCTACAAATATGCCGCGCGATCGGGAATCACTCGCGTGGAAGACATCGTTGTGCAGGTCGGCCGCACCGGCAAACTCACACCAGTTGCAATGCTCAAGCCGGTGCCTATCGGAGGCACCACTGTCAGCCGGGCCACATTGCATAACATGGACGAAATTGAGCGCCTCGGCGTCAAAATCGGTGACTGGGTGGAGGTCCAGCGCGGCGGAGATGTGATCCCCAAAGTTACCCGCGTCGTGGAGGACAAGGCACATCCACGCGGGCATAAATCTTTTAACATGCCGGAGAAATGTCCTATCTGTGGCACCCACGTGGTACGCAGCGAGGGCGAAGTTGACCACCGTTGTGTAAATGCCAATTGCCCAGCCAAGCTTCGGGAAACGATTCTGCACTTCGCCTCACGCCACGTGATGAACATCGAGGGCATGGGAGACGCCTTGGTCAACCAACTCACCGATCGTGGTCTGATCAAAAACGTTGCTGACATTTACAAACTTACCAAGGCAGACCTTTTGCAACAGGAACGCATGGGTGAGAAATCTGCGCAAAATGTCCTGGATGAAATCGAGGCTTCGAAGAAACTCCCGCTCGAGCGCCTGATCTATGGCTTGGGGATGCGCTTTGTGGGCGAACGTACAGCCCAGTTCCTGGCCGAACATTTCGGATCCATGGAGGCGCTGATGAACGCTCCCC
>Ga0070698_100001463_pt1 | contig 26218 bp, 30 predicted proteins | sample KBSK1502metaG_FD_65477 | JGI IMG/M metagenome (GOLD analysis project Ga0070698, IMG submission 65477) | Corn, switchgrass and miscanthus rhizosphere microbial communities from Kellogg Biological Station, Michigan, USA - KBS K1-50-2 metaG | ecosystem: Host-associated > Plants > Roots >... | reverse complement strand
GGGAGTGCTTAGTTGAGCGATGAGCGCGCAGTTGAGCTGATCAGCCGGAGCCTGGACCAGGACCTCACTCAGCGGGAACAGAGCGAGTTCGACCAGCTTATCGCCGGGGACCCCCGGGCCGGTACCCTGCGCAGCCGAATGGAGACCTGCCGCCGGGAGATCGGCGAGGTGCCTCCGGCCGCCGTACCGACTCTGGGCGCGAGGCTCAAGGCGGCACTGGCGGTGCTGGTCGGCCGGCCATGGACCCCGCGCGACGTAGAGGGCCGGGTTTCGGCGGCCCATGCGGCGGACTATCAGCTCGCTACCGACGCGGCGCAGGGTCGGGACGACGCCTGGCGCCGTATCATGGAGAATTACGGCCCCGGTATCTCCGCACTGATCTATCAGTATGGTTTTGCCGGCGAGAAAGAGGACCTGCTGCAGGACATCCTGCTGCTGGTGTGCCGCAAAATTGAATCTTTCCGGGGGGAGTCTTCTCTCAAGACCTGGATCTTCCGGGTTTCCGTCAATCACCTCAACAATTACAGCGAGCGGGTCCACGGCAAACGGAAACGGGAAATCTCCGAGTCCAACCTCGCGCGGGACGACCAGGACCAATTCAGCCTGGACGACATGGCAGCGGACGAGACTCCCCTGGCCGACCAGGCGATGGAGCAGAAGCAGGTCCGCGCCCGGGTCTTCGCGGCCCTGGGCGATATCGCCGAAGAGATCCGGATCGCAGTCATCCTGCGCGACCTGAACGAGCTGTCCTACCGCGACATCGCGCAGGTCATGGATATTCCGGAAGGCACCGCCAAGAGCCGGGTGGCGCGGGGCCGGGCCCAGCTGGCACGCAAGCTGGTGAGTCGAGGCTTGGTCGACGGGTAAAGGCGCTACCGCTTCAACGCGGATAAACGCCGAAACGCGCCGATCGCATCGCTGAATTCCTACGCAGGCGAGAAACCACGATGGTGCCATCCAAGACCGCAACCCCGAGTGACCGCTGGCGGTATGATGAGAAGATATTGATGATATTTGCAGCAGACAGGAATTGAATTGCAGCGGAGCCAATCAGCGCGTTTCGGCGTAGATCCGCGTTGAAGCTGGAGCGCTATCCGCGATTCTCAGCCGTTCGCGAAGCCAACTCAGCGTAGGCAGGAACCAACCTTACCAAGTCGGAGTGTTTACCGACCGCGGCAACCTTTCCATCCAGCAGAAAAATGTTGAAGTCGGTATCCATCACGTCCATGTCGTGGGTGATGATGATCGTGGTCCGCCCCTTCGTCGCCTCCACGATATGCCGGGCCATGTCCCGCATCCCGTTGGGATCCACCTGGGCCAGGGGTTCGTCCAGGATCAGCACCCCCTGGGGACCGCAGAGAGCCCGGGCCAGCGCGATCTTCCGCCGCTCGCCGCCGGAGAGGCTGACTTCCGCAGCCAGCAGCTGGTCCAGGGGATTCTTGGACAGGAACCCTTTGACGCCGGACATTTCCACCGCGCGGTCGAACTGCTGGGGCGGGCATTCCCTGCCGAACAGGATGTTGGCGCGCAGGGTGTCCATCAGGAACCCCGGGGCATCGGTAATGAACGCGATCACGTCGCGCTTCCAGGTCAGCGGCCAGCCGGTCACGTCGACGTCGCCGATGGTCACCGTCCCGGAACCGGCGCGATAGTCCCCACTGAGGATGCGGGCCAGCGTACTCTTGCCGCAGCCCGAGCCGCCCACGATTCCCACCCGGGCGCCGGCCGGGATGTCCAGGGTGATCCCCTTCAGAATGTCCGCAGTGGCGCCCGGGTAGCGGAAGACCAGGTCGCGCACCGCGATGGACTGCGGCTGGCCCGTCGTCGCCAACCGGCCGGCCGCGTCCGGCGGTTTGCCGGGATCGGGCAGCGCCAGGATTCGCGCGAGGGCGCGCAGGTTGGGACGGTACTGCAGGACCATGTTGGGAAAGGCGACCAGCTGCGCGAAAGGAACCGAGAGCTGGCCGATCAGCGCCATGGCGCCGATGATGGCGCCCGCGTCGCCGCCGGTCCGCAGCACTACCAGGATGATGAGCGGGAGATTCAGGTGTTGAAATGTCTCGGTGATGACGCTGCGAACGCCGGTCCAGACCCGGATCGCCACGTTGCGCTGCTCCGCCCGGGTCCATGCCTCAACGACGTTGCGGCCCTGGGCCGGCTCCCCACCCAGGTACAGCAGATCGCGCAGCACATCGAAGAACCGGGTGGTGGTGGCAGCGGCCTGCGCCTGGGTCTCGCGAAACCGCTCGAACGCCTCCTGCTCCTTGCGCCGGGTCACCAGCATCGAGAACAACTGGGCTGCCGTGGAAAGAACGACGAACGCGGCCAGGATTACCCAGCCGCCTTTGACGCCAGTGCCGAGCGACCAGGCGAACACCAGGAAGAGGACGGTGGACTCGAGCAGCCCCAGGACCCCGAACACCACCATCGAGGCAGTGCCGTCTACATCGCTCCGCAGGATCTCGGACGCGGCGCCGGCGCCGCGCTGAATCCGCTCGGCCGCCGGCTCGCGGTACAGCGCCTGGAGGACGTCTTCCCGGAGGGCCCGCTTCAGCCGGATGTTCACCCTGGCCCGCAGCACGTCACGCACCAGTTGAATCGCCGCGGCAATCAGAAACAGCAGAACCAGGATCGCCAGCAGCAGCTGCCAGTGCTCGGCCGGCGACAGGTTGAAGCGGCCCAGCAGCTTGCCGCTGAGGGTGCGGTTCATCATCCCGGGCCCGGGCGCCGGGCTGGATCCGCTGCCGGAGAGAATTGCCGGCAGCTGGCTGGTGATCTGCTGCAAACCGCCGATCGCGGTGGCGTTCAGGTCCGCGAAGATATAGGCCAGCGCGAGAACCAGGAGCGCGGCGGGAAGGAACTTTCGGAAGTAGCGACTGAACCGGAAGAGGGTCTTCAGGTCCTGGCGGAAGGAGCCCGGATCCCTGGCTGGGCCACCTGGATTCACCCGCGGCCCGGGAGGAGCCGATGGTTGAAGCGACTCCCGCCCGGGACCGGCTGGAACCGGCGCCCCGGGGGGCCGCATGCGGCGCTGCTGCTCTTCTGGTGAGAGAGGTTGGCTCATCTAAGGCGTATGGCTTATGGCGTATGGCAATGGGTTCCTCGAGATCGCTTTGGGTTCGCGAGCGCAAGCTGCGTTTCCGGTTTTGTAAGCAGCCGCGCTGGGCACCCAACGTTCACATTGCCACAAGCCATACGCCATACGCCTTTTGCTCACACAAATCCGAGCTCGTTCCCGTAGGGGTGGTAGTGCTCGCCGTTGTAGTAGTACCCGTCTGTCCACAGGAAGGTGCCGTACAGATAGTTGCTGTGCCATACCCAACCGTAGGTCGGGTTCCAGGCCAGGTGCCGCCCTTCAACGTCACTGGTCTCTGTCTGGCTCGGAGCACTCTGCGAGGGCACGCTGGCCCCGTAAGGGGTTACCGGCAGGTGCCCCAGCTCCGCGACCCGGTCCATCGTGATGGTGTACTTCGCCGCCACGTCGCGCGGCATTTCGTAAACGATGCCGCCTGGACCGGTAGCAAAGACAGTATCCAGCCGCTGCGCCTTCTTGGGGGCTTTCGTCGCGCTCATTGCCTGTTTCCTCCGCCCCGCCGGGGGCACCTGGGTGATTGAGAATGGCGGAAACGGGTGTTTCCGCTTTACGCTGGCTTTGACACACTGACGACCAAGCCGGTTCCCTGCCCGTGGGGATACCCGGAGAATCATGCCTGTGCAGCTCCGTTACAACGGTATTGCCATTTCGAAGCGCTGCAACGCAAAGTCGCGGAGACGCAACGAACAGCTTCGATGAAAAGACTTAGCGTCTTTGTGCCTTTGCGTTAAAGCGCACCGAAACCCAACTTTGGCTGGAAGTTGCCGCGCGGCCTTGTCAACTTTCTGGTTCCGGAAGAGTACGATCCTGCACCCCGGTCCATTCCGGGGCGATCTCGTACAGTGCCGCTTTGACCTGGCAGGCATTCCAGTCCGGCCGCAGTTCCCGGATTCGGGCGGCGAGCGCCGCCAGGTGCGGCGCCGCGAAACTGCTGCCGGTCGTCTCCCGGTATTCGCCATCCTTCCAGGGCAGCCGGATCCGCTCGCCCCGCGCCACGAACTCCACCATCGACCCCCGGCGGCGCCGGAGCTGGAGTGATTCCAGCTTTCCGAAATCGGTCGAAACGACGGTGGGAAACCAGCCCGGCAGTTCCACCTGTTGGTGATCGAAATTATTGCAGGCCGACACCAGCAGGACGTTCCTGGTGAAGGCGCGATCCACCAGCTTCTTGTATCCCTCCAGCACCTGGGGATTGGCGGTTCCGAAACTGCAGTTGATGATGTCGAATCCCTGGTCGATGGCCCAATTGAGCCCGGCCAGGACCCGTTGCGACGACGAACGAAGGTCCCCACCCAGGACCCGGAGGCTCTCGACCGCGGCGTCCGGAGCAAACTGACGGATTACCCAGACCACCGCCGTCCCATGGCCGAACACATCCACCCCGTCTTCCGGCACCACCCGATAGTTCCCCTGCATTCCACTCACCACCTGCCAGCAGGTGATGCTGCTGTCCTGGAGCGCGGCGTGGCTGGTCTCAGCACCGGAATCCACCACCAGGACACGCACGTTCTTGCCGGTCGCCGTTTCCAGCTGAGCCGGCGTAACGACTTCGGGATTTCCGATCAGGCTGGCCTCAGAATGCGAATGGACTGAGGGTTATACCACTTTAGGAAGAGTGTGGCAAGGAGGGGTAAAGTGAGGCAAGGTGGGGCAAGGAAACCCTTGCCTCACCCTGCCCCACCTTCCCTCACATTGTCACTCTAAGTGTTGCGGAATAATTCGTGGACACGGTGTCCCCCAGTGGGCGCTGGGTCAGCCGCACCAGGGAAAAGTGGTAGCCAAGCACCACGGCCTCGTGCGGTTCGAGTGTGGTATTGATGGCGAATGGCGCAGCGTCAAGACTCAGACTGAGCTTGGCGTTCCCGGCCCAGATGCATTGCACTTGCGGCGGGCACCGGGAGTCTTCCGGCACCGCCACGAACTTGAGGATGGACCGGGTGCCGGCAAGGCGGATCGACTCTCCCGGCCGGAGGGTGAAATCCTTTCCCAGTTCGGCGCCGTTGTTGTCTTGGGAGACATCCCCGGACCGGTCAGGGGCGGTGCCCCTGCCGCATCCCGCGACTGCCACCGCCAACAACATGGCGCCCAACACTTCCTTATGTGTTTTCATGATCATGGCTCGTTGGTGACCACAGCCTCGAACCCGCCGGCTGGGGCCGGCTGGAGCGTGACCCGCTTGCCCTGATTCAAAGTTACGTTGAAGCTGCCCGTGGACGCCAGCACATTGAGATTGCCGACCTCGGTGAACCGGACCTCCAGGTCTTTTGAGTTCTGGTTGTCGGTTGGAAGCATGAAGGTCACGGTGCTGCTGTCCTGCCCGTATTGGAAGGGCGAGATGAACAGGTGCGGCAGGTTCAGGTCGGTGCCCGGTTCGGTTACGTGGACGGTGACCGGTCCTGCTGCCGGTGCGTTGTGGACCACCCGCACGAACACCGTCTGGGGACCGGCGGCCGGCGTTTCATTGATCACATAGGCCACCAGCCCCGAGGTATCGCTGCTCGAGAGAATCACCGTGATTAACTCGCCGCCGACGGTATTGAACGGCCCGGTATCCAGCACGACATTCAAGGTTCCGTCTTCGGTGAAACGCACATCCCAGGTGCCGGGATCCCGCTCTACGAAGCCGGGGAATTCCGTGGTATCGACACCGAACTCGAACGGCTCGATGAGCTTGGTCGCCGTGGCGAGATCCGCGCCCGGCGGTGTGAGGTACACATCGAGCGGGGGCGCAGTGCGGGCCGCGTGCAGCACCCGGATCTTTACCTTGCCCGCCACCGGCGTGTACGCCGTGTCCGACGCCAGCATGCCTTCCGGAGAGCTCATCGAACCGGAGACCAGGAAACTGTAGTCCTTGCCGCCGTCCAGAGTGACCGAGCGCTGCAGCAACAGTTGGCCCGACCCGGTGAGCGTGACGGCGAGCTGATGGTTGCCGGCCTTCAGTTGCACATATGGCGAGATGCCCGTCGAAGCGAGCCCCTGGACGATCGGGGTGCCGTCGACCACCAGGTTGAGCGCCCAAGATTCAGGCGCGCCGTGGACCAGCCGGAGCCGGGCATGATCGGGACGGGGCCGGGGCGCCGCGATCCGGCTGTCGCAGCCGGCAAGCGCCAGCGCCATGGCGAGGAGGATCAGGTGTGGCCGGAGCGTACTCATCCGTCATTCTCCGCGAGAGAGTCAACTGATACAGAGATGACTTGGACTTCTGGCAGTGGGTCACAGCGGCGGCAAGGCGGCATGTCGGCAAGGCGGCAGGTAGCGGGATGTTGGCCGCTCTGCCGCCCTGCCGCCCTGCCGACTGTGTGACCTATGGAACCCAGCGCGAGTCTCAGAGATGTGGAAGGCGACGCCGTATTGGTCCAGCGGGTCCTGGCCGGCGAGGAAGCGGCGTATGGTGCTCTCATGGCCCGCTACCAGGGCCGGTTTGGGCGCTATGCGACCCATCTCCTGGGCGACCAGCACGAGGCCGAAGACGCCCTCCAGGAGGCGTTCGTACGCGGCTACCGCTTTCTTCACCAATGCGAAGCACCGGAGCGAGTGGGCGCCTGGCTTTTCCGGATCCTGGTCAACCGGTGCCGCACCGCGCGGGTCCGGAACCGGCGCCGGGGTCAGGAAGTCCCGGTCGAGGCCGCACCGGAGCACGACGGGGCAGTTGCCCGGCCCCCAGCGGACACTGGCTGGCGGGATGAAATCGACCGGGCGCTGGCCCGGCTCCCCCACGACCTCCGGGAAGCGTTTCTATTGAAGCATGTCGAGGAGCTGAGCTACGAAGAAATGGAACAACTGACCGGGATCGGGATTTCAGCCCTCAAGATGCGGGTGAAGCGAGGCTGCGACCGGTTGCGCGACTTGCTCCAGGAGACCCATGACGCTCCACGATGATGAACCTCCCGATCCGCTGATCGAAAGCGTGGTTCGCGAGCTTCAGAAACCCGTGGCGCTGGATCCCGGCCTCGATTCGCGGGTCATGGCGGAGGTTCGGCAGCCGCCGCTCCCGACCCTGGGGCGGGGCTGGATTCCCTGGGCCGCTCTCGCGCTCGCAGCCGGGCTGGCGGGGTTGCTCCTGGTCCGCTACGATCGGCGCCGGCTGACCACCATCGAGTTTGCGCTCGACATGCCCCAGGCCAGCAGCGTAACCCTGGTGGGGGACTTCAACGACTGGAGTCCTGCCGCGACCCCGCTCCACCGGGGCAGCGAGGGACGCTGGAGCACTGCGGTCCCCCTGGCGCCCGGGCGTTACCAGTTCACCTTCATCGTGGATGGGCAGCGCTGGGTCCCCGATCCGGCGCGGCCCCGCGCTCCGGACGATTTCGGGAAACCCACCTCGGTCGTCACCGTTATCCGGTCCTCGAAACTATGAGACGAGTTCTCCTCCTGCTCTCGCTGGTTGCTCTGCCCCAGGCCCTCACCGCCCAGGACTCGCGGCTGGCCGGCCGGCTCGATGCCATCACGATGAGCGCGGTTTCCTCCATCATCGATTCCGCGAAGGCGGACGGCCTTCCGGCCGAGCCGCTGGTCCAAAAGGCGCTGGAGGGAGCCAGCAAACGAGCCCCGGGCGAGATAATCGTCCGCGCGGTGCGCACCCTGGCTCTGAATCTCCGCACTGTGAGAACCGCGCTGGGCGGGAATTCGACTGACCAGGAGTTGTTGGCCGGCGCCGCGGCGCTCCGGGCCGGCGCGACGCCGGACGCCTTGCGCGAGCTGCGTCGCCTGGCCGAGTCCCGTGACCTCGCTGTCCCGCTTTCCGTTCTGGCCGATCTGGTAAGCCAGGGGATCGAAGTGAGCGCCGCCTCCCGTTCGGTGCTCGAACTCGCCCGTACCCATGCCAACGATGCGGACTATCTCCGGTTGAAACAACAATTCGAAGGAGATCGTCGGCCATGAAGACCCGATTCCTTGCCGCCGCCATGGCCCTGCTCCTTGTTGCCGGTTGTGCTACCAACGAGTCGGCTGATTTCCTGACTGTTGGCAATGAGACCAATTCCGCGATTGCCGTGTTCGCGTTCCCCGACGGATCCCTGGTCGACCTGGTGACCTACCTGCCACCGGGGAGTTATGACGAGAATCTGATTCTCTCCGGCCATAGCCTGGGGTTCGTGACCGTGCCGGGATACCAGGCGGGTAAAGGTGTCTTCCTGGCTATCTATATCGTCCAAAGACAGGGCGCCGAACTTGCGATTACGAAGGCCGTCAGCGATGGCGAATTGAAGGTGTTCCACGGCCACGTTACCATCGACATTCTGCCGACGTGCCGAATCACGGACTTCTGTGCCACTCTGGGGGGAACACTCGTGCCATGATCCTCACGCGTTCACCGCTTCACGTTCTCGCCTTCCTGGCCGGCACCCTCGCGGTAGCCGGCAATGCCGGCGCCCAGGCGACCGGGATCATCCAGTGGGGATCGGGATTCGCGGAACATGCGGACCGAGGATGGCAGGCTTCGGGAGTGATGAACGTTGCCTACCAGGTTCCAATCGCAGGCGGCGTGAAGGCCGAAATCTCGGGGACCGGCGGGTGGAGTCGCTCGAGCCTGGGACGGGCAGCCGGCGGCACTCTGGCCGAGGGGCGACTTCAATTCTCGGGTCCTGCGCGGGGCCTTGCCCTCAGCGCTGGCTTGGGCCGCGCCTTTCCCTACGGTCCCTCGGAAGGTCTCTCCCGGGTCGAGGCTCGCTCCTGGAGCCGGATGGCCGGGCTCGACTTCGGCTTCTCGCTCCGGCGGACCGGCGTGATGGCGGGAGGTTCCAGCGGGGCCCGGGCCGCCGACCAGCCGCCGGGAGAGGACTCGCTGACCGGCCGTATCGGTGGTGGCGGTTCCGCTCGCCGGCTGCAGGATCACTACACGGATTTCAATGCGACTATCGGATGGGCCAATAACAATGTCGAGCTCGAAGCGGGCCTGGGGCGGCGGTTCGGCAAGCCGGTCCACCAGTACACCTCGTGGCAGCTCCAGGGACTGTACTGGCTGACCGAACGGCTGGCGCTGGTCGCGTCGGCCGGCCGGGTCCCCGCCGACGTCGTCTCCGGATTGCCCACCGGGAACTACGCGTTGTTCTCCATGCGGATCAGCTGGAAGGATCGGGTCGCTGCGTCGCGCATCTCCCAGCCGGCCCGGAACTCCTCAGGCTCCCGCGGCTTCCAGGCAAGGCGAGCCGGCGGAGGAAGTGTCGCGCTCGCCGTCTGGGCGCCGAGCGCTCAGCGGGTCGAGGTGATGGGAAGCTTCAGTGATTGGCAACCGGTTGAGTTGCTAGGGGGCGAGCCGGGATGGTGGGGTGCCGAGGTGCCGCTGGCGCCCGGACTCTACGAGATCAACGTCCGGTTCGACGGAGGAGCCTGGCAGGTTCCGGCCGGGCTCAGGGCGGTGGATGACGGCTTCGGCGGCCAAGTCGGCGTCTTCACGGTCGAACCCGACACCTGATCGGCTATCCCGCCGCCGCCGCCGCGCTGCGGCGCCGCTCGATCCGTTTCTGCTCCTCCAGAAGCACCGAGTTGTCTCCGCCGCCGCTTCCCGCCAACAGACTCACCAACCCCAAACCGAACCCCCGCATTGGATTGGCCCAGAGCACCGACCCGCTTGCTGGATCGAGACAGAACACTTCGCCCTGCGTCGCGGCGTAGATTCGATCCCCATCACTGGCGACCGTAACGAATCCGGTCCCCTTGAGCCGGGTGAGCCAGATCTGGGAGCCGGTGGTCTTGTCCAGCGCAACGACGCTGCCTTTGATCGCGGCAATAATCAGGGACTTGGGGAGCGCCATGGAGATCTTAGTTCCTGATCGGTATCATGACATGCGCCCGGTATTCCCCGGGGTGCATCAGCCATGGGGTCTTGTCGGACGGCTGGGCAGAGATTCCGGTGGAGGCAGTCGTCGCATACGGCAGGTAGATCACGTCCAGGGCGCCGGATCCCGCCGGTAATCCCGCCACAGGATCGAAGTCATCATTCTTGACAAATACGGAGTACAGTGCGGCGGGTCCGGCCGGCATCGCCAGGGCCCCGCTCTTCACCTCGGCCGCGCGGGCCGAATCGATCGCCTGGCGCTTGAGCCCCTGGACCCGAAGGGCGCGGCCCCGCGCCATGAACGGCTCCAGGGACTTGTGGTAGCAGGAGGCCTGGAAGGTGGAATCAGCCGGGTTGTCGGCCAGGCAGATCATGTCGTTGGCTCCCGGCCGCAGCTCCACCAGCTTGCCACCCTGGTATCCCAGGACCTTCGCACCGGCCCGCATGCTGTCGGGCAGCGCGAGCACCGCGCCCGCGATCTGGGTAGCCGGGGGACGGTCCTGCGCAAACGCAGCGGGCGCAGTCACGAGCAGGGTCACTATGAGTTGCCGAATCATCGTCTTCTCCTATTGAACTACGAGTTCCTGGTCGAGCATCAGGTCGCCATTGCGCCACTTAAGATGATACACGCCCGCACTCGGCGGGCGAAAGACCACGTCCGCAGTCTGCCCCACGTCGATGACCAGCCTGGCCGGCCCTTCCTGGTTTCCAGCTGCCAGGTCGGCGCCGTCCTTCGCCACGCGGCGCCAGCGCTGCAGCGTCGTGTCGCGCGTGATGGTGATCCACATCCGGGCCGCCATCCCGATATTGACGAACCGGAGCCGGTGATCGCGCCCGGCCTTGAGCACCAGCGGTGCGGGCTTCGAAGCCCCGTTGACGACCAGGTCGGGGGGATCGGCGGGTCCGTCCCAGCCTACTACGAAGACATGGTCGGTCTGGGGATCGAACCGGTGGCCCGGCTCCAGCACCACGATGGCGCCGTAGAGGCCGGAGGTGAACTGCTCGAAATCATTGAGATGGGTGTGGTAGATGAAGGTGCCTGCCCGAGGCAAACGCAGGTGGGCGACAAATGAATCGCCCGGCTCGATCCGTTGCGCCATGTGGGACGAATCGCCGCTCCATCCGACCACACCGTCCCAATAGCTCTCCAGCTCGATGCCATGCCAGTGGACCGAGGTCGCTTCCTTCAGGTGGTTCACGACCGTGATCTCGGTGGGCTGCCCCCGGGTGAGGACCAGGACGCTGCCGGGTATCTCGACCGAGTCGGGCGCCGGCGGTTTTGGCCCCCGCTGCATCACGTAGCCGAGTGCCCGTGACGCCTTGAGACGCCTGGCTCCTTCCTGCACCAGCAACCGGACCTGCCGCGGATGAAGATACGGCGGAGGCCGCCACCCGGGCGGTGCGACCACTGATATCCCCAGGACCAGTCCGGCCATGTGGTGGCCGATATCGTTGGAGAAACGATGGGCGCCATCACCGGGGGGCGGATCCAGGGTGGCGTCCTCGGCCACGACGTGGAAACCGATATGACAATGGAACAGCCAGTTCCCGGGCCGGTCCGGGGACCAGACCATGCTCATCGTGGCCCCGGGCGCCATGCTTTCGGTGACTTCGAAGCGGCGGTCGCTCCGGGAAAGCACCGTATCGGCGAACAGGTTACCGCTGGCCTCCTGCAGGAAATAGAAGCCGTGCAGGTGCATCGGATGGCGGCGAACCGTGGCATTGATCACCCGCCACCGCAGGCTATCACCGACCGTCGCAATGATCCGCTCATTCCAGGGGAAGGAACGGCCGTTGATGGCGAGCGCGTTGCGATACAAAGTCGAATCCTTGAACTCGCCCCATATGTTCATCACGAAAACCCGGTCGTTCGCGTTGCTGCCCGCCGAGTCCACCACCAACCCGCCCGCCAACTGTTCCCGCTCGAACAGCGTGTCCTGTTTCCCGACAATCCCGTAGTAGAAGTAGGTGCCGGGCGCCCCAGCCGGGAACCGGAGATGCTCGGTCGCGCCGGGCGCCAGCACCGTCGTGTCGTTCGGGGACATCGGCCGAGACGCCAGGCCGCCTAGAGTCAACGTGGAATCGGTGAGCTGATTCCGGATCTGGATGTCGAGAATGGTGCCTTCCCGTACCCGGATGAGCGGGCCGGGGACCTGGAACGGCTTTCCCTCTTCGGCAAACGCGGCCACATCGATCGGATAGCCGTCGGGGGCCTCCGGGTGCCAAGTCGCCATCCCCACCACCAGGGAGAGGTGCAGCGTGTCTCCCACCAGGTGGCCGGCCGGCGTTCGGTTGTCGTTGGGCACCACGTCAGGCAGGCTGGCGGGACGTGGACTGCCACCCTGCAGGATGGCGGTGGAGAGCAGAACCATCAGGACGGCGGCAAGGCGGGTTCGCATCCGGGTGAAGGTACCTCGTTGCTGGTTGCAGGGCCAGTTGGGCCGGTATATTCTCGGCCTCCCCTGAAACCGAGGTATTCCGATGGGCCGACTCGTGATGGGCATCGTGCTGCTGGTCGCCGCCTTTCTGATGATGACCGCCGCCGCGGGGCTCAAGTCCAACACCGGGCAGGCCCGGCCCGCCACCGGCATCCTGCGGATGGTCTCCTACGGCTTCACCATCCTGGCCATTGGCCTCCTGCTCGGCTCCATGATCCGGGTGATCGACCCCGGCGAGGTAGGGGTGAAGCATGCCTTCGGCACCGTCGCCAGGGAGCCGCTGCTTCCCGGCATCCGGTTCGTGGAGCCCTGGTCCAACGTCGAGATCTACTCCACCCGCGAAGAGCAGTTCCCCGAAGCCGGAGACCAGATCGAGCAGATCGCCGCGCTCTCCAGCGAGCAGATGGGGATGACCGTGGAGGCGGGCTTGCGGTGGCAGCTCAATCCCCAGGATGCGCCGGCAATCTTCACCGAGATCGGCACCGAGGAGCAGATCCACAGCATCGTCCGGAACGCCATCCGTAAAGGGGTGCGCGACGCGATGAGCCAGTTCTCGATCAACGACATTTCCAAACGCACCAACATCGCCAATGCCATGCAGGCCCTGGTAGATTCGTCGCTCATCACCCAGCCCCGCGGAGGCGGCACACCGTTCCGGATCGCTGAGGTGACGGCGTTTTTCCTGCGGGACCTGCAACCGCCGCCGCAGGTGGTGGCCGCGATCAACAACAAGATCGCCCAGGAACAGCAAATCGAAACCGAGCGGCACCGGGTCGAAGTGGCGCGGCTGCAGTCCGACCAGCAGCGGCTGTTGAATCAGACGCTGACGGCCGAAGCGCTCACCAAGCAGTACCTCGAAGTGCTGCACGACATGAAGGGGAGCAGCAACCTGGTGATCATGGTGCCGACGGAAGGCGGGGTGCCGATACTGAATCTGGGGGATCTGCGGAAGAACCTGGGACAGTAACTTCAGTGAAAAGTGACATGTGACATGTGACAAGGAACAGCAACAACGCTTTTACTTGTTACTTGTTACCTGTCACTTGTCACGTGAAATGGATTACTGGTCGCGTGGACCTGGAGCCCGCTCTGGTCCTGGGCGGCGAAATCGATGCGGACCTGGTAGGTACCCGGCTCGATGGCAGCCGGAAGGGTTACCGAGACATCCCGGGTGCCGTTGGGGTCGAGCAGCCAGGCTTCCATGGTGCACATCCGGTTGGGTTCAGTCACTTCCCCGTGCGCCTCGCGCTCGAAGTGGCGGGTACACGGATTGAAGGCAAACTGGTGGGCGGTCGCGTTGTGGATCGAAATGCCGACGGCGGCGCCGGGAGCATAGCTGGCCGCGTTGGTCGTGATGTGGATTTCATTCCCACTGTCCGGTGGCGGAGTCGGGGCCGCCATCGTATCGGTTGCCGCGGTATCGCTCGCCGCGCTCTTCTCCGGCGTCTTGCTGTTGCACGCCACCAGGATCGCGCACGCGGCCAGGATGATACCCCTCATTTTGGCTTCCCTCCCCCGCGGCGTTGGACCACCACGCCGGCCACGATCAGCGCGCTGGCCAGCCACAGCACGTTGGGCTGGGACGCGGCTCCGGTCGCCTGGCAGAAGCCGGCGAGGGCGCAGAGGTCGGGCCCGCCGGGCGGAAAGAGCAGGTTCAGCATCAGGCAGCCCACCGCTTCACTGCCAGCGTCACGTTGTGCCCGCCGAACCCGAACGAGTTGCTCAGCGCGATATTCACCTGGCGATCCTGCCCCTTGTTCGGAGAACAGTCGAGATCGCACTCGGGGTCCGGGGTGTCCTGGTTGATGGTCGGCGGAATGACGCCGCACTTGACCACCATGGCGGCGACCGCGCACTCGAAGGCGCCGGCGGCGCCCAGCAGGTGCCCGGTCATCGACTTGGTGGAACCGAAGATCAGCTTGCGGGCCTGGTCGCCGAAGACCGCCTTGACCGCCTGGGTCTCCGCGATATCGCCCTGGTTGGTGGAGGTGCCGTGCGCGTTGATGTACAGCACGTCGTGCCGGTCGATATTGCCGTCTTCCAGGCAGGCCCGCATGGCGCGCTGGGCGCCTTCGCCTTCCGGCGCCGGCGAGGTGATGTGATAGGCATCGCCGGAGAGCCCGTATCCGATCAGCTCGGCGATGATCGTGGCACCGCGGCGCTGCGCGTGCTCCAGGCTTTCCAGCACCAGCACCGCTCCCCCGTCACCCAGCACGAATCCGTCCCGGTCCTTGTCGAAGGGCCGGCTGGCGCGCTCTGGCTCGTCGTTCCGGGTGGAGAGCGCCTTCATGTTCTGGAACCCGGCGATTGCCAACCCGGTGATCGCGGCTTCACTCCCGCCGGTGATCATCGCATCGGCCGCGCCGTGCCGGATCATCTTGTACGACTCGCCGACAGCGTGAGCCGAGGACGCGCAGGCCGACACGGTGCAGAAATTAGGGCCCTTGAGTCCGTAGCGAATGGAGACCAGGCCGGCGGCGATGTCGGGAATGAACATTGGCACGAAGAACGGCGACACCCGGTCGGGACCCTTGGTAAGGTAGACCGAGCACTGTTCCTCGAAGGTAGCCATCCCGCCGATCCCGCTCCCGATCAGCACGCCGGTGCGGTCCGGAGTCGGGAACTTGCCCTCGAGACCGGCCTGGGTAATGGCCTGGTGCGACGCCGCCAGCGCGAACTGGGCGAAGAGGTCGTACCGCCTGGCCTCCTTCCTGTCCATGTAGGCCAGCGGGTCGAACCCCTTCACTTCGCAGGCAAACCGGACCTGGAGCTTGGAGGCATCGAACTTGGTGATCGGGCCGGCACCTGACCGGCCCGCCAGGAGTCCGGCCCAGGTCTCCTCCAGGTTCGCGCCCAGCGGGGTCACGGCACCCATGCCCGTGACGACGACACGTTGGGGCAAGTTTACTTCCCGATCTTTTCGTGGAGGTACTTCATCGCGTCACCCACGGTGCGAAGCTTCTCGGCCTCTTCGTCCGGGATGTCGATGTCGAACTCCTTTTCGAACGCCATGACGAGCTCGACGGTGTCGAGGCTGTCCGCGCCCAGGTCCTCCATGAAGCTCGCGTCGTCGGTGAGCTTCTCCCGCTCGACACCGAGTTCCTCGACGATGATGTCCTTGACCTTTTCCTCGATCTCGCTCATTTCGGCCTCAGAAAGATTGGTTAGGCTGCGTTCAAAAAACTACTGGGTACTGAGTACTGGGTACTGGGTAGCGCAGTACGCAGTACCCAGTACTCGTCACCGTCTAGAAGACCATCCCCCCATCCACGACGAGCACTTGCCCTGTCACATAGCTGGCGAGATCACTGGCCAGGAACAGCACGGCGCTGGCGACGTCCTCGGGCTTGCCGGCCCGCTCCAGCGCGATGCCCTGTAACATTGCTTTCCGCACTTCCTCCGGCAAGGAGTCGGTCATGTCGGTGGCGATGTAGCCCGGGGCCACGCAGTTGGCCAGCACGTTCCGGCTGGCGTACTCCTTGGCCACCGACTTGGTGAACCCGATCAGCCCGGCCTTGCTGGCCGCATAATTGGACTGGCCCTTGTTCCCGGTCAACCCCACCACGCTGGTGATGTTGATGATCCGCCCGGACCGCCGCTTCATCATGCCCTTGACGCAGAGCCGGGTGGTGTGGAACGCCGCCTTGAGGTTGGCATCGAGCACCATGTCCCAGTCCTGCTCGGTCAGCCGGAGCAGAATATTGTCCTTCGCCATGCCGGCGTTATTGACCAGGATATCGATCGGACCCAGCCCCTTTTCAGCTTCGGCCAGCGCCCGTTCCACCTGGCCGCCATCCAGAACATCGCAGCCGAGTCCCAGGGTTCCCGGGCCCATCGCCGCCGCGACCTCGGCCGCCCTGGCCGGGTCCCGCCCCACGATCGCCACCTTCGCCCCTGCCTGGTGCAGAGCCGTGGCGATGGCATGGCCGATTCCCCGGGTGCTCCCGGTTACGAATGCCGTCTTACCCGAAAGATCGATACTTACCATCAGGACCCTGTCATCCCGAGCGCAGTTGTCATCCCGAGCGTAGCGAGGGATCTCAAGCTCGAATCCCTGGAGACTTCGACCAACCCGGCCTTGAGATTCCTCGGGCCGCTCCGCGTCCCTCGGAATGACAGGCTATGCATTCAGAAACTTTTCGACTTCATCCGCCGTTCCCAGCGTCACCCCGGCGGCGCCGGGCACGATCTTCTTGAGCAATCCCGACAGCACGCTGCCGGGGCCGATCTCCAGGTACCGGGCCTCGGGGCAGAGCCGGTTGGCGGCCGACATGCAGGCCACCCAGCGCACCGGTGCCGTCAACTGATCGGCCAGGAGCCGCTTGGCATCCGCCCCGCTCCGGATCGCCTCGCCACTCGCGTTGGCGATCACCGGGAAGGCGCCTTCCCGGAAATCGACGCCGGCCAGCGCCATGCGGAGTCCATCGACCGCTGGCGCCATCAGCGGCGAGTGAAAGGCGCCGCTCACTTTCAGCGGGATCACCCGCTTGGCGCCGCGCGCCTTGCAGGCGGCACCGCCCCGCTCCACCGCTTCCGGATCGCCGGAGATGACGGTCTGGTCCGGTGCATTGAGATTCGCCGCCACTACTATCCCGCCCTGGCTCGAGGCCTCCATGCAGGCCGCCTCGACCGCTTCGGTCGGCAGCGCCAGCACCGCGGCCATGGCCCCGGGCCGCTGGCGGCCGGCTTTCAGCATCAGCTCGCCGCGGCTCCGCACCAGGCGCGCCGCATCGGTTGGGCTGACGCTGCCCGCGGCCACCCACGCGCTGTACTCGCCCAGGCTGTGCCCCGCGCCTGCGCCCACTGTCCCAAGCCGGGTCCCCAGCGCCGCCAACACCGCCGCGCTGTGGGCGAGAATGGCCGGCTGGGCGTTGTGGGTCAGGGTCAGCTCTTCTTCGGGGCCCTCCCACATGATGCGGGAAAGCCTGACGCCGAGGGCCTCGTCGATCGCGGCAAAAGTATCGCGCGCGGCGGGATACCGCTCGGCCAGGTCCTTCCCCATCCCTACCTTCTGCGCCCCCTGCCCCGGGCAGAGTACGACGCTCACCACCGGACGACGACGCTTCCCCAGGTGAACCCGGCGCCGAAGGCGACCAGCAGAAGCAGGGAACCCGGCTTGATCCGTCCTTCGTTGACGGCCTGGTCGATGGCGAGCGGGATGGACGCCGAGGAGGTATTGCCGTAGCGGTCCACGTTCACCATCACTTTTTCCATCGGGATACCGGCGTGTTTCGCGGTGGCTTCGATGATCCGGATGTTGGCCTGGTGGGGCACCAGCAGGTCGATCTGGTCGGAGGTGACGCCGGCCCGGGAGAGCGCTTCATCGCAGGCCTGCGACATGGCCAGCACCGCGGCCTTGAACACCTCGCGGCCCGCCATCTTGATGAAGTGCGACCGCTCCCGCACCACTTTTTCACTGATCGGGTCGCAGGCCCCGCCGCCGGGCCGGTACAGCAGCGGCGCCAGCTTGCCGTCGGACCGGATAAACGTGGAGAGAATCCCCCGGCCATTCCCCCTCGACACCGGCCGGATGACCGCGGCCCCGGCTCCGTCGCCAAAGAGAATCGCGGTCGAGCGGTCCGTCATGTCGGTGATGGTCGACAGCTTCTCGGCGCCGACCACCAGCACATTCTCGCTCTGCCCCGCGGCGATCAGGCCCTCAGCCACGGTGATCGCGTAGATGAAGCCGGGACACGCCGCGCTGACGTCGAACGCCCCCGCGTTGTCGGCGCCGAGCAGGGCCTGGAGATCGCAGGCGGTGGAAGGAAGCAGCCGATCCGGCGTCGCGGTGCCCAGGACGATGGCATCGAGATCCGCCGCGGTGATCCCGGCCCGTTCCATCGCGATTTCCGCCGCCTGCTGGGAAAGCATGGCAAGCGATTCTCCCGGGCCTGCGATCCGCCGCTCCCGGATCCCGGTGCGTTCCACGATCCATTGGTCGGAGGTGTCGAGGGTCTTCTCGAAATCGGCGTTGGTCACGACCCGGTCGGGGACCGCGATGCCGAGTCCGCCGATTTCCGCAAAGGGACGGGGGATCATGCCTGGGCCGGGATTTCCCGCTGGGCGAACTCGGCGCCGATGTGCTTCGACAGGCCGGCCTCGGCCGCCTGCACCGCGACCCGGATCGCGTTCTTCACGGCATTGGCGCTGGAAGAGCCGTGGCAGATGATACACACGCCCTGGACGCCGAGCAGCGGCGCGCCGCCGTATTCCGAGTAGTCGAGCACCCGGAAGATTTTCTTGATATCCTTCCGCTCCAGCACTTCGGGCGCGTCCCGCTTGACCAGGCGGACGATCATCCGGGCCACCGATTCGTAAAACTTGAGAACCACGTTCCCCACGAAGCCGTCGGTCACGATCACGTCCAGCGAGCCATGCCGGGAATGGCCGGTGAGGATGTCGCGCCCCTCGATATTGCCAACGTAGTTGAGCCGGGTATCCTGTTTCAGCAGTTGGTGGGCTTCGCGAGTAATCGCGTTTCCCTTTTCGTCTTCCTCGCCGATGTTAAGCAACCCCACGGCGGGATTGGGCTGACCCAGCAGGTCGCGGGCGTAGACGGTGCCGAGGTGAGCGAAGCAGACCAGCTCCCGGGCGGAGCAGTCGACATTGGCGCCGGCATCGAGGACCAGGGCGGGACGGTCGGCGGTGGGAAACATGGTGGCGACGGTGGCTCGGTCCACGCCGGCGTGCAAGCCGAGCAGGACGGTGCCGGCGGCGAGCACCGCCCCGGTATTCCCGGCCGAGACAAAGGCGTCGGAATGACCCGCCTTCTGCAGGCCGAGGCCCACGACCAGGCTGGATTTCCGCTTCTTCCGGACGGCCGCGAGGGGCTTCTCCCCCATACCGATGACCTCGGGCGCCTCGTGGATCTCGATGCGCTTGCGATCCAGGTCGGGGAACTGCTTCAACCCGGCCTCAATCGCCTCGGTCTTCCCCACCAGCTGAATGGTGAAGCTGGGAGGCAATTCGGCCAGGGCCATGGCGGTGCCTTCGATCTCGACCGCCGGCGCATTGTCCCCGCCCATGGCGTCCAAAGCGACGCGAATCACCCTCAGGCGTCCTCGACCTCGACCAGCTTTTTGCCGCGATAGTAGCCGCAGGTATCACAAACCCGATGCGGCAGCTTGGGCGATGAGCACCGGGGGCAAGGCTGAACCGCCATGCTCGGCGCGGAGTCCTGGCTGCGGCGGGAGCGCTTGCGCGCCTTGGACATCCGCCTCTTGGGAACGGCCATCGTGTTTCCTTTTCTCGATTCAATCCCCTTCCCCTGCTAGGGGAAGGGGTTAGGGGTTGGGGCCGCAGGCGCACGGTCCCGCGTTCAGGTCGGCCCCGCAAGTGGGGCAGAGCCCAGCACAATCTTCCCGGCACAACGGAAACGCCGGCGCCGCGAGGGCCAGCTCTTCGCGCACCACCGGGCGCACATCGAGCAAATGGCTCGAGGCTTCGACCGGGTAGACCCCGGGGTCGTCTGCCGCGTCGGGATCGGAGCTGAACATGACGCTGACGTCGGCCTCGACCGGGCAGGTCAACTCTGTCAGACAGCGGCGGCAGGCCGTTTTCACGGCTCCCGCGACGCGCCCGCGCCAGAAGTATTCGCCTTCGGCGGTCTCCTGCAGCCGGCCTTCAACGGCGAGGGGCCCGGTCAAATCGAGCTCCAACCCCTCAAAAGTCGGATCGTCCGGCGCGAGGGCTCCGAGGGTCTCAACCGGACCCCGCCGAAGCTCCCGAATATCGACCTCAAGCATAGCGGCCAAACGTAACCTAGACCTACACTTAGGGCAAGAGCACCGACTAGGAGACAGCGAGAGGCAAAGTGAGGCAAGGTGAGGCAAGGAAACGACCTCCGGCGAGGACGAACACCGCCTCACCCTGCCCCACTTTGCCTCACTCTGCCCCACCTTGGCTTTCAGCCCCAAAGCCCGGCTATCTCGCCCTCACTAAAGAAGAACGCGACCTCCCTTTGGCCATTCTCGGGGCTGTCCGATCCGTGGATCGCGTTCCGGCCTTTCGACTCGGCGTAAAGCTTCCGAATGGTGCCGGGGGCCGCCTCGGCGGGGTCGGTCGCACCGATGACGGTGCGGAAATGGGCGATCGCATTGTCCCGTTCCAGGGCCATCGGCAGGCAGGGTCCGCTCGACATGAAGCCGACCAGCTCCTCGTAAAACGGGCGGCCCCGGTGGACTTCATAGAACTTCTCGGCCTGGGCCCGGGTCAGCCGGGCCAGCTTTGCGGCCCGGACCTGGAAGCCTTCTTTCTGAAGGTGGGCGATGATGAGCCCCGCCTTGCCGCTGGCAACGGCGTCGGGCTTGATCATCCCTAGAGTTATCTCAGCCACGATTCTCCTAAAAAAGCGTGAAGGGTGAAGAGTAAAGAGTGAAGGGGAAAGGCCCGGGGGTAGTCCCCTTCACCCTTCACTCTTCACGTTTTTAGTTTCGCTTTGAGCAACGGCACGACATCCACGGGCCGCTTCATGACCGATATCCCCGCGGCCTCGAACGCGGCCATCTTCTCGGCCGCGGTTCCCGCCGACCCGGAGATGATTGCGCCGGCATGGCCCATTCTCCGACCCGGCGGCGCGGTTTGCCCGGCGATGAACCCGATCACCGGCTTCTTGACGTTCTGCTTGACGAACTCCGCCGCTTTCTGCTCATCGGTTCCGCCGATTTCACCCATCATGACGATGGCATCGGTGCCGGGATCGTCGTTGAAGGCCCGCAGGGCGTCGATAAAATTGGTGCCGATGATGGGATCACCGCCGATACCGACGCAGGTGCTCTGGCCGATCCCGGCCCGGGTGAGCTGGTTGACCACTTCGTAGGTAAGCGTCCCGCTCCGGGACACCAGGCCGACCCGCCCCGGGGCACAGATGTTTCCGGGGATGATCCCCACCTTGCTCTGGCCCGGCGTAATGAGCCCGGGGCAGTTGGGCCCCAGCAACCGGGCCCCCTTTTCCCGCACGTACGGCATCACTCTCGTCATGTCCATCACCGGAACCCCTTCGGTAATGCAGACGATGAACTTGATGCCGGCGTCCGCCGCCTCGTAGATGGCTCCGGCCGCGAGCGCGGCGGGCACATAAATGACCGACGTGTTGGCCCCGGTGTCCTTCACCGCCTGGGCGACGGTGTTAAAGACCGGCACGCTGCTCTCGAACCGCTGGCCGCCTTTGCCCGGAGTCACGCCGGCCACCACATTGGTGCCATAGGCGATCATCTGCTTCGCGTGGAAGCTCCCGTCCCGCCCGGTGATCCCCTGCACCACCAGCCGGGTGGTCTTGTCGATAAAGACGCTCACGCGGCCTCCTTGACCAGCTTCACCACCGCGCGCACCGCCTCGTCCATGTCGGACAGGGCCTTCATCCCGATACTCTCCAGGATCTTGAAGGCTTCGGCCTCGTTGGTGCCGGTGAGCCGGACCACGATCGGCACGTCCACCTTGAACTGCTTGAGTGCGGCCACGATGCCGTTGGCCACGTCGTCGGTCCGGGTAATACCGCCGAAGATGTTGAAGAGGATCGCCTTCACCGCGGGATCCGCAGTGATGATCTTGAGCGCGTTCACCACCTTCTCGGGATTCGAGCTGCCGCCGATGTCCAGGAAGTTGGCGGGCTCGCCGCCGTAGTACTTCACCAGGTCCATCGTCGCCATGGCCAGCCCAGCCCCGTTCACCACACAGCCGACGTTGCCTTCCAGCTTGATGAAAGTGAGGTTGGCGCGCCTTGCCGCGACCTCGCTCGGCTCCTCGGCCGATTCGTCCCGCAGCGCGGCCAGGTCGGGTCGCCGGTCCAGCTCGTTATCGTCAATCACCACCTTGGCGTCGAGCGCAACGACCTTGCCATCCGGCGTCGTCACCAGGGGATTGATCTCGGTGAGGGAGGCGCCGTTGCCGGTGAAAACCTGGTAGAGCTGCTCCAGGATTCTGGCCGCGGCCCGGACCTGATTGATGTCGGAATACAGGGTGAAGGCGAGGGTTTGGGCCTGGTGCGGCAGCAGTCCGTAGCGGGGATCCACGGCGAGCCGGGTGATTTTCTCCGGCGTCTTCGCCGCGACCTCTTCGATGTCAATGCCGCCGGCCGCGCTCACCATGAACACGGGGCGCTGGCTCTCCCGGTCCATGATGAGTCCGGCATACGCTTCGCTCGCGATGTCGGCGGCCGGGACCACCAGGACTTTCTGCACCGTAAGGCCCTTGATCTGCATGCCGAGGATACGCGATGCCGTCTCCGCGGCCTCGGCCGGCGACTTGGCCAGCTTCACCCCGCCGGCCTTGCCCCGCCCGCCGGCGTGGACCTGCGCCTTGACCACGACGGTCCCGCCCAGCCGCCGCGCGATGGCCTCGACCTCGGTGGGCGATGAGGCCACGTCGCCGTCCGGCATCGGGATGCCCGCCGCCTTGAACAGATTTCGTCCCTGGTATTCGTGCAGATTCATAACACTCCAAAAAAACGTAGAGGAAAGTAACTGCAAGCAAAAGCAGGTAATTGAAAGACAAAGTAACCGAACGTAAAAGTACGTAACCGAAAGTAGATGAAAGTGGAGTTACTTTCGGCTACTTGCAGTTACTTGCGGTTCCTTTCGATTACTTTTTCGGGGATTGGTGCATAAACATTTGCCGTTCGCCCTCTCAGTAAGGCGACTAAAGTAAGCCCGCTGGCCTGGGCCAGCCGAATTGCCAATCCAGTCGGACGGGAAACCGCGGCGAGCATCCGCACGCCGACCACCGTCGCCTTCTGTACCATCTCGTAGCTCGCGCGGCTGGTCACCACGAGGAATCCGTCCACCGGCTTCCGTCCCGAGCGGACGATCGCGCCAATCACCTTATCCAGGGCGTTGTGTCGTCCGACATCCTCCCGTACGACCTCGAGGACTCCCGCCTGGGTCGCCCACGCAGCGGCATGCAGCGACCCGGTCTCCTGGTTCCAGCGCTGCAGCGCCGGCAGCGCGGCCTCGGCTCGCCAGAGCGCTTCCAGGGGGATCTCGCCAAGGGGAACCACGCTCCGCGATTCCCGCACCGCCTCCTGGATCGACTCGACACCGCAGAGGCCGCAGCCGGTTCGTCCCACCAGTTGCCGGCCCCGGTTCGCCACCCGGTCCGCCGCGGCGTCCGGAATATCGAGATACAGCTCAATCCCCTGGGCATGGCGCACCACATCCAGCCGGGTGATCTCTCCCGGGTCGCGGACGATCTCTTCGGTCAGGGAGAATCCGACGGCGAAGTCCTCGAGATCGGCGGGGGTCCCCATCATGACCAGGTGGGGCCGGCCGTTATAAACGAAAGCGATCGGGACCTCTTCCGCCACGACCGCTTCGCCCGCCTGGCTGGCCTCACCCTCCAGTCTCAACAGCGGGCGCGCCTGCACCGGCTCGGCATATCCCAACCCGAAAAGCGGGTGACCGGGTTCGAGGGCGGGCGGAAGCCCGTCTTCACTCTTGTCGTCCACGTGATCCCTCGCCGCGATTCTGCACGAAGCGCCAGCCAAAACGCCCCTTGATGCAGAGGTTGCCGCGGGTGATCGAATGATCCAGCGGCGAGGTCACCCGGACGATTTCGTTTTCCTGCACGTGGAGCTGCAGGGTGCACCCGACGCCGCAATAGGGACAGATCGTGTCCACCACCTGCTGCTTCGCCTCATCCCAGGTGCCCTGGTCGCGGTGGTCACGCTCGCTCTTGAACATCAGGGCGCCGGTGGGGCACACGGCGATACAGTTTCCGCAGTAGACGCAGGCCGAGGCCGGCAGCTTCACCGCGAACTCGGTGGAGATCCGGGCGTCGAATCCGCGCCCCGCCACCGCGATCGCAAAGGTATTCTGGTAGTCGGTTCCGCACGCCTCGACACACTTGTAGCAAAGGATGCACTTGGAGTAGTCCCGCACGTACAGGTCGTTGTCCACCTTGATCGGCTGGGCGACGGTCGCGGCATAGCCCGGAACCGGCGGCGCATGGTGACCGGGCGGCGCCAGGTCCCGCTCACCGGCGGGAGAAGGCGGCGCCGGCGGACCATAGCGCGCGACATCGGCCTCGTAGTCAACCAGCCACCCGCCCACGTCCGGCGTAGTGGACAAGTCTACCGACGAGGCCAGGAACTCGAGCACCATACGACGGCTGTGGCGGACCCGGGGCGAATTGGTGATCACCTTCATCTGGGGTTCGACGGCCCGGGAACAGGCGGGAACCAGCACCCGCGAGCCCTCGACCTCGACCACGCAGACCCGGCAGGCGTTCACCGGATGCAGCGTCTCGAGGTAACAGAGGGTCGGTATCGGTTTGCCCAGCCGGGCGCAGGCGCCGAGGATGGTGGTACCCTCAGGGACCCGGACAGCCTCACCGTCGATGCTGAGCTCGATCTCGGGTGGCGGTCCGCGCCGCAGGGTCACCAGATCAGGAGTGGCGCTCATGTCGGCTTCCCCGCGCTGAAGAGGCCCAGCCGCTTGATGGCGGACTCGACCGCGCCGTACGCGGTTTGCCCCAGTCCACAGATGGACGCGTCCTTCATGGCGCGTCCCACCTCGTCCAGGAGAGCCAGCTCTCCCGCGTTCGGCTTCCCGGCGGTTCCGTTGGCCAATCGGTGCAGCGCCTCTTCCTGCCGCACCGTGCCTACCCGGCAGGGGACGCACTGGCCGCACGATTCGTCCCGGAAGAATGCGGCGATCCGGAGGATGGTATCGCTCAAGTCTGCCGTGTCGTCGAAGACCATGATGACGCCGGAGCCCAGGGTGACACCGGCCGCCCGCGCGCCTTCGAAGGTGAGCACGATGTCCCGCTCGTCTCCTCGCACGAAACCGCCGGCCGCACCGCCGAGAAGGATCGCCCGAATGGTGCGCGGTTCCGGCGCGCCGCCCGCGAGGTCGAGGACCTGGCCCAGGGTCATCCCCGTTTGAATCTCGTAGACTCCGGGCCGGGCAATCGCGCCCGACAGACAAAAGAGCCGGGTGCCGGTCGTGTCCTTGGTGCCCGACGCCGCAAAGGCGGCGCCCCCGTCGAGTAGAATCCACGGGATATTGGCCAGGGTCTCGACGTTGTTGACCAGGGTCGGTTTGCGGAAGAGGCCCGACTGCACCGGGAACGGCGGCTTGTTCCGGGGCTCGCCGCGATAGCCCTCGATGGAATTAAAGAGCGCCGTCTCCTCGCCGCAGATATACGCCCCGGCGCCTTTGCGGATCTCGATGTCGAACCTGAGGCCTCGGTCCAGGATGTTGCTGCCCAGGAGCCCGTGCTCCCGCGCCTGCTCGACCGCATTCCGCATCCGCTCGATGGCGAGGGGGTATTCCCCGCGGATGTACACGTACCCCTGCTCCGCCCCGGCCGCGAACCCCGCGATCGTCATCGCCTCGACAATGGCAAAGGGATCTTCCTCGAGAAGCACCCGATCCTTGAAGGTGCCCGGCTCGGATTCATCGGCATTACAGATCACGTAGTGCGGTTTCACCGGCTGCCCGGCGACGGCGGCCCACTTGCGGCCGGTCGGAAACGCCGCGCCGCCCCGGCCCATCAGCCTGGAGTCGGTCACTTCGCGGATGACCGCCTCGGCGCCGAGGTCCAGCGCTGCCTGGAGGGCCCGGTATCCCCGCGCCGCGGTATACGCTTCCAGGCTGGTCGGGTCGACAACGCCCACCCGGCGGAGCAACCGCAGGGAAGGATCGCCCAGCTGGGGAACCGGAATTCGGGGCCGGTCTCCCAGGGTGCCACGATTGAGCGCGGTCACTGCCTCGGCCGGCGTCAGGCCCCCCGCCGACTGTTCCCTCGGCGTGGCCCCCGCGACCGTGAGCAGCACGGCCGGCGCCTGCTCGCACAGGCCCAGGCAAGGGGACGGAAGCCAGGCCGCCGCGCCAATTTCAATGCCGTTGCCGTTGCCCTCGGGCCCATGGTGCGCATCGGGGCCGAAGTTCTTGCGCAGCGCGGCCACGATCTCGC
>Ga0070698_100001462_pt1 | contig 26223 bp, 25 predicted proteins | sample KBSK1502metaG_FD_65477 | JGI IMG/M metagenome (GOLD analysis project Ga0070698, IMG submission 65477) | Corn, switchgrass and miscanthus rhizosphere microbial communities from Kellogg Biological Station, Michigan, USA - KBS K1-50-2 metaG | ecosystem: Host-associated > Plants > Roots >... | reverse complement strand
TCAGAATGATCGGCAAGGGGTCGGCTAATCCAGTGGTTTCGACCACCAGATGATCGATTTCCCGCTGCCGCTCCAAAACGCGGAAAATGCCATCGATCAGATCGTTATTGAGCGAGCAGCAGATGCAACCATTGGCCAATTCCAATGTCGTGTTGCCGGAAGCTACAATCAGGTCGCCGTCGATCCGGATCTCGCCGAGTTCATTGACCATTACGGCGATCCGGAGGCCATGCTCGCCCGCCAAGATATGGTTCAACAGGGTGGTTTTTCCGCTCCCGAGAAAGCCGGTCACGATCGTTACGGGCAGACGAGCCCGATCCAAATCCTCTCCGATGTCCATGGCGGCTGGGTTTCCGCTTCCGCTCAGACCGCGCGGCCTGCGGAGAAGCCGTAAGTGGTCCCGACGGCGGACTGGCTGACTGTTTCGCCAAAGGCATTGGCGAGCGCGTGCAAGGCGCGCCAGCCGGTGCAATGGCCAGTGATGATATGACCGATACCGAAGGGCCTCAGCCCCTCGACCGTATCTGGGATGTTGCGCTCCATCACGCCCCCGAGATGCAATCCGCCCATCACGGCATGGATCGGGATGTCCGGGAAGAGTGCTCTCACATGCATGCACACATTGACGATACCGGCGTGGGAGCAAGAGCTGAACACAATAAGACCCAAGCCGTGAACCTTCGCCACGAGCATCCGCTCGTCCAATAGCAGAGGGTCCGGTTCCCAAGGCGCCTCGGGGCCCGTTCGGCATAGATGATCAGCGCGTCCCTTCTCAAACGAGCTCACTCGGGGAATCTCGCCGCTGTAATAGAAATGGCCGTCCAGCAGCAGACGCTCTTCGGGGCTGTTTACGACTGTCGCGCCGCGTTGTTCCAGTTCTGCCGGGTGAGGAACCTTTGCCACCGGCACAACTCTGCCGGTGCTCAGGCGAATGGCGCGTTCGTTGAACATTCCGGGATTGACATGGACCGTCACCCGCCCGCCTTCCTCGAAGATCTTGTCGATCGTCATCGGGAGCGCTGCCATGTGATCCCAATGACCATGCGTTATGGCAATCGCTTCGACTTCGCCCAGTCGGATCCCGAGATTGGCGCAGTTGCGTAGGAAAATGGCGCCTTCCGGTCCAGTATCGAACAACAAGGTATGCTGCTCGCCGCCGATATTGGACACCAGCCGCAAGCCAAAACCGAGATTTGCACAGAGCAGCGCCTCACCGGAAATGACATTGGCCCCGCCGAGGACGACGTTGCTGAATTCGGATACGGCGAACAGAGTCTTGCTTACGTAGTTATCGCTGACATCATCGGTCAGCACATCGACGTTCAGGGAATCGAGCATATTCAGCCCGGCTGCGGCGTCTTTGCCATCGGTCATTTTGCAGCCTCGCCAAGCGGGTATTTGCGCAAAAAGTTGAAATCGCAGCCGCGGTCGGCCTGCAGGATCTCTTGCCGATAGAGCCGGGCGTAACCGCGCTCGGGGTTAGGCGGCGGGACGACGGGACGGCGCGTCAGCTCCTCCGACGCAACCAGCAGCTCGAGACGGCGTTCCGCCACCGAAAGACGAATGCGATCGCCGTTCCTGACCTTGGCCAACGGACCGCCGCTCGCCGCGTCGGGGGTCACGTGCAAGATGATCGAGCCGTAAGCCGTGCCGCTCATCCGTGCGTCGGAGATGCGCACCATGTCCTTGACTCCGGCACGCGCGAGCTTGCCGGGGATCGGCAGATAGCCGGCCTCGGGCATCCCCGAAGCGCTCAACGGCCCCGCGTTCTGCAACACCAGGAAGTCGTCCGGCGTGACATCAAGCGCCGGGTCGTCGATGCGCGCCGAGAGATCTTCGAGCGAGGTGAAGACGACGGCGCGCCCTTCCTTCTCGAATAGTCCTGGGTCGGCGGCTGATCGCTTGATTATCGCCCCCTTTGGCGCAAGCGAGCCGAACAGCGCGACGAGCCCGCCCTTTGGCTGCAGCGGATCCGAAAACGGCTTGATGACGGACCGGTCGACGGGACCGTGCGGAGCGGCGAGGCGTTCCGCCAATGTCTCACCCGCGACGGTTATGCAATCGAGGTGCAGCAGGGGTTCCAACTCGCGGAGTACGGCGCCGACCCCGCCGCCGGCAAACAGGTCCTCCATGTAATGGGGACCGGTCGGCTTCAAGTCGACGAGGACGGGGGTCGTCTCGCTGATCTCGTTCAGCCGGTCGAGATCAAGATCGACCCCGGCCCGACCAGCAATCGCCGTCAGATGCAGGACCGCATTGGTGGAGCCGCCAATCGCCATCAATACCCGGAGCGCATTCTCGAGCGACTGCGATGTGACGATACGGTCCGGTGTCAACCCCTTCCCGGCGAGGTGCATTGCGGTGTGGCCGGTTGCCTCAGCGGCGCGCAGCCGATCGGCGTGGACTGCCGGGATCGCTGCGGTGCCTGGTAGGATCATGCCGAGGGCTTCGGCAATTGATGCCATCGTGCTCGCCGTGCCCATCACAGCGCAAGTTCCGGCGGTGGTCGCGAGGTTGCCTTCGATCTCATGGATCTCCTCGGGCTCGATCTCGCCCGCGCGGTATTTAGCCCAGAACCGCCGGCAATCGGTGCAGGCGCCCAGCCGCTCGGCGTGCCAGCGAGACGTCAACATTGGCCCAGCCACGAGTTGGATGGCCGGCCGGTTGGCCGAGATCGCGCCCATCAGCTGGGCCGGTACGGTCTTGTCGCAGCCGCCGACCAGCACGACCGCATCCATCGGCTGGGCGCGGATCATCTCCTCGGTGTCCATCGCCATCAGGTTGCGGAACATCAGGCTGGTCGGGTTGAGAAACACCTCCCCCAATGAGATCGTCGGGAAAGTCAGCGGCAGCCCGCCCGCCGCCAGTACGCCCCGCTTGACCGCCTCGATCAGCTCAGGAAAGTGCCGGTGGCAGTTGTTGAAGCCCGAAAAAGTGTCGGCGATGCCAATGACCGGCCGTGATAGCAGATCGGTGGAATAGCCCATCGAGCGCGCAAAGGAGCGCCGCAGATACAGAGCAAAATCAGGGTCGCCATAGTTGGTGAGGCCGCGCGCCAAGCCCACCGGTTCGGTCATGGGTGTCCTTTCGTCAGATGCCGCAGATTGCCGCTGCCATGCGACGACAGGCAAGCACCGCTGCGCCCGATGGTCAATCCGGTTGCGGCGCGGTCACGGACCACGCCCCAAGGAGGCCGGCTACGGTGATCGGGACCCAAATAGCCGCTTCTCCGATCCGCATGTAAGCCGCGCTGCCGATCGTCGCGCCGCTGATCAGCCCGACCCCAAGGCGAGCCTTGCGCGAGCCAACTCCATCCGGTGATGCGCCGCGTCAGAAAGTCGCCAAGACCTTGGCCGAATCGTACCAGCACCCCCGTGACAAAGGTCAGACTGACTGGGATGTTTCCGGCGCGGCGCATCGCTGCGTTCAGAGCGCCCATAGCGAATACCATCGGTTGGAAGGCAGTCGCCAGCACGGCCGCGGTTGCTAGCAATATTGCTACGCCGACCAGTACCCAGGTCATGTGCCGTCTGCCTGTGAACCCAGCGAGTATCTGTCCTGCAGCGGCCCCGAGGACGAAGAGCCCGATCACCTCGGCGATGGTACCGGCCGCAGCGAGACTACCCTGGCCGAGAGCGGCGGCGAGTTGCGTGCTCTGTTACCGCTCATGAACGAGATGAAGAGGCCACCCAGGTGCAGGTACCCGATCGCATCGACCATGCCGGCAAGCGCCGACAACAGCCCCGCAAGCACGAGCCCGCGCGCTTCGGCCGCAAGATAAATGCCGCTGTGGTTCGCCGGACCGCCGCCGACACCGACCGGTTCGGTCATAGTTTCCTCTCGAAATCGGAGACGCCGTAGCGTCGTCCGCCAATTGCCGGCAAGCACCGCGCCGGGGAGCCAATTTCCCGCCTATCCTGTTCACCTCTTGCCGACCGGTCGAGGAGTAAAATTGGATGTGGCATCGCGGGCTTCGGGACAGGACCCGAACCAAGGAGCGAGGATGATCGCCGGAAGGTGGTGGGTTCTCCGCGAGAGGCGGCTGGTCGGGATGTTCGCGTTCTCGCTGACGGCGGTCGCGAGCGTAATCGCCTTTGCCGCGGAGCAGGGCGGCACGGGGCGCGTCGGTTCCTCGGAGGTGGTGTTCCTGTGCGAGATCACCTTGCTGTTGGCATTTGGGCGCCTGATGGGCGAGGTCATGCTGCGGATCGGCCAACCCGCGGTAATGGGTCAGCTGATTGCCGGGATCCTGCTCGGCCCGTCCGTCTTGGGGGCATTGTGGCCCGACCTGCAGCACGCGATCTTTCCCCCCGGGCCCGAACAAAAGGCGATGATAGATGCCGTTGCCCAGTTGGGTATCCTGATGCTGCTGCTTCTCACCGGCATGGAAACGGACTTGTCGGTAGTTGGGAAGTTGCGCCGGACGGCGCTCAGCGTTTCATTGACTGGAATCGCCGTACCCTTCGTGTGCGGCTTTGTGCTCGGCGAGCTACTCCCTGACACCATGCTGCCGCATCCGGAGCAGCGCCTGATCACATCGCTGTTTCTCGGCACCGCGCTGTCGATTTCGTCGGTCAAGATCGTCGCGATGGTCGTCCGCGAGATGAACTTCCTGCGGCGTACGGTTGGCCAGCTGATCGTCACTTCGGCGATCATTGATGATACCGTTTGCTGGATCGTCATAGCCGTAACCTTCGGTCTTGCGCTGCACGGCCGGATCGACATCGCCTCGCTTGCCCAAAGTGTCGTCGGAACAGCGCTGTTCCTGGCGGCCAGCTTTACGGTAGGTCGGCGGATCGTATTTTTCCTGATCCGGTGGGCCAACGACAACTTCGTCAGTGAGGTACCGGTGGTCACGACCATACTGGTCGTGATGGGAGTGATGGCCCTTATTACTCACGCGATCGGGATACATACCGTTCTCGGTGCATTCGTCGCAGGCATTCTGGTCGGCCAATCGCCAATCCTCGGCCGCCATATCGACGACCAGATCCGCGGCCTGATCACAGCTCTTTTCATGCCGGTGTTCTTCGGCCTCGCCGGGCTGAACTCCGACCTTCGGGTACTCGAAGATCCGTCCTTGCTGCTCCTCTCGCTGGGCCTGATAGCGATCGCGAGTATCGGCAAGTTCTCTGGGGCCTTTCTCGGCGGCGCCATTAGCGGGCTCACCCCTCGTGAGTCCCTGGCGCTCGGTTGGGGCATGAACGCCCGAGGCTCGACCGAGGTCATCGTTGCCTCTCTCGGGCTCTCGATGGGCGCCCTCAGCCAGAGCCTCTTCACAATGATCGTGGCCATGGCGGTGGTCACGACGATGGCCATGCCCCCGATGCTACGCTGGGCTCTCGCCCGGCTACCGCTCCGGCCGGAGGAGAAGGCGCGAATTGAACGTGAAGAGTTCGAGGCACGCGGTTTCCTGGCAAATATCGAGCGCCTGCTCGTCGCGGTGGACGAGAGCCCGAGCGGACGATTTGCCTTGCGCTTAGCAGGATTGCTCTCCGGCTCCCGGCGGATCCCGAGCACAGTCCTTCAGCTTGGGTCAAACGTGTCGGCGGACGTCCCTCAAGATCAGCGCGCGGAGCTTGAATCGATCGTTAAAGAGACAGCCGGAGCCGCCCAGATCGAGAGCGCAAAAGCCGATCTCGCCGGGACCGGCGTCGACGTTACTACCCGGGTGCGGCAGGAGCCGCCCGAACGAGCAATCGCGGCTGAGGCAAAAAAAGGTTACGGTTTCCTTATCATCGGGGTTGAGCCGAACGAAAAGTTCGCCGAAATCGTCACGGCTTTTGAAGGCGCTATAGCGATCGCCGTTGCGCGGGGACAGCATCGAAGCGAGCCGGCCGGCAGTTCTGATCTCAGCATTCTAGCTCCTGTCACCGGAACGGCGCATTCGCGGCGGGGCGTCGAGATCGCGCTGGCGCTGGCGCGGGCCAGCCTCGGTACGGTCGCGGCGCTGCACGTGGCGAGGCGCCGCCGCCCCCAAGGGCTGCATCGTTTTGGCGCAGCTTGGGGAGCCTTTGGCGACAACGCGGCGGCAATCCTCCAAGAAGTGGTCCGACTCGGCGATCAGTTCGGTGTCCCGGTGCGGACAGCGGTCCGCACCCAGGTCGCAGCCGAAAATGCTATTCTGAGCCAACTTGAGGCGGGCGAACACAATCTGGTGGTGATGGGGGTTAGTCCTCGGCCAGGGACCACGCTGTCCTTTGGCGACGCGGCGGCCGCCGTGCTCGAGCGATCGGATCGATCGATCCTTTTCGTCGCGAGCTAAGTGTCCGAGGTCAGACCGTGGCGCTTGGCGAGGGATCAGATTTCCTGTCGCAGGACGGCCGTCCTTCGTATCCCCTTGTCATGAGCCCGGCGGGATACCATTTCGCGTATTACTGGAAACTCGGGCTACTCCTCTCGCTTATCGTTATCGAGATCGGCGTTCCCTGGATCCTCCGTTCTGGCCGCTCGGCTGCAAGTCGGAATTAACCGGCCTCTATCGCGTTAGTGGATACGGATCGGGCGACGATCAGCATATCGGAGGTCCACTTATATGGGTGAAGAAGATGGCTAAACCTAAGAGAGGGCGGTCAACCGCAACGGTTGACGATCATGTCGGTGCGCGAATTCGCGAACGGCGCATTATGCTGGGCCTGACCCAGCAGCAACTCGCCGAGATGATCGGCGTGACCTACCAGCAAGCTCACAAATACGAGCGCGGCATCAATCGGGTCTCGGCCGGAAGATTGTTCGAGATCGCCCGCGCACTGAGCGCACCGATCACCTATTTCTACGAGGGCATCGGGCAAGAAGGCCCGCGGCAGGTTACGCCGCATCAGCGAATGCTGCTCGAGATCGCCCGGAACTTTGCCGAGATCAGAAACGAGAAGCATCAGGAGGCCGTCAGTCAGCTTGCCCGCGCCCTGGCGAGCCGGTGACGCTTACGTGAATCGTTACCTCTTCGGTAGCGGGAATTCCTCGAGATAGGGGAGGTAATCCTCTTCCACATCGACCTGCATAGATTCCAGTAGCCGTACGAGACCATTGTAGAACGAAATTGTTACCACGAGGTCGGTAAGGCGTTCATTGTCGAGGTCTTGCCGCAGCGTCGCGAATGTTTCGGCGGAGACGGCGAGATCGAGCGTCATCTCGCGAGCCGCGCGCAACACGGCCTTTGCCAAAGGCTCGAGCGTCGTTGGGCGGCCGGCGGTTTCCTCGGCGACGGCGCGGATTTCCTCGTCTGAGACACCAACCTCGCGGCTGATCCTGACGTGATGCGAAAATCCCCAGGCCGATCCCGTCAGGAAGCTGACCTGAAGAATTGCCAGCTCGCGCAAACGTGGATCAAGCCGGCTGCCGTCGCGGATGAATCTTGCCAAGGTGTTCAAGCTGCGGGCGGCACGCGGGCTGTGCGCCAGAACCCGATAAAGGTTCAGGTTTCGCGCGAGCAGATCCTGGTGCTCCGGCAGCAGATCGGACTTGTCGAGGTAAGGCAGGCGAGCCATCGTCGAGTGTCCTCCCTGCTGGCCTAATTTGGTTCCCTGGCAGGCCCGACGAGAGTGGCGCCGCCATCGACAACCAGAGTTTGGCCTGTAATGTACCGCGCCTCGGCAGACAGCAGAAAACGGACTGCGTGGCCGATGTCCCACCCCGTGCCCTCAATGCCGAGCACCGATGCTTTGCGCCGTGCCTCGCGTCCGGCGGAGCTCATCTGCCGCGAATACACCATTGGTGTGTAAACCGGTCCGGGCGCCACGCAATTGACCCGGATGCCGTCCGGTCCGTGGTCGACCGCCATCGCCCGGGTCAGGGCAATGACCGCGCCTTTTGACGTCGAATAGGCGGTCAAGCCGCGCGGTCGCAGGGCCGAGATCGATGAAACATTGACGATAGCCCCTCCTCGCGCGGTCTCTTTCATCGCCGGGATGGCATAGCGGGAGGCCATAAACATGCTATCGATATTGACCTGCATGACACGGCGCCAGTCCTGCGGGGCGACGTCGACGACGCTGCCGCGGCCGCCGATCCCGACATTGTTGTCGAGGTAATCGAGCCGACCGAATTGCCTGAGCGCAGCATCGACCATCGCGCGGGCTTGCTGCTCGTCCGTGACATCCGCGACAAAGGCGGCCGCGGTGCCGCCCTCATCTGTGATCATCGCCACGGTGCGCTCAGCCCGCTCGCGGTCGAGATCGACGACCAGCACCTTGGCGCCCGCGCGAGTCAGCAAGATGGACGCCGCGCGCCCATTGCCGATGCCGTCGTCGGCTGCGCCACCTCCGGTGACAATCGCCACCTTGCCGTCGAGGCCGAGCGCGTTCTCGCGCTTCGCTCCGTCCGTCATCCGCGACCTTCCCCTTACTTCCGACTCTCACTACTCTCCGTGGGTCAGAGCCGTTATCGGTTACTCAGGCGTTGCCGCGCTGCTCCCGCCAGAGGCCAAGCTTTTCCTGCACCGGACGGTCGGAGAAGCTGAACAACACACTTTCATCTTCGGCACGGTGGCTCGTCGGCATCCAGCTCGGCGCAACAAAGATATCCCGCGGCTGCCAGCGAAAAATTTGGTCGCCGACTCTGGTCTCTCCAGCGCCCTCGACCGCGACATAAACTGTCCCGTCCGTTGAGCGGTAGGGCTGGGTCGCGTGGCCTTTGGGCAGCAGCTGGATAAAGGTGCCAATGGTGGGCATCGCGTAGTCGCCGCTGGCCGGGTTGACATAGCGCATCTTGTACCCGTGATAGGGGTCGGGATCACCATTGCGGCGCAGGGTTTCGAGTGCCTCCCGGCTGCGCGTATAGGGATAATTGAACACCGGGGACGTCTTGACCTCGGGTTTCCAGTCCATGGGAAGCAGGTTGTTGCCGAAACGTGCGGCGCTGTCGCCTTCGGGCCGGGTCACTGCCTGCACCTCGGCGGAGGCCTGCTCGGCAAAGCTGGCGCTCAGCAGTTTGACGATCTGAATGTCGAGCCCGTCGAGCCAGACCATCGGCTCATGGGTCTCGTTCCCGTGATCGTGCCAAGTCCACGACGGAGTGATGACGAAGTCACCCGGTTGCATCGAGGTGCGTTCACCATCGACGGCCGTATAGGCGCCGTGACCTTCGATGATGAAACGCAACGCCGATTGCGTGTGGCGATGGGCGGGCGCCACCTCACCCGCCAGGATCAGCTGCAGCCCGGCAAACAGGGAGCCGGTGATCGTCGCTTGCCCCTTGAGCCCCGGGTTTTCCAAGATCAATACGCGGCGCTGGGCCTCCCGCGCGGTGATCAGATCACCCGCCTGCATCAGATGGGACCGGATCTCCTCATAGCGCCACAGTGCCGGGAGACACGAGGTCGTCGGCTCAGAAGTGACCAGCGAATGCAAGGTCTCCCACAGCGGCGCGAGATTGGACGGCGCGATCCGGTCGTAGAACGCCTGACGCTCTGAGGCTCGTGCGGCTGTCATGGCTATGCTGCTATCGAACGCGGCCGCTCGCCGAGTGTGAAGCCAAGCTTGGCGAGATCGGCGATGAGCGCCTGTGATTGCGGTTGGTCGAGCGGCAACATCGGCGGACGCACAGCGGCCCAGTCCGGGTCGTTGTGGAAATGTGCGACAATCCGCTTCAGCGCCGGAACCATCGGATAGGCCTGCAGCGCCTTGCGCAAGGTCGTCGCTTCAGCTTGCAGCGCGTCGGCCTGCGGTCCGCGCCAGTTCTCGTAGATTCTGCGGATCCCCGGGACATTGACATTGCCCGAAGCGGTGATGCAGCCAGCGCCGCCCTTGCGCAGCGCGTCCAGCAGGAAGACCTCGGAACCCGGGAACACCGCGAAACCCGGATAACGGTCGAGGAGCGCCGCGGTGTTGCTCCAATCGCCGGAGCTGTCCTTCAAGCCCACGACCGTCTCCGGGTAGGCGGTGATGAAACGCCCGACGAGGTCGAGGGAGTAGCCAACCTGGGCGACGGGCGGGATGTGATAGAGGTAGATCCTGAGGGCAGAGGAGCCGACCCTTTCAATAACACTGGAAACAAACGCAAAGATGCCGTCATCGCTGACCCCCTTGTAATAGAAGGGCGGGAGCATCAGCACACCGCCGCAGCCGTGGCCCACCGCATGCCGGACGAGGCTCGCGGCTTCGGTTGTCGAGCAGGCGCCGGTTCCCGGCATCAGTTTCTCGGCAGGGATTCCTGCCTCCATCAGCCGGTCGAGCAATGCCATCCGCTCGGAGCCCGACATCGAGTTTGCCTCGCTTGTCGTGCCAAATACCGACAGCCCGCCGGCGCCTTGGTCGAGCAGCCAGCGACAGAATGCGACATACCGACCCGAATCCGGGTCGCCGCCGCGGGTGAAGGGAGTCAGAACGGGGACGAGCGCCCCATGGAAAGGCTGCGATGGCATCTGGTGGCTCCTTTGACTTACCGGCCGTGGCGGAAATAAGCGACCCTGCCGGGCCCGGCGTCAACTCTCGTTTGTGATCGTCCCCACCCGGCTCACAACACCGTCAGCATACCGGCAACGAGCGGATGACGGACGATGTCTCGGTCCCCCAGCCGCACCACCGCGACCTCGGGTATCGGGTCGAGGCGGCGGGCGATCTCGACAAGCCCGGAGAGGCCGTCGAGGAGATCGCTCTGGTCGGGATCGCCGGTCACCACCATCGTCGAGTGCCAGCCCAACCGGGTGAGCAGCATCTTGATTTGGCCATAGGTGCAGTTTTGCGCCTCGTCGATGACGATGAAGGCGTTGTTCAAAGTGCGCCCGCGCATATAGGCGATCGGTGCGATCTCGATCGCTCCCTCGGTCATCAGCTGTTTGATCCGCCGGCCGCCGAGCCGCTCGTTCAGGGCATCGTTCAACGGACGCAGATAAGGTGCGAGCTTCTCGTTGATGTCGCCGGGCAGATAGCCGAGGCTCTCGCCGGCTTCGACCGCGGGACGGGTCAGCACGATGCGCCCGACCTCGCCGGCTTCGAGCGCCGCCACTGCGGCGCTGACCGCGAGATAGGTCTTGCCGGTTCCCGCCGGCCCCACTGCGATCGTCAGATTGTGATGTTCGATCGCCGCCATCAGGCGCTGTTGGCCGTCGCTCTGCGGGCGCACCTTGCGCCGATAACTCTGCTCGCGCTCCGCATCGGGGCCGGCGAGCGCAAACTGGTCTCCGGCATTGGGACCGGGGTGGTCGATTTCGGCGAGACGGATCGCCATAGCCGCATGCGACGAGCGCTTTCCCATCGGCCCCTCCCGTTACCACGGTCCACCAACTCAATTAGCTTACCACTAATAGAGTTCTGTGACACTCTCGCTACATGATGCCCGTGGCGAGTGGTGCGCTCAGTTCACGCGGACATATTCGTAGGAAAGGCCGAGATTGTTGATCCCGCCATCGGGTGGCGCGATCCAACCCGCGAATTTGCCTGGCTCTGTGACCCGCTGCATCAGGCTCCCGACAAAGGAACGATCCTGCTCGGAGGGTAGCCAATCGCTCTGCCGCACCCGCCACTCTTCCGCTGTCAGGAGATTTCCCCCCGGATCGGTGTGGACGCCGGCCCAGGCACTGACCACGCGATGGAAGCGCGGGCTCGGCAGTGTCAGCCGGAATTCATGATCGGCCTCCTGGATCAGCCGATTCCAGCGCTGAACGCCGATATCGCAATCTCTGATGTAGAGGGAGCGGGTCACCTCGTTCATGGCGCTTCGCATCGGCACTTCCTCGAGTGTCGCCCCGCCTTTTCCGTCGGGCAATTCGAGCCGTAGCCGTTGATCGGCTGCATAGTGATCCTCGAACCGGGCCTCGTCCGGGCGGCCCTTGATGCCGCTCCCGAAATAAGCAGCGGCGTTCGACGAGATCTCGGCACCAAAGAGGTCGAGCGACGAGCTGAACCAAAAATTGATGTAGCGCTGCAGCGTCGGCAGATCGATCGCCCCAGCGTTGCGCACAGCTGCCGGATCGTCGCTCCCTAGCGTCTTTATTACTTCGAGGGTTCGCTTGATCACGCGAGTGACGCCGCTCAGGCCGACAAACATATGAAAGGCTTCCTCGGTCAACATGAACCGGCAGGTGCGCGACAGCGGGTCGAACGCGCTTTCGGCAAGGCTCTTCAGCTGAAATCTACCGTCTCGATCGGTGAAATAGGTGAACATAAAAAAACTGAGCCAGTCGGTAATCGGCTCGTTAAAGGTTCCGAGAATGCGGGGTTTGTCGCGGTCCCCCGAGTGCCGCGCCAACAGCTCTTCGGCCTCCTCGCGACCATCGCGCCCAAAATAGGCGTGGAGCAGATAGACCATCGCCCAGAGATGGCGGCCCTCCTCGACGTTGACCTGGAAGAGGTTCCGTAAATCGTAGAGCGAGGGACAAGTGTGGCCAAGCAGCCGCTGCTGCTCGACCGAGGCGGGTTCGGTATCGCCTTGAGTGACGATCAGCCGGCGCAGGCTCGACCGGTGCTCACCGGGCACCTGCTGCCAAACCGGCTCGCCTATCGAGTCTCCAAAACCAATCGGCCGATCCGGTACCGGATCGGCGAGAAAGATCCCCCAGCGGTACTCCGGCATTTTGACGAGGCCATAGCTCGCCCAGCCCTCGTCGTCGACCGCCATGGCAGTGCGCAGATAGACGTCAGCCCCACGAAATCCCGTCGGCCCCATTTCCTTCCACCAGTTGAGGAAGCGCGGCTGCCAGTGCTCCAGGGCGCGCTGCAGCGCGCGGTTGTCGCTCAGCCCGACATTGTTGGGAATCAGTTCATGATAATCGAGCGACATCATCCACTCCCGGCTAAACCCGCTCCCAGTCGAACTGTGCCCTTGCGCCGCTGCCGTAGCGCTTCAGCGCGCCCTGCTCGCCGGTCGCGTTCGGCCTCGTGAAGATCCAGTTCTGCCAAGCCGAAAGCCGCCCGAATATTTTCGTCGCGACAGTCTCATCGCCAGCGAAGCGCAAATTCGCCTCCATTCCAGTCAGCGCGTCCGGTGACAGGCTGGCGCGCTCTTCGAGCGCCACACGGATCTCATCCTCCCAGTCTAGTTCGTCCGGGGCAAAGGTCACGAGCCCGAGATCGAGTGCAGCGGCGGCATCGAGCGGCGCTTTGGTGAACCGTTCGTTCGCGACATCGTCGTTAAAGCGAGTTGCCAGCCGCGTTCGGCCATTGACCATCTCAAAGCCGCCAAAGTTGAGGGCGGTCAACGCGATATGCGGTCCGCCCGCGAGCATATAGCTGCGATCGGCGGCGAGAGAGAGCTCGAACAGGCTCCCGGCGAAGCACGAACCCCCGTCGATGACGGCAAAGAGGCTTCGCGATGAGGTGTCGAGCCGTTGCAGGGTACGGCGCAACAGACCGATCGTCTCGCGCACCAACCAGTGACCTCGATTGGCGGCCATCATCCGGTCGGAGGCCAGCACAGCTGTGGGGTCGCCGCGGGTTTTCAACACAATTGTCCCGACATCGCGATTGTTGGCACGCAGCATCAGCAGCACGTCGTCCAATTCGCGTGCCATCGCCAGCGGCCACCACTCTGCGCCTGCTTCGAGGATCGCGGCGAGCTCCCGGGGCAGTGTTTCGCCGTTTGGTCCGGTCACTGTCAGGGTCGCCACGCGTTCATCGGATGCGATGTCGACTTCAACCCATCGGTAGTGGTAGCCGCGATCGTCGATATTGCGCTCGAGCGGCATGAGAGCGACCGCTGTGGCATTCGCCGCGCGGTCGCTCTGTTCTGCAAGCGCGCGGGCACGTTGCTCGACGCTTTGGGCAAACCGGGCGGGTGGCGCTATCCGATCGACCAACTTCCATGCCTTGGCACGATCGGCGCGCACGCCTTCGGCGGTGGTGCAAAACACGTCGGCGAGATCGCGCCGGACCTTGCGCTTGTCGACGAGCCGGGTCAGGCCGCCGGTGCCGGGCAGAACCCCGAGGAGCGGCACCTCCGGGAGGCTTACCGTGGTCGACCGGTCGTCGACCATGACGATCTCGTCGCAGGCGAGCGCCAGTTCGTAGCCGCCGCCGGCGCAGGCGCCATTCACCGCGGCGATGAATTTGAGGCCCGAATGCGCGCTCGAATCCTCGATCCCATTGCGGGTCTCATTGGTGAATTTGCAAAAATTGACCTTCTCGGCGTGGCTCGCCTGACCCAGCATGTAAATGTTGGCGCCCGAGCAGAACACCCGCTCCATACCGCTCGTCAAAACAACGACACGCACCTCGGGATGCTCGAAGCGTATCCGGTTTAGAGCATCGTGCAGCTCGATATCCACGCCGAGATCGTAGGAATTGAGCTTCAGCCGATACCCCGGGAAAAGCCCGCCCTCCTCCTCAACGTCGAGCGTCAGCGTGGCGATTGGGCCATCGCAAGAGAGCCGCCAGTGGCGATAACGGTCGGGATCGGTGTCGAATGTAATCATAGGAATTTTAGTGCGTACTGATCGACGGACTGAACGGCGTCACCAGTCGAGCAATATGCATTGTTTTTCATCTCGTAGGGCGGAAAAGCGCAGCGCATGCCGCCATCAAACGCTTTCAGCGATCCCGCGGATCTCGGGCATGCCCTCCCGATGCCGACTACCCGTCGGAGAGCGGCACGTGAGGGAGATTGCGTCGCTGGAGGTCTCGAACCCGCCGCGACACGAGATCGGCCAGGATTGAAAGCGGCGGAATGCGCTGCGCTTTTCCGCCCTACATTGCAAACTACATCGGCCGGCCGGGCTTTGCCTCGCGGAACGGCGTGCTGCTCTCGGCGAGGCGTCGCAACAAGGGCGCGGGGGCCCAGCGTTCGCCGTAGCGCTGGTGCCAGGCGGAGATCTGGCGGTAGACCTCGGCGACGCCGATGCCGTCGGCCCAGTACATCAGCCCGCCGCGGTAGCGCGGGAAGCCGAAACCGCCCAGCCACATCACATCGATGTCGCTGGCGCGGTAGGCCTTGCCCTCTTCGAGGATCTTGCAGGCCTCGTTGACCGAGGCGAAGAGGAGCCGGTGCAGGACTTCCTCGTCCGAAAAGCTGCGCTGTTCGACCCCCATCTCGGCCGCTTTTTCCTTGATGATTCGCGCGACCTCGGGGTCGGGATGCGGGGTGCGGTCGCCCTTTTCGTAGCGGAACCAGCCCGCCCCGGTCTTTTGCCCCAAGCGCCCCAATTCGACGATCGCGTCGGCGATCGGCATCTTGCGGTAGTTCGGGTTTTCCGCCGCGCGCCGCTGGCGGCTGTCATAGCCGATGTCGAGGCCCGACAGATCGGCGGTCGCGAACGGGCCGATCGGATAGCCGAAATCGACCATGATCTTGTCGACCTGTTCGGGCAGCGCCCCTTCCTCGACCATGATATTCATCTCGGTGCCGAAAGGGGTGCGGCTGCGATTGGCGACAAAGCCGTCGCAATTGCCGGCCATCGCACTGATCTTGCCGATCTTGCGGCCGAGATCCATCGCGGTCGCCAGGGTGTCGGGCGCGCTCTTCGCGCCCTTCACGACCTCGAACAATTTCATGACATTGGCCGGGGCGAAGAAATGCGTGCCGGCGACGTCCTGCGGCCGCTTTGTGGAATTGGCCATGATGTCGATGTCGATGCCCGAGGTGTTCGTGTAGAGAAGCGCGCCCGGCTTCATGACCTCGTCGAGCTTCTTGAACACCTCTTCCTTGACCGGAATGCGCTCGAACACCGCCTCGATGACAACGTCGCATTGGCCGATGTCGTCATAGCTGCTGACCGGCTCGATCAACGTCATTCGGCGGTTCATCTCGGCCTCGGTCAGGCTGCCGCGCCTGATGCTGGTCTCGTAATTGCCGCGGATTCGCGCGATGCCGCGGTCGAGAGCCTCTTGGCTTGCTTCCAGCAGCTTCACCGGAAAGCCGAACTCGGCAAAGCTCATTGCGATGCCGCCGCCCATCGTGCCGGCCCCCACGATCGCCGCGGTCTTGATCGGGCGCAGCGGCGTCTCGCGCGGGATGTCCGGCAATTTGGCAACTTCGCGCTCGGCGAAGAAGGCATAGCGAAGGGCGCGCGCCTCGGCGGAATTTTCGAGCTCGTCGAAGAGTTCGCGCTCGCGCCTGATGCCATCGTCAAAAGGCAGGCTGCAGGCAGCCTCGACTGCGGCGATGCAGTTGTAGGGCGCCTTCTGGTTGCGGGCGCGCCGGGCGATCGACTTGCGCATGGCGTCGAAGATGCCGGGATCGGCCTTGGACTCGGCGAGCTTCTCGTCGCGGTCGCGGATGCGACGCAATGGCCGGCTATCGGCGATGCGGCGGGCCATCGCGATCGCCGCCTGGCGCAGATCGCCGCCTTCCTCGACAAGTTCGTCGATGATGCCGAGCCGCTTCGCCTCCTCGGCGGGAACGTGACGGCCGGAGACGATCATCTCCATCGCCGCCTTCGGGCCGATCAGCCGCGGCAACCGCTGCGTTCCGCCGCTTCCGGGAAGGATGCCGATCAGCACTTCGGGAAGCCCCACCTTGGCAGACGGCACGGCGATCCGGTAATGCGAGGCGAGCGCGATCTCCAGCCCGCCGCCCAGGGCATAACCGTGGATCGCTGCGACCACCGGCTTTTGGCTGGCATCGAGGATCTCGTGCGTGCGCCGACCCGGGACCGAGGGCGGGCGGTTCGTGCCGAACTGGCGGATGTCGGCACCCGCGATAAAGCTGCGGCCGGCGCCGATCAGCACCATCGCCTTGATCGCCGGGTCGGCGTTGCCGCGTTCGACATTCTCGACGATGCCCTCGGGCACGCCCGGGCTCAGCGCGTTGACCGGCGGGTTGTCAACGATGATGACGCCGATCCCGTCGACATTCTCGAAACGAACCAGAGCGGTTTCCGCCATTTCACCCTCCCGTCTCAATCAGTTTACCAGCGAGGCAATGAGGCAGTGAGATTTATAGCATGAGCCTTCGGATACCGTCTCTCCGCACTGCTGTATTGAAATTGAGCAACAGCCCGCTACGGATGCCGCTGAGCTTCATGTAGGTGAGCATCTGTGCTTCATGCACCGGCATCAAGCGCTCCACTGTCTTCAATTCTACGATGACCAGCTGTTCGACTACAATATCCATGCGGCACCCGCAATCCAACCTGACAGCCCTTGTAGACGACGGGCAGTGAGACTTGCCGGCGAAAAGCAATATCTGCCTGCTTAAGCTCGAAACACAAGCATTCCTCATATGCCGATTCTAGCAATCCGGGGCCGAGCTGCCGATGCACCTCAACGGCGAAGCCAATAATCCTTTCCGTAAGCGGATCATTGTTGTGTAGTGGAGCCACGGACTCGACCTCTCGCTGACTCACCGCCTCATTGTTCAACGAGAAGCTACAACGTCGCTGCGGTCCCGACGATGACCGTGCTCTGCGACGACAGCACGCCGCCATTGCCGTGGGCAATCGCGGTCTCGCAATCGGCGACTTGCCGCTCGCCGCGTTCGCCACGGAGCTGCCGCGTCGCCTCGATCAGCAGGAACAGCCCATACATGCCGGGATGGCAATAGGACAGCCCGCCGCCATTGGTGTTGACCGGCAGGCTGCCCTTGGGCGCGATGCGGCCGCCCTCGACAAACCGCCCGCCTTCGCCCTTCGGGCAAAAGCCGAGATCCTCGAGGAAAAGGATCGTGTTGATCGTGAAAGCGTCGTAGAGCTCGACGACATCGATGTTATCGGGACCCAGCCGCGCCATGTCGTACGCCGCCCGCCCCGACGGCAATGCCCCGGTCACCGTCAGATCGGGCATGCTCGAGATGTTGGCGTGAGTGATCGCCTGGCCGCAGCCGAGGACATAGATCGGCGGTTTTTTCAAAGAACGGGCGCGCTCGGCGGTGGTCATGATCACCGCGCCACCACCATCGGTGACGAGGCAGATGTCGCGCACCGTGAACGGGTAGCTGATCATCCGCGCCGACAGGACCTCGGCGATGGTCAGCGGCTTCTTTTCCCAGGCGACCGGGTTCAGCAGAGCCCATTCGCGTGCCGCCACCGCGACCGCGGCCAATTGCTCCCGCGTCGTGCCGAATTGATGCATATGGCGGGACGCCGCCAGCGCATAGGCGGTCGAGGGCAGAAACGGCCGGAACGGTGTCTCGTAGGGGTTGTACTCGCGCACCGAGGCCTGACGGCGGCCGATCGTGCGCTGCGTGCTGCCATAGGCGATGACCGCGACCTGGCACAGGCCGAGCTGAAGTGCCGCCTGCGCATGGGCGACATGAAACATGAAAGACGATCCGCCGAGGATCGTGCTGTCGATGAACGCCGGCGATATCCCGAGATATTCGGCCAGCGACAGCCCCGAGGTACGGCTTTGCGCCGTCGCGCACAACAGGCCGTCGATATCGCTCAGCCGGAGGCCGCAATCGGCCAGTGCCCGCTGGATGCCCTGCGCCATCAGGTCGATTGCGCTCATGCCCTCGGCGACGGCGCCGAGATCGGATTCGGCAACACCGGCGATCGCGGTGGAGCCGCGCTGCAGCCCGTTCATTACGCCGGCTCCCCCACGGGACCAGCCCGTGGGCTATCGGTCCACGGCACGAACACCGGGTAGGCCGGCTCTTCGCCACCGGGCCGATGGACGCGGAGACGGACGCGCATGCCGATCCGCACCGCCTCGGGCGGAATGTCCTCGACCCGGGTCATCAGCCGGAAGCCTTCGTCACAATCAATGAGGGCGACGTTGTAGGGCGCGCCTTCGCGCGGGTGGGTGACCGTCGTCGCGTAGACTGTGCCGAGCCCGGCGCTGACCCGCCATTCGAGCCGATCGCTGCCGGTAAAAGGGCAGATCACGCGCGGGTAGAACACGGCGCGGTTCGCCTCGGGGTTCCACTGGTAAGCCAACTCGCCCTTGTCGAGGTGTGCCTGGTACACCGCCAGAGGAGATTCTTTCGTCCGATCCATCGCCGGTTCCATCGCTGCGCCCAGCATTTTGTCGGCTTGCAAGTTCAGCGGCAAGGGCCCAACAACAGCATTCACATGACGGTTTCGACGAAGATCACGTCCGTCCTCGTTGCGCCGGTTTGGCAGGTCAGCCGCTCGATGCCCCATACGCCTTTGCTGTCTCGGCGCCCCAGCGTCGTGCCCTCGCAGGTCATTTCGCCGTCAAGGACGAATGTATAGACGCCATGCGCATTCGATAACGCGACGTAAGTGTGGATTGCCGAACAGTCGCTGACCAATCGTGACACTCTCAAATCCTGGGGGATCGGCAGCGCACCGTCGGCTTTTCCGACCAATGTCACAATCCGGTTGCATCCCGCCTCTGCATCGAAATGGCTGCGGAGATAGCTCGGGGGCAGCATCAGCCTGTCCGGCAATACCCAGAGATAGATCGCGTTCATATCATCGGTTTCGAGGTTGAGCTCGCAATGTTTGCCGCCCGACCCGAACGAAGCCAGATAGTAATTTCCCGCCGCCAACTCTTCGATCTTGCCCATTGTGTTGAGGTGCGTCAGCCGGCGGCCTCCGGCCTGGTTGGTAGGCTGATTGATGATAGCCGCTACAAAGAGGATGTCGACACCGCGTTTGGGCGGAGAAAGACATGGATATCGGAGGCTGGTTGCGCGCTCGGTTCTCGCGCCGTGTGCCGAACCGGCAACCGCCGCGCCTTACAAAGGGCGGAGTTTCGCGATAAGAGTGCCGCCGTGGCTTGGATCTGTATTTTATCTCATCACGACGGGGCGGAGGGATGTTTCTCTTTATTGTTCTCTTTTGGTTCCTCGACAATGGGAAGGACCGAATTCCCGGTTCGGCCGAATTAATTCCCGATTGGGCGGTCGTAAATTCCCCGGTTCGGACTGCTACGGGGAATGGTTCGCAAGAAGTTGATTTTACTGACCGTTTTCGTGTCAAGACGGCGCCGGAAACCGGGAAATCGAAAAAAATTCCCGCTTCGACGGGAAAAACCGGGAATCCTATACCCCGCGGGCACGTACCAGGCTGGCCATCAGCACCGGCCCTCGCCGGTGCGGCAAGATGTCGTTATTCCCGGCTGGTTCGGCCCGGCGAGTTGAAGGAATAGGAGGGGGTGATGGCGACCAAGATGATCCTCACCGGCGACGTCAACCTGATCAACGTCACCGATCCGCAGGTCCCGTTCGCGCTTGTAAGGGACGAATTCCGCGCTGCCGGCCTCATCTTCTCCAATCTCGAATGCTGCCTGCATGATCCGCCGTACGGGCACTCCACGGAGAATGAGGGGTTTTTCGCCGATCCGCTGATAGCTGGCGAGGCATTGTCATCGGCCGGGATACGAGCGGTCGGGATCGCCAACAACGTGAATTATGGCGAGGCGGCAATCACCGCTTCGATTGACCGCCTTGACCAGCTCGGGATCGCCCATACTGGCGCCGGAGCAAACCGGGTAATAGCTCGTGCGCCTCTGATCCTCGATCGGGATGGCGTGCGTCTTGGCTTTTTGCAGCGCAGCTCGGTGTACTGGCCCACCAATCACGAAGCCGGCGACAATGCTGTCGGCATAGCAGTCATCCAGGGGCATACCGCCTATCAGGTCTCGATGCATGGCGGGCGTCCGCCCGCCAACCGGCCGGGTCTGCCGCCGCAGATTTTGACCTGGGCGGACAAACAATATCTGCAGTGGTTCGCAGAGGACGTCGCCGCGCTGCGCGCGCAAGCCGATTTTGTCGTCGCCTCTTGCCACTGGGGGGTCAATCGCGCGGTCCTGCAATACATGACTGAGATCGGTCATGCCGCGATCGACGCCGGCGCCGACATCGTCATCGGCCATGGGCCGCATTACTCGCTGCCTATCGAGGTCTACAAAAGCAGACCAATCTTTTACGGGCTTGGCAGCTTCTCGTTTCATACCGGCCACGGCGGTCGAAGGCACGGCGACTGGCTCGGCATGATGGTCAGGGTCTCATGCGAAGCCCGGCGGATCGAGAGAGTGGCGTTCCAGTTCGTCCGGCACGACGATCGCAATCGCACCGTTCCCCGCGCACTTGCGGATGAAGGCGCGGCATTCGACCTGATCGCGCAGGAGAGCGCCGGGTTTGCCGCCAAGCTCGTCGCAGCAGGCGATGAGGTCTTGATCGACCTCGGGACTTGACGCCAGATAGCCGGTAGCGGTTTAGATCCCATTCCTTGGCCCCGTACACGAACCGATAGGAGAACGATGCCCAAAATCACCTATGTTCATTCGAACGGGGCGCGCGAAGTGCTCGATGTCCCGGTTGGGACCAGCGTCATGCGAGCCGCCATCATCAATAGCGTCGACGGCATCGTCGCCGAGTGCGGGGGCGAGATGATGTGCGCCACCTGCCATGTTTATGTCGAGCCGAACCAGCTCGATCGAACCCCGTCCCAGTCGGATGACGAGAAGGCAATGCTCGAATTCACCGCCAGCGAGCGTAAGCCCAACAGCCGGCTGAGTTGCCAGTTGGTCGCGACGCCCGATTTCGAGGGGCTCGTCGTTTACCTGCCCGAGACGCAGGTCTGATGGCGGCGCCGGTCGTCGCCATAGTCGGCGCCGGCCAAGCCGGCTTCCAGGCCGCAGCCTCGTTGCGCCAAGAGGGCTTTGCCGGCCGGGTTGTGCTGATCGGCGATGAGCCCGTCCTTCCCTACCAGCGCCCGCCGCTTTCCAAATCCTATCTGGCCGGGCAATCGGGGATCGACGAACTATGGCTGCGGCCGTCGGAGTTCTACGCCAAGCACCAGATCGACTTGATCTACGGCGAAGAGGTGGCCGCGGTTGATCGGGGAACGCGACGTCTCCGTTTGGCTTCGGGTCGCGAGATTTCGTGGGATCATCTAGTCCTTGCCACTGGCGCGCGATATCGGCCACTTCCCGTGCCGGGAGCCGAGCTCGACGGCGTCTTGCCGCTGCGCACACTCGCCGACGCAGATGTTCTGCGGCAGGGGCTCGACGAAACGCGCCACGTTGTGGTCGTCGGTGCCGGATTTATCGGCCTCGAATTTGCCGCTGTCGCAATCGCCCAGCGCGCCGACGTCCAAATTATCGAGATCACGCACCAGCCGATGGGCCGCGTAGTGTCCGAGCGGACCTCGCGCTTCTTTACCGACGCGCACATCGGCTGGGGCGCCAAATTCTCGTTGGGCACCGGAGTAGTCCGGATCCTCGGCGCCAACGGTCGGGCGACAGGCATCGAGACCACTGACGGCCGGCAACTGCCTGCCGATCTGGTTCTGATCTGCATCGGGGTCATCCCCAATGCCGAGATCGCCGCGGACGCCGACCTAACCGTCGATAACGGCATTGTCGTCGATCAATTCTTGACTACCGCAGACCAGGCGATCTTCGCGATTGGCGATTGCGCCAATTTTCCGACCCCTTATGCCGTAGGCCGTGTTCGCCTCGAATCGGTGCAGAACGCGGTCGACCAGGCGCGGTGCGTGGCTGCGCATCTGGGTGGGCGGCCGGAGGCGTATCAGAAGGTGCCCTGGTTCTGGAGCGATCAAGGCGACCTAAAGCTGCAAATCGCCGGCATCACGGCCGGTCACGATCAGTCGGTCATCCGCGGGAACCCAGCCGATGGAAGCTTCTCGGTGTTCTGCTTTCGCGCCGGCCGGTTGATCGGTGTCGAATCGATAAACCGCACAGCCGATCACGTAGTATCACGTCGGCTATTGGCCGGCGAGCCGGCACTGTCGCCGGAACAGGCCGCTGATGGGAGCTACGATCTGCGAGCCCACACTCGCAATCTCGCCGAGCGTTAGGCGCGATCGCTCAGACCCCTTGGGGGTATCGCCGAGGAAACGACATGCGGTTCACTGCTGCGGTCATGGAAGAGAAGTCCGGGCCGTTTAAGCTGGACACCGTCGAACTCGCCTCGCCCCAGCCCGACGAAGTGCTGGTGAAGATCACTGCGACCGGCGTCTGCCACAGCGACCTGCACGCCCGCGACGGCTATTTCGCGATGCCCTATCCCGGCGTATACGGCCATGAGGGGGTTGGTGCCGTCACAGACGGTCGATTCCCTACTGACGCGCGGGACCTGTGCTGGTGGGCAGCGCTCGGCGCCGCATTGAGGTTTCGTTCGAAATGAGCACCCGACAGGCAGGTCGCACGGTGCGCGGCGTGACTCAGGGTGACAGCCGACCATATCAATTCATCCCGCATCTCGTCGATCTCTTCGCCGCTGACCGCTTCCCCATCGATCGCCTCGTTCGGCTTTACGACTTCGCCGATATCAACCAAGCTGCTGCTGATGCGGCGGAGACCACGACGATCAAACTAGTGCTGCGAATGCCCCAAGGACAATGAAACCCGGAGGACCGTAATGGCCGCGAAATCCTACATCATCGCGCTAGAGGAGCACTATTTCGACGCCGAAGTAAAACAGCACATCACCGGGTTGGACGCGACCAATGTGCCGCGGATTGTCCAGCGCCTCGACGATCTCGGCGAATTGCGGCTCAGGGAGATGGACGAGGCGGGGATCGACCTACAGGTGCTGTCGTTGGCCAATCCCGGGCTGCAGAAGCTGGACGCGGCGACAGCTGTGCCGCTGGCGCGTCGGGCTAATGATCGTCTCTACGAGGCGGTCCGTGCGCATCCCGACCGGTTCGCCGCCTTCGCTGCGATCCCCACCCCTGATCCCAACGCGGCGGCCGACGAGCTCGAGCGCGCGGTCACGAGGTACGGCTTCAAGGGGGCCTTGGTGAATGGTCTGACCAATGGGCTCTTCCTCGACGACAAAAGGTTCTGGCCGATCTTCGAGCGGGCGCAGGCGCTCAATGTACCGCTCTATATGCACCCATCGATACCGCATCCGGCAGTTATCGACGTTTATTACAAGGACTATATCGCTCAGTATCCGTCGCTGCTGCGCGCCGCCTGGGGCTTTACCGTCGAAACCGCAACGCAAGGCGTACGTCTCGTCTTGAGTGGGGTGTTCGACGCATATCCCGGCCTGAAGATCATCCTGGGCCATCTCGGCGAGGGCCTACCCTTTTACCTCTGGCGCATCAGTATGGGGCTGGCGCGTGATAGCAGAGGCGGCAAGTCATTCCGCGATGTTTTCTGCGAGCACTTCTACATCACAACCAGCGGGTTCTTCTCCGATCCCGCCTTGCTGTGCTGCATGATGGAGATGGGAATCGACCGAATTCTGTTCTCGGTCGACTACCCGTTTGTTGACAACCCACCCGGAACCGAATGGACGGAGACCCTGCCGCTGTGCGCGGAGGACAGGGAGAAGCTGCTGAACGGCAATGCCAAGCGCCTATTGAAGATCGACAAATAACCGCTGCCCTTTGCCTTCCACCTGCGGGGGTCCCGTGCACCTGCTGCCTGAACGAAGGCAGAGGGAGGAGAGCCTACCAGTCGCGTTCAGCCGGTCATTGCCGGCTGTTCCGCCTGCGCGGAATGTGGCAAGTACCATTTCTGATCGCGGTTTTCGAGCCGGCCGGCACGACGATGCCGCTGCAGCGCGATACCAAGATGGTTTGGCCTGACGGTCATCCCGAATTCGCGAGAAAGGTAGCTCATGACTTCGTTGGCGGTCGCGCCCTCGCCATGCGCCTGTACGGCTCGCAACGTAGCATCGCTCAGCGACACGGCGGCGGCTGGCTGGCTACGCGCTCTACGCTGCCCGCTGGCAGCAGGGGGAGTTGCGGCTGGGCGTCCTCTCCGCCGCCTCTCGGCCGGTTGCACTTTCTCACCGAAGCGCGTCAACACACGCTCGGCAATCTCTAGTTCATTGAGTTGATCGGCGAGTTTTGTTCTTTCCGCGTCCAGCCGCGCTAGCCTTTCGGAGATCCGCTGCTTCTCTTGCCCGATTTCATCGACCGTAGCCATCCGCTCTCACTCCCTCCTCGTCTCCCCAATACCAACCCCAACATCACTGGGTCGATATTCTCCGATAAATAGAGGATGAGCGCATCGAAAAAAGACCGGTTGCAAGAAATTATTACCGTTTTATGGCCGGGCTGCAGATGCAGCACACTGGCAGACTTGCAGCGCGCGGAGCCGGGAAGAGTGATGATAACCCCGTAATCCCAAGGTTCTGCCGAGCCTGGGAGATTGCATTGACGCGGATGCGAGGGCCACCGCTCGATCAAGGAGCAGTGCCCGCGTGCGTCGCCACGATGGAGTTTTTGCTGACGATCCGACCGCCTACCCGACGATTGTGGGCGAATCGCTCTGGCGGTGAAGTCAAGGCTCCATCACAGCGGTGTTGTGTGATCCCACTCGGCAATGACTTGGCGGGCGAGGGTATTGTCGACGCATTCCGCATAAGAAACAGGCCTACGAATGAACCCGCTCGATAGGAGACATCGCCGCAGGCAATCAAAGCCGTCTTCGGGAAGCACCGGATCGCTTCCCCAGACCAGCTGCGTTTGGTACCGGCCGAGGGCGCGAGCCAGTAGTTCGCGATCAAGTGTTGGGAAGAAGGAGGTTATCGCCGCCGCTACCTCGTACGCCGACCGCGCGTGGACCCATAGCTGCGAGCGGAAGATCGCCCTGACCATACGAAGCAGTGGCTCGCGACTGTCAATCAGCCGCTCTCGCGTTGTAACGAAGGCTGTATAGGTGGTGCGACCCCGCGAGCTTGCAGCGTACCAGAGGTGACCGGTTTGCGAGGCCAACGCCTCTTCGACAAATGGCTCAAAAAGCTGCGCGGCTTCAAGCTGGCCTATTCGCAGGGCGTTTAGATTGTCTGCCATACTGTGATCGGGGATACGGTCGAGCCGCTCGGGATTTACTCCGGCTTGCCGCAAATCCTCTTGCAGGCAAAGCCAGGGGGTTGGTACCTCGCTGACTGTCGCAAACCGTATTGAAGCGAGATCGGCAAGACGGAAGCCCGGATTGGGGCGGCGACCGACGATCGAGAAGGCATCACGGCAAACGATCTCGGCAAAGCAGACTAGTCGAGAGTCGGGATTCTCATCGTGGTGCCTCATGACGCGCATCGGCCCCGCCCAAAGGACGTCCACTGACCCGTCGAGCAGCGCCTGTTCCGCCAGCCCCATTCCGGGTGATGGCAAGAGTTCGACTGCGAGCCCTTCGGTGGAATAAGCGCCGATCGCATGGGCCACGTAAAATGGCGCGTAAAGGGCGAAACGGTGGTTCTCGTAGAGGCGCAGGCGCATCAAGACTCCTTGAAAAAAGAAAGCCCCCACCCGATGAGGGGCAGGGCCGCTTTAAAAGATGCGCGTTACAGAACGCCTTCCTGGCGCAGCGCTTCGACCTCTGCAGAGCCGACCCCGAGCCATTCGCCCAAGACTTCTGCATTGTGCTGCCCGAGCATCGGTGCGGGCAGCAGTCGCGGCGGCGCACCATCGATCCGAACCGGCCAGGCCGGCATTTTGAAATCGCCGTGCTGCGGGTGATGCAT
>Ga0070698_100001461_pt1 | contig 26242 bp, 19 predicted proteins | sample KBSK1502metaG_FD_65477 | JGI IMG/M metagenome (GOLD analysis project Ga0070698, IMG submission 65477) | Corn, switchgrass and miscanthus rhizosphere microbial communities from Kellogg Biological Station, Michigan, USA - KBS K1-50-2 metaG | ecosystem: Host-associated > Plants > Roots >... | reverse complement strand
GTGTACGAGGACCACATCCACCTGCTCTCCCAGTTCCAGACGTCGCCGCTGGGAGCGCTTGGCAGCAGGTACGCGACGCCGGATTACCGGATGGCTCGCGTTCAGTAGGCAGGGCGACGTTGCCCCTTTGGCCGCCACGAATCGTGGCGGCCTTTTTTTTCACGGTGCCAGGTCGCGCGCGGGAATCGCCATCCTGTGGCAGAAATCGTTGCTGAATCGCTCAGATACGCGAACCGCCCAGGTCGCGCAACCCGCCCCCAGCAATTGATCTGGAAACTCCGGCTCTCCTTCGCGCGCAAGCGCGTTGTGGCGGAACTTTGCCCGCAGCCGTCGCGGCAGATTCTGCCGTCGTCCGTGCTGGTCCCGCCACTCCGGTCGCCCATGGACCAGTGCGTCCCGTAGCGCGATCAAGGCGTCCGCATCCCGGAATGGCGCCCGCCCCTCCGCAAACGGTTCCGCGTCAGCCACGACCAGCGCCAACTGGTACTTGTGGAGAATCGGCGGTCGTGCAGCCGGTGACCAGAAATGCGCCGGCACCGAGAGGACGCGGCGGCGGCCGCCGGATTCACCGTTCCCGAGGTGATCCTGCACCTCGAGGTACAGTTCGTTGATCGACGCTTCGAGGAACGCCGCCGACGAGAGGATCGCGCCGATCACGTACGCCCGATGCCGTCGGACGATTTCCGGATCGCTCGTTCCTTCATGCTCCTTCTCGATCTCGCAGGCGAGATCAGCCAGGTGCCTGGCGGCGTACAGGTGATGCCGGTACAGACTGGCCGCGACCTGGAACTCTCCGCTATCGGAGGACTCGGGGGTGGCGACGTCCGCCGACTCGTCAGTTAGTGACACTTGCCGGCCGACCGGTCCCAGATGCGTCCCTGGGTGTCCAGAAAAGCGTGTTGCCACTCCTCGGCGCCTAACGTCACCTTCAGCACACCGTGGTGCCCCTGAATGCGCCGAGCCGAGTTCGGCTCCACCGGCACGCGGATCCCGGTCAATCCGGCTCCGCCGGTTCCGATGATGATCTCGACGATACCACGCACCGTGTCGCGAAGCCCGGCCGGCGTCTGCGGCTCGAAACGTTCGTAATGGTGCTCGTGGCCGTTGAGGACCAGGTCAACGTTTTTGTCATAGAGGATGTTCCAGATCCCCGTCATGCGCAGCTCGCCGCTATGCCCGCCTGAGCTGAAGCGCGGGCGGTGGAAGATGGCCGCGGTGCATTTCTTGGTGTTGCCGTCAAGTTCCTTCTTCAGCCACTCCTCCTGGTCACGCCGTGCCTCAACAGAAAACGCGGGATTGGTCACGATTTCACTGTTGAGGGCGATCACCTTCCATGCACCCACGTCGTAAGCGTAGTAGCCCTTACCTTTAGCGCCGGCGTTCTTGTCGAAGAGGGCGTAATACGCCTCGCCAAACCCGTTCTCCAGATCGTGATTCCCCACGGTCGGGCGCAGCTCGCGCATGATCCGCCTGGAGCTGTCTCCCCACGATGGAGACCAGCAGCGATCGAAATTCACCTTGGCACCATTCGGGTAGACATTGTCGCCGGCCGTGAAGATCGCATCCTCGACTTTTGCCACACTGTCCTCGCGCGCAATGCTGTCGACGATTCTTGCGGTCGACTCGTCGTAGCTGGTTCCACAGACGGCGATGTCACCGGCGCCAACGAGAACAGCCGCTCCGGTCATCGCGAGCAGCTCCGCCGGCGCATCCGCTGGAGGCGGCGTGACCTCTACGGGTGGAAAGCAAGTCATCGCTGCCAGCACCGCGGCAACTGACACGCAACTCATGGCTACTCTACGGCCCGGTCTGGTTTTCATGTCTATGTCGTTCATGGTCCGGGACCTCAATAAACGAATCCCAATCCGACCAACATCTTCCGGTCACGTTGGTCGCTGAATGTGAGCGTGAGGCTTGTCGAGGCCTTCAAGACGCCAAGCCACACCCCAACGCCCATCCCGTGATGCCAGCCGCCGGGAGACTTCCCATCCATATACACCCGACCGGCGTCCGCGAACCCGAACACTCCGGAATTCAGCGGAACGATGATGGGGAAACTCGCAACTGGAATTCGGAGCTCCGCTGAACCGTACAGCATCGCATCGCCAGCATACGCGTTGCGGCGCAAGGTGCGCACCGACTTGCGCCCACCCAGGAACGCGGCCTCGTAATACGGGAAGTCGCCGAAGTTCTGCTGACCGCCAAGTCGCGCCGCAAAGACCGGACTCAGCGGCAATGGAAGGGTCAGATACCCTGTAGCAACCGCCGAGAGCGTTCCGAATGACGTGGTCGGGTCCCACAGCGCCGGATACACCGCTGCATTCGCATCCAGCTTGAACCCGCGCGGCGGGTCCTCCTCCATCAGTTCCTCGGCAGTTCCACCGTGCGTTACCACCTTTTTTGTTGACTCGTGGAGGAAGCGGGCAGCGAAGCCGGCCTGACCAAACCGCCTGAATCCGTATGGGCGATCTTCGGAGACGAACCGGTTAGGCGCGCTGTCGGTCACCGTGTACTTCACCAGCGGGCCAACGGTGAACTCCGTCTCGGGACCGAGCGCCCAACCGATTGATGGCTGGAAGGAATACTGCTTCTGCCGGACGTCGACCAGCCTCAGGTCGGCGGGGGGCACGAGATCATTTCCGAACCCTCCGAACCGACCCGCCATGAGTTCGGAGAGGCCCGTTTTTGTCGCGATGAACATCCGCGAGCTCTCGATCCGATTATCGGTTTCGAACTCGACCTCCCAGCCTTTGAGCTCCGTCGAATAACCGACTTCGAGTTGTGTTTTGCTGGCGTACGGATATTGCCGGAACCCGTATTTCCGTCGGGTGATCTCGATCGTGGGCATGATGCCAAGACCACGGCCGGTGGCAACGGACAGCGTGGGCCTGATGCTGGAGCCTCGATCGCGGAATGGGGGAACTTCCCAGCCGTCGACTTTCACCATCGGCCTTCTGTTCCACGCGGTGTCCGGGTCGTATCCGCCCTTCGCGTCCTTCTCTTCCTTTCCGGCCTTCTTTTCTGTGCTGTCGGCTTTGTTCTGTTTTGGAGCGTCCTGCTTCTTGTCGCCGATCGCTACGTCACCGGTCTTCACGATGATGTTCGAATCAGGCACACCGCCGTTGTCATAAATCCGTGTCGGTCGCGCGCGTCCGCCAACGCTGGATGAATCAACCAGGTCGTTGCGGCCCGATCCGCCAACGATCCACAGTGGAATGCTGGAGGGCGTGGTGCCGGCAATCGTCGCGACATCGTTTCCGCCCTGCAGGTAGAGACGGATCTCTCGCGTGTCATTCGGCATGAACCGGCGGTCGAGGTATTTCACGCCACCCGACTCGAGTCGGATGTCGACGCTGCCATCGGATTGACGAACGATGGTCGCGCGATCGTCGGCGTCGGTGCCGTGGAGATCCACGATGGTGAAGAGGCCGCGGTAATACCCGTCGGCGGCTTTGGGCAGCCCGTTGCGCCGAGAGCGCATCCGGTCCCCAAGATGTGGCTCGAGCGTCTGGTATTCCTTCGGCATCGAACGAATCGCGGCGCCAATGACGGAGTCCGTGATCACACGCTGGAGAAAGCGCGCCGTCGAATCGAAAGCGGCGCGATCGAGTGATACCAACAGCCGACGGTCGAAATTGACCGCGTTATAGAAGGCCGCTGTAGGCGAAACGTGGCGGAACGTCACCAGGCGTGGCAGAGCAAGCCGGGCAGCCTTCAACAACAGGCCCTCATACGACACGAAGGCTTTGTCCCGGTCGCGCGGAATCGGAACCCAGCGGGCGTTGGGGCCGGACTCGAGCCGCGCCCACTTCCACTGACCCGGGTGCCGGTCGTTGTCGCCGATGAACAAGTCGATGAGGCGCGCGGTCAGCAGCCCGCGAGCATCGATCACGTTGGACCCATCCTCGTTCAAGCGCTCGAGCAGGTCTTCGCTATCGATGATGTCGACGGCGCCACCGAAGCCCGGCCCCTCTTTCGGATCTTCAGGGAACTCTTCAATGGTGCCCAGTTTGCCGGCGAAGTTCTTGCGGAACTCCCCAAGCTGTTCGTCGTCCGGCATGACGTAGAGCTCGGGCTTCGCATGCAGTATCCCGGACGCCTCGAGGACCGCGTTAGGCAGTACCGTGGCCGCCGGATGGGAAGCGCTCAAGCCATCGGCAAAGATCTCGGCCACCAACGTTCCCTTGAAGACATCTGGAAGCTGCAGCACGTCCTTGAACACGGGGCGGAACACGTACTCTTTCCCGTCGCCGCCGCGCAGGTGAAGGTTTCGCGTCTGGGCGTTGCCCCCTTCCTCCAGCGCCTTCAACCCACCGGCGTATGTGCCGAGGTTGAGCACCGGGACCTTGATGGGTTGCGCCCACAGGTCCCGGTAGTTTTCGCCTAACAAGAAACTGTGAAAGCCGCTCGCGCCGTATTTCTTGCTGGCGCGAACGACGACACTGTCGGTTCCCGGCCGAGGGGGGCCGTTCGACGTTTTGGTCTGCGCCTGGCCCGAGTCGGGCCGTGTCACGAGTATCGCAAAAGCGAGCAAGACGACTCGCGGAGCTACCGTCATGGCGGATTCCCCTGAGGGCCGGCGACGCGCAATGGACTCGCGGCCGCTGGCTTGGTTGGTCGCATATGTCGAGCACGCCTTCGGCGCTGATGACCACGCTTCCGGCCGGTTCCCCGGTCGAGGCGTGCGCTCACGCAGCTACCCGCTGGCGTCGCGATGCTACACCGGCCGGTCTGCCAGGTGTCGTCGCGTTAGGCGGCCGGGACCGTATCGTGTGAGGCGCATCACCACCGCGCCATGGGCCCACTGGCGGTGTTCACCAGGAGTGGCATTCGCGACTACTACTTGCGGTGTCGCGCCTAGTAAATGTGGACGGTCGTTCCCGTCGGGACGTACTGGTACAGCCAGGCGATGTCCCGGTCGGACAGGCGAATGCAGCCGTGCGTCACAGCGCGGCCGACACTCTGCGGGTCCGTGGTCCCATGAATGAGATACCCGTCGCCGAGATCGAGCGCATAGTAGCCGAGTTCACCCGACACCTTTCGGTTCTCCGTCGCGAAAGGCGGGATGTACAACGTGTCGTTGAAGACGATGTGTTCGTCAGTTGGCAGGGGCGCGAACGACTTGGTCTTCGTGTTGAGCAGCCCCGCGCGGCCGTTGCGTACGACCAGAAGTTGTTCACTATCGACGCGCACCGGCCGTTCCGGGCGGAGACGCGCCACTTCCAGGTGGTGCTGCATCGCCGCTTCGGCATAGACCCAGTCCGGTGGCGTCCACACCGGCTTCACGATCTTGCGCAGTACCGTATGCCGGCCTCGTGGCGTTCGAAAGGTCCACGAACGCCCTCCGTATTCGATGGTCATTCCAGAGGCCACCGCGGCCTTTACGCTCCGCACCGTTTCAGCGCCACGCATGACTGAAACGCGATGGTCACGCAGCGACACAACCACCTTGAGCCCTGGGGCCTGCACGGCGGCGAGCCGAGTGCGCTCCCAGGCGAGGCTGTCGGCGGCCGATTTGAAGATGAACGACGCGCTGTCCTCCATCTGGTTCCCAAGTTGGACCGGGAGCTTGCTCGCGTCCTGCGCGTCGGCCGCACTCGTCAGGCTGACGGTAGCGATTGCAGCGAGAAGGACCAGGCGCACGAGATTATCGACACGTGCGGATACGGCAGGGCCCGCCGCGCCGGAAGGCGCAACGGGCCTCTCGCCGCAACCACTTATCGAATCGTGAATCCAATGATGAGCGGCATCCACCGTACTGAAGTCCCCCTCTCTCCGAAAATACTGTCAAAGGTCGGTTCGTCATCGCGGCCCGCGAACACGTTCACCAGCCGCGTTTCAAGAAACAGTGCCGACGAGCCGATACCAAGTTCGAGGCCCGCGCCACCGTTCACACCCCACTTGTTGATCGTTGATTCATTGGCGGAGTCGTTCGGATCCAGGACGTCGTTCCCTAGATAACCTGCCAGGGCAGATCCTTGTCCAAAGTTCCGGAACATGTACACGCCGCCACCACCAGAAAGGTAAACGCTCGACGTTTTTCGTTCATTGAACGGGAATCGCATGTTCAGGTTCAGCTCAGCGGAATACACCTTGGGATCCGGATTGGACAGGATCGTGGGCGACGTACCGCCGGTCGTGAACGGAGAACCACCAAACTGGCTGTAGCCCAACATCAACCGCCAGCCAAACAGGGCGGCCGGGTTGTGCCAGCCGATCGGGATCGAGAGGTTGAGTCCGCTGTCGTAGCCGAGGTCCTCAATGTCCCCCATTGGTGACGTTGCCCCCGCGGCCAAGCCGAGGTAGAACGAACCCGGAAGGCGGCGCAACGTCGGTACCGTGGTCTGAACCTGCGCCGGTTGCGCGTTCGCCATCGCTATCGAGTCAGCTCGAAGCCGATCGGCATTGGCGCGAGAGATGGAATCGGTACGTGCCTGTTCCGCGCGCGCGATCGAATCGGTTCGCGCCGCGAGGGCGATCGAGTCCGTTCGCATCGCCTGAGCGCGGGTGCGCTCGGCGGCGGCGATGGAATCGTTGCGTGCCAGGTCGGCCGCGCGGATCGAGTCGGCGCGCGCCGCGGCGGCGATCGAGTCCGCCCGGATCTTGCTCGGCAATACCACGTCGCCCCCGGACTTGCGGATCGGGATGCGCGTCGTCGAGCGGGCGCGCGTCGTATCGCGACGCGTGGAGTCGACCTGCGCCGGCAACGTACTGGCGCACAGGGCGGCCGCCACGCTGCCCCCGATCGCCCATCGTGTGATTTGACGTATCGTCATGACATCTTCCCCCGTCACGTGACTCCATCGCCGCCCGCAGGCCTTGGGGACGCAGGCGTCGGGTGGGAGGTTCCCCACCGTGAGTCGTGTGAAACAAGCCTTCGCGATTCCGGCCGTTGTCGGGGTGCGGTCGTGACCGACTGTTCCCCGCGGCTGGGCGCGAGCCCTGGATGTTCCGTGTACACGGCAACGCGCGTTGTTGCACCCCGGTTTTCGCGCGTTGCTGTCGCAGCATAGGCGACGCGTCGCGCCGCGGCAATTCTCAGCGTTAGGCGTAATCCATCGGCGCTTGGCGTTAGGCGTCCTGGACCGCAGCGCAGCAGCCGCGAGCGTGTCGAGTGCGGCCTCGTGTGCACTGGTCGTTGCGTCGGGCTGCGCGTATTGTTGGGCCGCAGGCGCCTCCGAGTGATCGGCGCCACAAAACCCTGTTACGACGCGCCTCATGCACAAACCCGTTCGCACGCATGGCCTGACACACTTCGCGATTGCGGTGCGCGACCCGCAACGATCGTTACAGTTTTACCGGGCCGTTCTGGGTGTGGTGGCCGTCTACGAAGACGACGCGCTCGTCCAGGCCCAGACGCCGGGAAGCCGCGACGTCCTTGTCTTCGAGCGCAATGCGCGTGCGGCAGGACGCCGTGGCGGCGTCGCACACTTCGGCTTCCGTCTCAAGCGGCCAAGGGACATCGACCGGGCGCGAGCCGCCGTGCGCGCCGCCGGTGGCACGATCACGAGCACGGGCGAATTCGTTCCGGGTGAGCCGTATGTCTTCTTCCGGGATCCCGACGGGTATGAGGTAGAGATCTGGTACGAGATCCCGACGGCAGTGGATCCTGCCGCCAGGCGCGTTCCGTCAGCACGTCGCAAGCGCACTTAGAACAACCCACAGCGCCCTTCAAAACGGCGCAGTTGTCGAAAACCCAGTACGAGAACCTCAACCTGACTTCATGCAGATCATCATTTCGGCGATTTGCACGCACGGCGGAAGCCTCCGCGAGGCGATTGGCAACGATCAGCGACTCGAGAAATTCGGCCTCCGGCTCGACAAGATGCAGACGCCCGGTCGCCATCCTGGCTGGTTGAAGTTGCATAGCGCCAGGGAAGAGCGCGGTGCCATCAACGTCGTGTGGGATGCCCAGGCCCACATCCTCACCGCTCGCGTGGTCACGCGCCGCACCAGCCGCCCCAGCCCGATCGTTGGCGACTTCATTACCTACTTGCTGGCCCGGCACCGCACCCGCATCCGCGCCATAACGACCGCGGTCAAGGACTGAAACCGTTCAGCGATCAGCAATTAACGATCAGCGATAAGAAACCATAACCCGCGAGCGCAAACGGGTCTTGATCCCGCTGCCCGCTGCCCGACATAAACCCTCGGCCGCCCGCGCGTGTCCTATTGACATTCTATACGTCGGCCGGATTCTCTCCGACATCCTCACGCGCGAGTCTTTCAGTGGCATCTCAACCGGCCAATCTGCTCCAGGGAACGCTCGATCTCCTCATCCTCAAGGCACTGGCGCTGGGCCAGCTGCACGGCCTCGGCGTGTCGCGGCGCATCGAACAGATCACCAGAGGCACGTTCAACGTGAAGCCGGGATCGCTCTTCCCTGCCCTCCACCGCATGGAAGACGCTGGATGGCTCGCCTCCGTGTGGGGCGCTTCGGAGAACAATCGGAAGGCGAAATACTACCGGCTGACCGCGAAAGGACGGCGGCAGCTCGAGACCGAGATCGGCCAGTGGCAGCGCATCGCCGTCGCCATCACCTTCGCCCTGCAGGCCACCTGACCATGTCATTCCTCCGGAACCTCTTTGCGAAAGGCGCGGTCGAGCGTGACCTCGACCAGGAATTGCGCTCGTACATCGACCTGCTGACCGAGGAAAAGATCAAGGCAGGCATGTCACCGGACGAAGCCAGCCGCGCGGCGCGTCTCGAAGCGGGCAGCATCGAGCACATCAAGGACGAAGTGCGCGACGTGAGAAAGGGCTCGCTGCTCGATTCGGGCCTGCAGGATTTCCGCTATGGCATCCGGCTGCTGCGTCGCTCGCCCGGGTTCACGACCCTGGCCGTCCTCACGATCGGACTGGGTATCGGCGCCAACAGTGCGATTTTCAGCGTGATCAACGGCGTCGTGCGGAAGCCGCTGGCGTACCCGGGCGCTGACCGTCTGATGTTCATCACCAGCCAGTTCCCCGGTCTCAACTTCAACAAGTTCTGGATGTCGCCGCCGGAGTACTTCGATTTCAAGGAGCACACCAAGGCATTTGCACACGTCGCGGCGTACACGACGGGCGCGATGAACCTGAGCGAGGGCGATCGCCCGCAGCGCGTCAACGCTGCCTTTGTCACCGCCAGCATGTTCGACGTGCTCGGCGTGCGGCCGCTGCGGGGCACCGTGTTCACGCCGGAGCAGGACCTTCCGGGTGCGGACCCGGTGGTCGTCCTCTCGCATGAGCTATGGACGCGCGCGTTCGGCGGAGATCCGTCGATCGTGGGCAAAGCGGTGATGATCCAGGGACGGCAGCGCACGGTGCTTGCCGTCATGCCGCCCGGCTTCGACCTCCACGATTCCAGGTCGCAGCTGTGGATCCCGCTGGGACTCGACCCGAACAACCGCCGGAATCGCGGCTCGCACTTCACCTACGTCGTTGGACGGCTCGGAACGGACAGGACCGCGGCCCAGGCGAACGCCGAGTTACAAGGGTTCCTCAAGCAGTGGGGCGAATGGGCGCCAAACACGCACGTTCCTAACGACTCGACCCATCGCGTCCAGATGGCGCCGTTGCGCGACGAGGTGGTGGGCAACGTCAGGCGTGCGTTGTGGGTCCTGCAGGGCGCGGTGGCGCTCGTGCTGCTCATCGCGTGCGCCAATGTCGCCAACCTCCTGCTGGCACGCGCGGAATCGCGCCACAAGGAGTTCGCCGTCCGTACCGCGTTAGGTGCCAGCAAGACCAGGATCCTCCGCCAGTTCATGTCCGAGGGCACGGTCCTCTCGCTGCTGGGCGCCGTGCTGGGCCTGGCGCTTGCCTTCTGGGGATTGAAGGCGTTGCTGGCGGCGAATCCCGAGAGCGTCCCGCGGGCGACAGAGATCACGCTCGATCCGGTGGTCCTCGCCTTCACCGTGGGCGTGGCGCTGCTCACCGGGCTCGTGTTCGGGCTGGCGCCCTTGCTGCACATGGGCGAGCAGGCCGTCTCCCTGTCGATCAAGGAAGGTGGGGTGCGCGCGACATCGGGTTCGGGGCGGAATCGCGTGCGTCGCGGCCTGGTCGTCGCCGAAATCGCGCTGGCAGTGATGCTCGTGATCGGCGCCGGCCTCCTGATCCGCACCTTCCGGAACCTGACGAGTGTCGATGCCGGCTTCGACGCCGAAAATCGCGTGACGTTCGGGCTCGTGCTGCCACAGGCGACGTATCCGGACTCGCAACGTGTCGTGCAGGTGATTGCCGATCTCTCGCGAAAGCTGGACGAGATCCCTGGCGTTGAGCGCGTCTCCGGCATGCAGGGGTTGCCGCCCCAGCGTCCGGTGAACGCGAACGACACCAACTTCGAGGGCTACACACCCGGCACCGGCGATCCACCGGCCAACGTCGACTATTACCAGACGGTGACGTTAGGCTATTTCGAGGCGATGGGGATCAAGATCCTGAAGGGACGGGCGTTCGAGACCGGCGATGCCATTGGTGGTCCCGTCACGATCATCAACGAGTCGCTCGCCAGGCGATTCTACGAGGACAAGGATCCGCTTGGACGTCGGCTGGATCCGTTTCTCACGAACAACGGCACACTGTTCACCATCATCGGTGTCGCGCGGGACGTGAAGCAGGGTGGGCTCGAGGCTCCCGCCGGCACGGAGTTGTACTTCAACCATGAACAGCTGCCACGCATCACGGGATTTGCGCCGCGGCAGATGAATCTGGTCCTCCACGTCTCCCGGCCATTGTCGACGTTGGCGCTGCCAATCCGCGACGCCGTGTCGGCGATCGATCCGGGCCTTCCGATCGTCCAGCTTCGAACCATGGAGGACGTGATCGGTGCGTCGCTGGCGCGCCAGCGTTTCCTGTCGCTCCTGCTCGGCATCTTTGCCGGCGTCGCACTCCTCCTGGCCGCGATCGGCACGTATGGCGTGTTGTCGTATATGGTTTCGGAGCGGCACCGTGAAATCGGAATCCGGATGGCCCTGGGTGCTGGAAACGGCCAGGTCGTCGGACTCGTATTACGGCAGGGAGTCACGATCGCCGCGGTCGGCATTGTGGTGGGTGTCATCGGGGCGCTCGCGCTGTCGCGCATAACGCGGACGCTGCTGTTCGGCGTGGCTCCCTCTGACCCAATGACGTTCGGCACGGTGGTCGCCGTCATTGCGGTGGTCGCCGTCGCGGCTTGCCTGGTCCCGATGTTGCGCGCGACGCGGGTCGATCCCCTGACCGCCATTCGGGCCGACTGAAACACCGGCGTCGCGCTCGCGTAAGGCGCTTGACGACCACCGCGTCACTATGCTACTGTGGTAGCATCGTGCTACTGCAGTAGCATTGCCGTAACGCGGTCCAGCGCTCGGCCGGGATGGTCGAGGTCGTCGCGCACGCCCGCGAAAACATCACGGCGGACGGGTCATCCGACCAACGCAACCAAACGCAAACATCGTCTGTCCAACCGGCGTTTCAAGGCCATCGCCCCGGACAATCCCATGCATTCACTCCTGATTCCCTCGCTTGCTGCGCTTGTCGCAGTTCCGCAGGACCTGGCCCCTTCCAGCCGCTCGAATGGCACCGCCCCGACCACTGTCGCGACGGCGAGTGCGGTTCGCGCCACCCAGCCGCCGCGAATCGACGCCAAGAGCGATGATGAAGTGTGGCAGTCGGCGCCGCGATTCTCGGGCTTCCGCATGTTCGAGCCGAAGGTGGACATCGATCCAACCTTCAAGACCGAGTTTCAGGCGGCGTTCGACGAAAAGAATCTCTATGTGCTCGTGCGGATGTTCGATCCACATCCCGACAGCATCATGCACGCGTTGACGCGCCGCGACCAGCGCGGCTCGTCCGACCAGATCAAGCTCCTCATCGACTCGTACGACGACAAGCGGAGTGGCTTCGAGTTCGCCGTGAATCCCGATGGCGTGAAGCGCGATTTCGCGATGAGCAACGACGGGAACGAAGACGGGTCGTGGAACGGGGTGTGGGATGTCGCGACCGCCGTCGACTCGCTGGGATGGGTGGCCGAATTCCGCATCCCGCTCTCGCAGCTTCGTTATGCACCGGCCGCAAGCCACACGTTCGGCTTCGGGATCTGGCGGGACATCGAGCGGTTCCGCGAACGCAGCTCGTGGCCGCTGTGGTCCCCCACGCGCAGCGGAATCTCCTCGCAGCTCGGGCGCCTGACGGGGCTGCAGGGCATCAGCAGCGACCGGCGACTGGAAGTGACGCCGTACGTCGTCACCAAGAATGTGCAGCGCAACGTGCCCAGCACGGGCTACGGCCGCGAGCAGCAGATCTCGATTGGCGGTGACCTGAAGCTGGGCATCACGCCGAACGTCACGCTCGATGCGACCGTGAATCCGGACTTCGGTCAGGTGGAGGCCGACCCCGCCGTGGTGAACCTGACCGCGTTCGAGTCCTTCTTCTCCGAGCGACGACCGTTTTTCGTCGAAGGCACGGGCCTGTATCGCTTCGAGCTGAACTGCTACATCGTCGTCGATTGCAGCACGAACGAAGGATTGTTCTACTCACGCCGAATTGGCCGGTCACCGCTCCTGCGGGGTCAATATGGAGATGCGACGACCGCCACCTCGACCCCGATCGCGGCCGCAGCCAAGCTCACGGGCCGCACGCGCAGCGGGCTCTCGTTCGGACTCCTCGAAGCCGTCACTCCTGAGGTCCAGGGCACACAAGATCGCACCGTTGAACCGCTGACGAACTTCATGGTCCTCCGCGCCCAACAGGACCTGCGAGGCGGTGAGTCCGGCATCAGCCTCATCGCCACCGGCGTGAATCGATCGCTCAACACGCTGACCGACCCGTTCATGCACGACGGCGCCTACGCGGCCGGCGCGACGTTCCGCCATCGGTTCAACAAGCAGCAATACGAACTCGCCGGACAGGTCGCCGCCTCACGGGTCACCGGCACACCGGAGGCCATTCTCCGCACGCAGCGAAGCGGCGTTCATTACTACCAGCAACCCGGTGATGACCTCGAGGTCGATTCCTCAGCCACGTCGCTGACCGGCCACGCCGAACAGCTCAAGTTCGGGAAGTACAGCGGAGGTATCACACGTTTCGAGACGAGCATTGTCCATCAATCCGCCGGCTTCGACGTCAACGACCTCGGGTTCCTTCGACGCGCTGATCGCTACGACTGGAGCACGTGGGCCGCTCTCAGCTGGCGCCAGGCGCGCTGGATCTACCGGTGGGCGCAGCTGAACGGCAACCACTGGGAGACGTGGAACACGTCAGGCACGCGGCTCGAGAACGCCTGGAACATGAACGGGCACATGGGCCTCAACAACAACTGGGACGTGCACCTCGGCGGAACGGTCTCCGGCGTGACGCCAAGTTATTGCGACCGCTGCACGCGAGGAGGACCAGTGCTGCGCAGTTCGCGCGGCGTCTTCCCCTGGGGCGGCGTGAACACGGACAGCCGGAAGACAATCTCCGGCGGCATGTGGGTAAACCTGTCCTACAGTGACGAAGGGCATTCCGACGGCTGGAATCTTGGACCCTACCTGAACTTCCGGCTGGCCACCAACCTGCAGGCCAACTTTGGATTCAACGTCGACCAGGACAACAACAACTCGCAGTGGTACGGCAACTTTGATGACTCGACCGGCGTCAGGCATTACAGCTTTGCCCATCTCGACCAGCGGACCGTGTCGATGAGCATGCGCCTCAATTACACCGCCACGAAGGACCTGACGTTCGAGTTCTATGGAGCCCCGTTTGTATCCACGGGGACCTATGCCGATATTCGTGAAGTCTCGGCGCCTAACGCGGACAAGTACGTGGATCGCTTCCAGCCCTACACGCCGCCGCCAGGTTCGGAGACCGCGTTCAAGTTTACCCAGCTCCGGACCAATGCGGTCGTGCGCTGGGAATATCGCCCCGGATCGACGATGTTCCTGGTCTGGACGCACGGCCGCCAGGAATCCGGCGACGGCAGCCTGCGGCAGTCGTGGTCACGTGATTACCGCGACCTGTTTGCGCTCCACCCCGACAACACGTTCCTGATCAAGGTGGCGCACTGGCTGAACCGGTAGTGGACGCAAGCGCTGGCCCTGCACGGTGGAAAACCCCATGAACGCGGAGGCGCGCCAGGAAGTACGGAGTATCGCCGAGGTGTGACGGGAATAAAACGAATAGTGAACAGCTGCAAAGGTGTCAGAATTGAAAACCAACAACGACTTCCTCAGTTCGCCTCAGCGCTGCCTCGGCGCGCCTTCTATGAGAAAGGTTGGTTTTGCAAGGCCCAACGTGGTGGGCCAGGTCCTCCGTCGGTCGCCCCTCGACCACTCTTCTATCCGCACTCTGCGACAAGCGACGCCGTGGCGTCCTGGTGCACGTTGAGGTCCGGAGCTCGTCGGTGGCTGCCAACTCCGCGGCGTTCTCGACCATGGAACAAGGCGCGCCACGCAGTCCACCGGGACGAGATATGGGGCGATCGTCGGAACGAGGTCATGGTAGCGTTAGGCGGCGCGCCGCACAAGCAGGTAGTCGGGATCGTAGACCGCGCCGCTCACCCACAGCTGATGCAGCAAGACCGCCAGCTTCCGGGCCACGGCGATCACCGCCCGCTTCTTCGCATTCTTCCCGCCCCGCGGGGCGATGCCCTCGCCGTGGCGCCGCAGATCACACGGAGGGCCGAAGGGGCCCAGGATGTACTGGGCCGCGCTGACCAGGAGTCGGCGGCAGAGCGCATCCCCGGCTTTCGTGATCCGCAACTGCGGCTGCGACTGACTACTCTCATCGAGCCGGGGCACCAGGCCTACGTAGGGGCCGACGTCGCGACTCTTCCGGAACCGCGTTGGATCCTCGATGACCAGGTGGTACGTCAGCGCCGTCAACGGGCCGACGCCGGCCGGCTGCTGCAGGTGCTGGGCGACCGGATAGTGGATGCTGATGAGGGCCGAGATCTGCCGGTCGAACGTCGCGATGCGGCGCGTCAGGTCGGCGATTACCTCCAGCAGCGGCATCAGCGCCGGACGCAGGGCATCGGGCAGCTCAGCGGCGGCGCGTTTCGCAAACGCATCGGCGGAACAGCTGCGGATCCGACTGCCCAAGGCTTTGACCGCCCCGCGCACATGATTCACCAGCTTCGTCCGCGTCTGCACGATCTGATCGCGCGCCCGCACGACCTCGAGATGCTCCTGGGCCTGCGCGGTCCGATGCTGAATCGGGTGCAGCAGCTGCCGATCCGCTCGATCCTGCCGGGCCAGGAACTCGGCATCGAGCCGATCATTCCGATGGCGGCGGCGCCTTTTCCCGTACACCGCACTCGGATTGGCGACGACCACGTCATGGCCTAACGCCGACAGCTGGCGCGACACCCACGGCGAATGCGTCCCGACCTCCAGCACGACACACCAGTCCGTCGCCTGGCCGAAATACCGCGTGAGTCCCAATCGCGTCGTCGGAATCGACGCCTCACTGACCCGGGCGCCCGCGGCATCGATCGCGTACACCCGACTGATGGTATCGCCGAGATCCAATCCCACCGTTAGCTTCGCAGGCAGCTGGCGCAGTTGATGAGAAGTCATGGGCCGACCTCCGGTATGTGGGCCTCAGAGCCCGTTAACGGTCACCTGCTTGGTGCACCAGTAACATCGGTGACACCGCGACCGACCGGAGGAAGGCCCTTTCTCATCTCAACTCCGCGCTCAAAGTGTCTTGACCTATCAGCATAATCGCGCTGCCTTCGGAGAAGACCCACAGTTTACAATTCACTCCCGCCTCAAGGTCGCGTTAGGATCCACGCGGGTCGCCCGCCAGGCCGGGATGAGGCACGCCAGCATCGCGGTGAACGCCAGAAGTAGCGGCGCCGCCATGAACGTCAGCGGGTCGGTAGGCGCAATCTCGAAGAGGAGGCCACGCATGAAGCCGGACAATGCGAGTGCGCCACCAACTCCAATCACCACGCCGGCGGCCGCAAGCTTTGCACCGTCGCGGAGCACGAGTCGAATGACACTGGCGGCACGAGCGCCAACCGCCATTCGGACGGCGAACTCGCGCTGGCGTGCCTCGACGCCGTAGGCGACCAGCCCATACGTGCCGATGCTGCCGAGGAGGAGCGCCAGGGCGCCAAATCCAAGGAGCAGCATCGCGGCGGCACGGGCGCCGATGGTCGAATCATCGACCAGTGCTGACATGGTGCGCTCGCGGCTGAGCGGAGTATCGCGTGCCACGTCGAGCACGACACTCCGGATCAACGAGATCGTGACGGCCGGATCGCCGCCCGCGCGAACCGTCAGCGCAAACGGCACCTCGGGCGACTGATCGAACGGCACGTACACCGCCGGCAGCTCTGCTTCCTTGAGGTCGTTGTTCCGCACATCGGCGGCGACGCCAACGACAGACATCCATCCGGGCCACGGGAATCGAAGTTGCCCACCAACAACCGGCCGACTCGACCAGAAACGTTTCGCGGCGGTTTCGCTGATGATCGCCACCGGGGCGCCGTCGGCGCGATCCGCGTCAGTAAACGCACGGCCCTGACGGATGGCGATTCCCATCGCGCGGAAATAGTCCGGCGACACCTTCCGCAACTCGAACAGGTCCAGCTTGTTCGGATCGGTGGTCCAGCCATCGATCCACATCGCCATGCCGTGGTTCGTCTGGTCGAACGGCAGCTGTGTGGTGACGGCCGCCGCCGTGACGCCAGGCGTCGCGGCCAGGCGCTCCACGACCTGCCTGACGAGCTCTCGTTGTCGCTCGGCAACCGCATAACGAGCTCGGGGGGGATTGACCTGCGCGGTCACCACCTGTTCGGCGGCGAAACCGGGATCCACATCCATGATCCGTGCCAGGCTTCGCCCCAGCAATCCGGCGCCAATCGCGAGCATGACACCGATGGCGATCTGCGCGCTCACGAGGACGGCGGCCAATCGACGATGCGGTGCGGCGACACCCGACCGGCTGCTCCCGATGGCCTGCAGCCCGCTGACGCCGGCAAGGCGACGCGCTGGCGCGATGCCCGATAACAACGCCGTCGCGGCGGTCACCAGGACCGTAAACGCCACCACCCAGCCGTCGAGACGCACTTCGTCCAGCCGCGGCGTGGACGCCGGCAGGAGCGTCACCAACGCCGGCACCAAAACGGTCGCCAGCAGAAGGCCGGCCGCGCCGCCTAACGCAGCGAGCAGCAGGTGTTCGACGAACAGTTGCCGCGACAACCGCTTCGATCCGGCGCCGATGGCCGCGCGGATCGCCATTTCCGGTGTGCGCGCGGCACCCCGCATCACCAGCAGATTTGCGACGTTGGCGCACGCCATGGCCAGGACGAGACCAACCGCGCCGAGGAGGACGTAGAGGAGACGCTGACTGTCGTTGACCAGGCGGTCACGGAGGTCGCTCACCTTCAGGCCGTCGAGGTAGTCCGGCAAGGTTGGCCGCCACACGGGGTTGTCGCGCTGCAGGTCCTCCCCGATTCGATACACGTCGCTCCGGGCCTGCTCGCGAGTCACTCCTTCCTTCAGGCGACCAATGACCTGATGGCCGTACGCGCCCCACGAATAGCCGACGGCCGACTGGCGACATCTCGGTGGTGAAGTACTGGTGCAGCTCGCGCCTGTCGGATCGATAAGCAGCGGCAGCCAGAGTCGCGTTTCGGTGCTTGGGAAGGTGAGGGCCGGCGGCGCGACACCGATGACCTGCCGGCTCACACCATCGATTTCGATCAGTCGGCCAACAACCTCCGGATCGGAGCCGAAGCGATCACGCCAGAGCGCGTGGCTCACGACAACGACCGGCGCCGCAACGGGGCCGTCCTCCCCAGCCACGAAAAACCGGCCTCGCATGGGCGGCACACGAAGTACGTCGAAGAAACCTGCGCTGACCTGGGCACTCGTCAGGCGCACTGGCTCCTCCGGCATGCTCAGGCTGACACCGAAGTTCGGGAAATACGTCGCCACCGACTGGAGTGTCCGCGACCGGTCGCGAATGTAGGTGAACTCGGCGATCGAATGGCCGCCGTCCCAGACGCTGACCAGTGACCTGGTGTCGGGGAATGGCAGCGGCTGGAGCAGGATGGCGTTGACGACGGAGAAGATGGCGCTGTTCGCCCCAATGCCGAGCGCGAGGGTCCCTACCGCGACGGTGGTGAAGACGGGCGACCGACGCAGGATGCGAAGGCCGTACCGCACGTCGCCCGAGAGATCGCGAGCCCCGCCAACGCCGCGGGCATCTCGTCCCTCTTCCCGAAAGCGCTGCACACCGCCGAACGCATGTCGCGCGCGCCGTCTGGCATCGTCAGGCGCCACTCCACTCCGTATCGCGTCGTCCGTTTCCATGTCGAGGTGAAAGGCCATCTCGGCATCCATGTCGCGATCGAGCGCGGCGCCGCGCAGAATCGCGCGAAGGCGTCGCAGGATCCGTTGCGGCAGGATCATAGTCCGGCCCCCTGAAGGACGAGGTTCACGGCGCCCGAATACGAGCGCCAGGCATCGGTCTCTTTCGCCAGTGCGCGGCGACCCGCCGCCGACAGCTGGTAGAACTTGGCCTTGCGTCCTTCACTCGAGATGCCCCACGCGGCGCGAATCATGCCGCGCTCCTCGAGCCGGTACAGCGCCGGGTAGAGTGAGCCCTGCCCCACGCGCAGCACGTCGCCCGATTGCTGCTGGATGCGACGCGAAATCGCCCAGCCGTGGAGCGCACCGGCGTGGAGCGTGGTCAGGATGAGGAGATCGAGCGTGCCTTGCTGGAGTTCCGGAGCGGCCATTTTGTCCCTTGCCTCGACGGTCGACAACAATACTCCACCGTTGTTGTCGACCGTCAAGGTATTGGGACAACCCGTTCCTGCTTTGGGTTTGCTCGACGCCCCAACGCCTCGAGCGCTTCCGCGGCGTTGTCCGCGCCAGCCTCACTCCCGACAGCGGCGCCGATTCTCGCCGCGTTGGCGATGTACGACGGTTCCGCGAGAAGGTCGCTGAGGTGCGCTTTCACTGCGGCTCGGCGGTATTGCGACGGGAACAGCATTCGCGCCACGCCCAGTCTCGCGGCCCGGACGGCATTGTCGCCCTGATCGTGACTGTGCGGTACCACCAGCATTGGCCGGCCCGACGCCAGGGCAGTGTGCATCGTGCCCGCACCGCCCTGGTGCACGACGACCGCCGCGCGTTTGAAGAGCTCCGAGTGAGGTGCCCATTCGGCGACAAATGCGTCGGAGTGCGGGCCGACGTGCGGTCGATGTCCGTCGTGCTGGCCAATCAACAGGACGGATCGAACCCCCAGGTCGGCGGCTGCTTCGACGCTGGCCTGATAGAAGCGTGGCGCCGACGCCGCCGCGACGGCGGCGCTTCCGAGCGTGAAGACGATGGGAGGCGGTCCTGCGTCGAGAAACGCGGAAAGCTCTCTGGACATCCCGCCGTGCACGGCGTCGTACGACACTGCACCTGTCACCACGGTGTGAGCCGGCCAATCCGCTTGCGGCTCAGCCAGGACGCGCGAAAACATCGCGAGATTCAGGAACGGCGAGAACTGACCGCCGTGGACCGGGTCCTTGCCGCGCGGCAACCCGAGTCGCTGGCGCAACACCTTGACCTGTGGCGTCCAGGTTCTCGTCGCGATATGCGCCAACGGAATAAAATGCGAGTAGGCCCAGGGCAGCCGCTTATGCATGGCTGCATAGAACGGATGAACCGCCATCAACGGCGGATCGGTGCGAGAAAAGAATCCCAGCGGCGCGAGTACACTTGAAGCCCAACGCAGTCCACGACGTTCGCCAAGCACCGGCGCCGCGTAGGTCAGCGGATGTGAAACGACCACATCGTCGTCGTCCACGAGGGCATCGAGGTCGGCGTACGCGTCCTCAACGTGCGGCATCAGCGCCTCACGGATGAGGAATTCGGCACCGCGAAATGGGCGCATGATGCGCCGGATGACGTCGCGCTGTTCCGGGTCGATGTCCGGCCGAATTGCGTGACCGCGCAAGCCCGCGGCTTCGGCGTAGGGCACGTAGTACTTCGGAATCGCCAGAACGACTTCGTGCCCTCGCGCCTGGAGCGAACGCCCCAACCCAACGTACGGGTTCAAGTCGCCGAGCGACCCGAATGACGTGATGACGAACTTCAAGTTCGGAGGGCGGATGGCGGAAGTCGGATGGGAGACGGTCAATCCCATCCGTGACACGCCAACAAGGTAGCTTCGTTCGCTCCGCGGAGAATCAGCGCACGCCGGGCGGCAACTGGAATCGCAACGTGTCCACGACGTGGCTTCCGTCGTGTCCCATCAACCGTCCGCGACGGTCGTCGTCGTGCACCTGACACGTGTTGCAATAATACGCGATCGTTTCGGCGGTTCCCGTCGCATCCTCGTACGCGATCACGTGCGCGTCGAACAGCCGCACGGCCATGGAGCAGCTGGGGCAAACGCCATACCGCCACCCCAACCTGAGGTCGGGCTTGTGCGTGGCCGCCTCGAATCGCCTGCCAGCGGTGACGGTGACGTGCAGTCCGCGAACGACTCCTGCCGACCGCACGTTGCGAAACTCGACGTGGTTCCGGAAACCACAATCGCAGTCGACGCGGCCACGGAACTCATCGCGCCGCGTGCGCGCCTGCATGGCTCGTCCACACACCTCACAATTACCGACATCGCGAATGCCTAACCGTTCGGCCGGCATGGGCGTCGGAATCCGGGCGAGGCGCTGCGCCGCCGCGGGCTCCTGAACAGGTTCGGTGATCAGACGTGGAAGCCAACGAGGCCACTTCATCGCTACGCTCTTGTGGGAAGGGGCGCGAGCATCCTGATAATAGCGGTGACACTCGAGATGGCGAGCGGACCGATGAACCCGGTAACTTCCGCAGTCGGTTTGCCAACGGTTCAGCTCACCACATGCCTTTCCACGAACAACCGAGATTCCCCGCCGGGTTTCGTTGCGCCAGCCGGAACTGCGGCCTCAAGCCTGTCGACAAGGATTTGGCGCTGTTCGTAAGCGATCGCGAGGCGGTGGCCGCGGCACTCTTCACGCGCAATCAATTCCCCGGCGCGCCGGTCATCCTCGGCCGCGAAACGATCCGGGGCGGCCGGCTGCGTGCGATTGTCGTCAACAGCAAGGTGAGCAACGTCGCCACTGGCGCCGTTGGCCTGGCGAATGCGCGGCGGATGGCTGCCGCTGCTGCGGCTGAGTGTGGTACAACTCCTGACCGGGTTCTCGTCAGTTCAACCGGGGTCATCGGCGTGCCGCTGCCTATCGAGAAAATCGAGGGCGGTTTGCGCGGCATGAGCCAGGACCTGATGGACGATCCGCTCGTGGGTGCGCGCGGCATCATGACGACTGATAGCCATCCCAAAGCCGTCTCGGCATCCGTCGGAAAGGCAACGATCACCTGGATTGCCAAGGGTTCCGGCATGATCGAGCCCAACATGGCGACGATGCTGTCCTACATCTTCACCGACGCCGAGTTCGATGCGGCCTCGCTCGACCGGATGTTGCGGCAGGCCGCGCACGTGTCGTTCAACATGTTGTCGGTGGATACGGACACGAGCACATCGGACACCTGTGTGCTGCTCGCCAACGGCGCGGCCGGCCCCGTTTCCGAACCCGAATTCCAGGAAGTCCTGACGGAAGGGTGCATCCGGATGACGGAGATCCTGGCACGGGACGGCGAAGGCGCGAAGCACCTGCTGCGCTGTACGGTCCGCGCTGCACTCGATGAGACTGAGGCGCGGATGGTCGCCAAGTCGTTGGTCAACTCACCGCTCATCAAGACGATGGTCCACGGCGCTGACCCTAACGTTGGCCGGATCCTCATGGCCGTCGGCAAGTGTTTCACGGCCACGATTCGCACGGACGTCACGGACGCCTGGGTGAACGGGCACGCGGTGGTGCGCGGTGGCACGAGGGTCGACTTCGACGAGCCGATGGTCCGGGCCGCGCTGGCGACCGAAGTGGTGGACCTCGAGGTGTCGTTAGGTGTCGGTTCGGCGTCCGCGACAGCCTACGGTTGTGATCTCACGACGGGGTACGTCGAGGAGAACGCCGCCTACTACTCCAGCTAGCGAATACCTAAAACAAGCTTCTCGAGCTGATTACAAAAAAGGTCAAAACATTTTGAACGCAGAGGCGCGCAAAGGATTTCGGGCGGTGGCTTCAGGTTTCGGATTTCACGCTGGCGCGCGGGTCCAGGTCCTTCTGCATCGCGATGAACCTCGGATGTTCGCGGAGCGGATCGAAGATCGGGTTCACCCGGGAATAGATGAACCAGCCCCGCCGCTCATCGATCGAGCGCTGGATCCAGTCCAGGGCCGCATCCCAGTGACCGAGGCCGATGGAGAGTGTCCCGAAGGCAACAGGCGACACGTAGCCTTGCTTCGCTTCCTCCTCGAGCTGGCGGCAGATCGCGTTCGCTTCGTCCAGCTCACCGCGCTGGGCCAGCACGTATCCCAGCGTGGCCGCCGCATACGGGCCGGCGCCAGGCAGCGCCGACGATTCGCGCAGGACACGTTCCGCTTCGTCGACCTTTCCCAGGCGGAAGAGCGCCATCCCCAGCAGCCGATAACTCTCCTCGGCCAGGGGATTCATCGCGATCGCCCGCTCGGTGTGATAGCGGGACTGCTCGTAGCGGCGGGCATACGCATAGATCCCGCCCAGTCCGCGACGGATGCTCACTGACGCGGGATCGAGTTCCTGGGACATGTGCGCTTCGATCAGCGCTTCCTCGATCTGCCCGCGGGCGATCTGGAGGAAGGCATACCACTGGTGACTCGTGGCGTAGCCCGGCGCCAGTTCGATGGCGCGCTTGAACTCCTGTTCGGCGCCGGTCCAGTCCCAGTCATAGATGAACAGGCTCCAGGCGAGCGACGCGTGCGCTTCGGCGAGGGACTCGTCGATCGCGATCGCCTTCCGTGCGTAGGCCTTGGCGAGCTCGAAGCCTTCTTTCACCGGCACGCTGCGATAGTCCACGTGCAGCGCGTACGAATCCGCCAGCCCGGTGTACGCCGGTGCATAACGAGGATCCTCTGCGACGGCTTCCTCGAAGTACTTGATGCCGGCGGCAACACCCTCCTTGGTGCGCTTGTTCCACTCAAAGCGGCCTTTCAGGTACAGTCCGTATGCCTTGGCATTGCCCGCATACCGTTGCGGCAATGGCTCCGACAGGTCGGCAAAGGTCGTCGCCCGAAGCGCATCGACAATCGTGTGCGCGATCTCGTCCTGCAAAGCGAACACGTCCTCGAGCGTGCGGTCGAAACGCTGCGACCAGAGCAACGTCGCGTCTTCGGTCGACGAAAGCTGCGCCCCGATCCGGAGCCGGTCCCCGGATCGACGCACCGTGCCCTCGATCACCGCCGATACGCCTAACAACGCGCCGACGGCGCGCACGTCCTGCACCTTGCCCTTGATGCCAAACACCGACGTGCGCGACGCGACCCGGAGTCCGCGCACCTTGGACAAGGCGTCGATCAGTTCGTCGGTGATGCCATCGCTGAGGTATTCATTCTCGGGATCGGGGCTGGCATTGACGAACGGCAGCACCGCGATCGAGCGCGTGCGGGCGCCAAGGGTACTCGCCGGAAAGTCCTCCAGCGCGGTGACGAAGGCTCCGACGCTCACGAATCGCTCGGCAGGATCCTTGGCCAGCGCGCGGGTGAGCGCCCGGACCACACCTTCAGGCACCTCGGGGCGCAGCACGCGCGCGCTCCGCGGGACTTCGCCAATGTGTCGCGCCACGATGGTATGGGCGGGACCACCGCTGAACGGTGGCTTGCCCGTCAGCATCTCGTAGACCACACACGCCAGGCTGTAGATGTCGCTGGCGGGCGAGAGATTGACTTCGCCGGAGGCCTGCTCGGGGCTCATGTATTCGGGCGTCCCGACGACGATCCCTTCGCCGGTGCGGAAGTCTGTGCCTGTGCGCAGAGACGTCGTGCGGGCGATGCCGAAATCGGTGAGCACCGCGTGACCGTCGGTAAAGAGGATGTTCTCCGGCTTCACGTCGCGGTGCACCACGCCGCTGCGGTGGGCAAAGTCGAGTCCCGCTCCCACTTCTTCGGCGATGTGCAGCGCGTCGCGAATCGGCAGCGCGCCTTCGGCCTTCAGTCGCGTTCGCAGCGATCCCCCAGAGACGTATTGCGCGACGTAATACAACATTCCGTCGGCCTCGCCCGAATCGAGGAGCGGGACGATATGTGGATGCGTCAGCCTGGCCGCGATCCCGATTTCTTGAAGGAACCGCTCGGTACCCAGGTTGGCGGAGAGCTCCGAGCGCAGGACTTTGATGGCGACTCGCCGGCCGTGGCGCAGGTCGTCGGCGCCGTATACGGTCGCCATGCCCCCACGGCCGATTTCCTCGCCGATGTCATACCGATCGGCGAGGGCGTCTCGTAGTGCGGGCGGTGCTTCAACCATGCACTGACGATACCACCGCTGCCCCGTCCGACGTCAGGTCAGGTCAGTCTGCACGCAACGTCTCCATGGGGTTGACGCGCGAATGCCGACACGATTGCAGACGCCGCGTAGGAGCGCTTCCCACGAGACGCCGCCCCGATCTGCCAGTATCCCGCTTCGTTTCAGCCAGGATTCATCCGGCGTTTCAGCGCCTCGAACTCTTCATCGACCGATTCGTTGCCGAGTCGGTCAGCGATGCCGGCGATTTCTTCGGCTTCTTTCCACTCGAGTTCAAGCAGCACCAGCTCGCCCTCGAGCGCGCGCCGCTCGTTTTCCTCGTTGACCGCCATTTCAACGGCGAGCCGTGTTTCGAGCGGGAGCTTCGAGATTCCGCCGACCGGCTGCGTCCTTGCGTAGCGCTTCCATTTTCGAGGCTCCGCAGGACGCACGGGTATTCGCGCGACCGCCGTCAGGAACTTCTCGGCGTCCCCGGACGATTCGATGCGATCCACCGCGGTCCGAACCTTTTCGCGCGACGCACCGCCCACGTTGACCTTGGGCATGATCAACGCGGTCGCTCGGCGGGCGTGGTCTCCTTCGAGCAACGTGTGCCCGCCCTTGTAATGGAGGTCGAGCGACCAGCCCGCGTTCGTCACGGGGATGATACGGGTCTTGTCGGCATCTTCGCCGCGCACGGTGACCCGATCGCCGTTAGGCGTTGTCACGATCGCCAGCCGGCGTTTCTTGCGCGCGACTTCGATCAGGCCGTTCACGCCCTGATAGATTCCCCATCCACCTCCGGACAGGATGCCGGCCGAAGCCCCGGCAATGATGATTGCGCCGCCCGCTGCCGCAGCGCCCACACCCATCAGGATTGCCCTCGTCCGCCGGCGCCCGAACTGGTCGCCGTAGCGCCAGGCGGCGAATTCAGGACGCTGCGGCTCGCCGATCCTGACGAGTTCGAGTCCTTCACTCAGCTTGGCGAGTCCGATGTTGTCGGTGGACACCCGTTTGCGTGCGTCGTGGAAGAGACGTTCACACGTCTCGATCGCTTCCCAGCGCTCCTCGAGGGGCGAGAGATTCCACTTCTCGCACTTGCGACAGACTACCCAGAGACGGCCCTTCGACTGGTCGAACGCGAGCCGCCGTCCAACCGGGAACGTCTCAACGACCTCGTTCGAGCCGAGGGCGTTGTTGCAGTAGAGGCAGGTTGCGTACAACCGAGGTCAGAAGCTTGAGGGGCCAGGGGCCAGAGACACTACGAAACCCCGGCTAGCGGGATTCAGGGATTACCCTGATGGTCACCACTTGACGTGCCGAACGCGATGGACGCTGGTCGCCCGTTACAATCAGCCTCCACGGAGCCTCGTCTGCCGGTAGCGCCTTTCCGTCGACACGGTCGGCAAGAAGGATACGCCGGCCACCTAACGAGGGATCGAGGTCGGCGAGCGTCAATACAACTTTGTAACCATCCAACGCCTCGATCACGAGCCGCGTGGCAAGCGCCGGTCCGCGCAACGAGTCGGTCCGGACACCCACGGTACGCAGCAGGCCGGCCAGTGAAACGCCCTGGTAGGTAACGGGTTCAGCATCGTGAAACACCACGCGGGCCGTGTCGCGGGGGAGTTTCTGGAGCTCGGCCGCCGACACGGTGCGCGACGCGCCCTCGACGACGACGGTCAGCGGCGCCGGCGATTGCGCAGCGACCGTGCTGTTAACGACGAACAGCGTCGCGAGGAAGGTTTTCGTTTGAAGTCGCACACCCTGCTCGCATTTGGGGACTGAAAACAGCATAACCACAGGGAACACAAGGAACACAGGGGAATCACTGGGCTTGACCCGGTTTGGTGGACGCCAGGTTAGGCTGCTTGTGCTTGTTCGTATTGCACTGGGCTGACGAATCCGAGGCTTGAGTGGCGTCGTTCGCGATTGTACCAGACTTCG
>Ga0070698_100001460_pt1 | contig 26268 bp, 32 predicted proteins | sample KBSK1502metaG_FD_65477 | JGI IMG/M metagenome (GOLD analysis project Ga0070698, IMG submission 65477) | Corn, switchgrass and miscanthus rhizosphere microbial communities from Kellogg Biological Station, Michigan, USA - KBS K1-50-2 metaG | ecosystem: Host-associated > Plants > Roots >... | reverse complement strand
GTCAAGCGCCGACTCACTTCCTTGATGTCAAGGTTCATCGTGGCCGCCAGGTCATCATGATGGCGGGGTTCTACCCAATCAAGCAACTCCCAAACGGCAAAGAGCTCAGGTTCTTGCGGTCCTGAAGCCGCGCGCGTGCGCGCACGCGTGTGCGCGCGTACACGCGCCTGCGCTCGCGCGCGTGCGCGCGCGAGATCGACAAACTCATCCAGCACATCCTCAACGGTTTGCACCAACTTCGCCCCGTCGTTGATGAGCTGATGACCGCCGACAGCGAGCGGATTCTCGATACTCCCCGGGACGCAAAACACCTCGCGTCCTTGCTCCGCCGCCATGCGCGCCGTGATCAGCGCCCCGCTTCGTTGCGCCGCCTCAACCACCACAACGCCGAGGCTCAGCCCACTGATGATCCGATTGCGCACGGGAAAGCGACCGGGCAAGGGCAGCGTGCCGTTCTCGGCCTCGGTAATCACTGCGCCGGAGGCCGCGATCGCCTGCGCCAATTCGGCATGCTCGGGGGGATAGATCCGGTCGAGCCCGGTCGCCATCACGGCAACGGTTGGACTCTTCCCCTCCAATGCACCCCGATGCGCCGCCGCATCGATCCCGCGGGCGAGCCCGCTGACGACGACCACCCCGGCATCCGAGAGATCGCGCGCCAGCCGGTGGGCAGTGCGCCGGCCGTACGGTGTCGCGCGCCGCGAGCCGACGATGGCGATCATCGGCTCGGATGGCAGCCGCCCGTTGACATAGAGCCGCGCTGGCGGGTCATGAATCTGCAGCAGCCGGGCGGGGTAGTCCGGATCGTCGAGCGTAAGGATCTTCATCCGCTTTCGCGGTACTGCAGCGCTTCGGCGACCTGCGCCTGCTCGATATCGGTGCGTTCCTCCAGGTCGGCGATGGTGCGCGCGACACGCAGGACCCGGTGGACCGCGCGACCGCTGAGCTGCAGCCGCTCGGCGGCGGCCTCGAGCAACGCCTGACCGGCAGCATCGAGGGCGGCATCGCGCCGGAGCTGCGGACCGGTGAGCGCACCGTTCCACGGACCCTGTGGCCGCCGCTTTCGCTGGCGTCCTCGCGCCCGCATCACTCGCTCGCGCACGACGGCGCTCGATTCAGCGAGGGCGGCCGTCCGCAGCAGCTCGCCGGCCGGTTGCCGCGGCACCAGCACCTGGAGGTCGATCCGGTCCCGGATCGGGCCGGACAGCCGGGCGCGATATCGCTGCCGCTCCAGCGGCGTGCACTCGCAGAGCCGGCGGGGGTCGCCCGCGAAGCCGCAGGGGCAGGGGTTCGACGCGGCAATCAGGATGAAGCGACCCGGGAGCACGGCGTGGCCGCGCGAGCGCGCCACCGCCAGCCGTCCCTCTTCCAGCGGCTGGCGCAACGCCTCGAGCGCGTCCCGGCGGAACTCCGTGATCTCGTCCATGAACAAGACCCCGCGGTGGGCACGCGTGACCTCCCCAGGTCGAGGAGCCGCGCCGCCTCCGCCGACCAGGGCGGCCGGTGAGATGCTGTGGTGTGGAGCGCGAAACGGCGGGACCTCCAGCAGGCCGGCGCCGGCCGGGAGCATGCCCACGCAGGACGCGATCGAGGTGACCTCGACGGCCTCCCGCCGGCTGAGCGGGGGCAGGATGCCGGGGAGGGCCCGGGCGAGCAGCGTCTTGCCCGTCCCCGGCGGACCCACCAATAAAAGATGATGCGCTCCCGCGGCGGCGACTTCCAGCGCGCGCTTGGCATAGGGCTGACCGTGGATGTCGGCCAGGTCGACGTGCGGTGGTGGATTGGCGGGCGGTGGCGCGACGACGGACGACGCCTCGAGAGGCGCGCCCGACTCCCAGTGGGCTTTGAGCTGTCTCAGGTGGCTGACGCCAAGCACTGTCGCGGCGGTGGCGATCCTCGCCTCCGCCAGGTTGGCAGTGGGGACGTAGAAGCGCCGCACCCCGAGGCGATCGAGGTGGGCGACGATCGCCAGCGTGCCGCGGATGGCTCGAAGGGTGCCGTCCAGTGCCAGCTCACCCAGCCAGGCGGCGTCAGCCGGGAGGCTTCGGTCCTCGCCCGCACTGACGATGGCCGCCGCCATCGCCAGGTCGAATCCGCTCCCCTCTTTGGGCAGCTGCGCCGGGGCGAGGTTGATGGTGACCTTGCGGCCCGGGAACTGGAAGCCGCTGTTGTTGATGGCGATCTTCACCCGCTCGCGGGCCTCCTGGAGCGCACGATCGCCGAGTCCCACGATGTGAAACCCGGGAAGGCCGTCGGCAATGTCGGCCTCCACCTCAACCCGAACCCCGTCGAGGCCGAAGACCGTCCCGGAAAGGGCCCTGGCCAGCACCAGGGGCGATATTACACTAGTTTGTATATCGGCGTCAGCTAACGAAGGGCCGTTCCTCCGGCGGCGGCAATGCCTCCGCAGCGCCTGACGCTGGCGTAGCAGGATTGGCGAGGCTCGCCTGGCGCCGCTTCAACTCGCGCAGTGCCAGAAAGCCCTGGATCAAGAAGTACAGGACCAGCACGCGAATCCAGATCCCGGCAAGGCCGCCGCTCACCAAGATCAGGATGGTATCGATCCCGTAAAGAGCGATGGCAATCCCTAACGCGATCAGCGAGCCGCGCATCGTGAAGTACCCCAGGACGATCGAAATGAGGCCCACGCCGGCGACGATCCAGCCGCTGCCGAACAGGTTCAGCAAGACGTCGACCCTGCCCAGCTCGGCCACGAGGCCAAGGAGCGCGGTCAACCCTCCGATGATGTAGAGCGCGATGTAGGCGTTCCGATGCCGGCTCCGAAGTTTCGATTCGTCAATGACCTTCGCCATCGTGACCCTCCCGTTTCCCTGATGATTGGCTGATGACCGTGACTCTATCGTCGTACTTTGCCGGGTAAACGGACAAGCCATGCCATGGAAGCATGTCGCCGCGCGCGCCCTCGGCTGGGTGACAACGTTGCAGTACCGGATGAGCCGCAACGTCCACCTCGGACCGGGCCTGCTGGGAAATGGCCGGCTTCGGATCTCCGGTCCCGGGCGAGTGCAATTCGAGGCTGATGTCAACGCCTGGTCGCACGCCGAGGTCAACCGTCTCATCACCACCCGCCCCTGGGCCGTCATCCACATCGGGCGCCATGCCCGGCTGAACGGCTGCACCATCGTCGCTGCCGAACGGGTCGAGGTCGGGGCCGACTGCGTGCTCGGTTCCTGTGAGGTTTTTGACCATCTCCCCTATTCCGAATCGCCAATCGATCGCCGCCGCTCGGGCCGGGCGCAACCGGTCGTGATCGAGGACAACGTTTGGATCGGCGGACAGGTCTCGGTGCTACCGGGCGTGCGGATCGGCCGTGACACGGTGGTGGGCATCCACGCCGTGGTCTTCGACGACATTCCGCCGGGCGTCATCGTCGGCGGGAATCCGGCACGGGTCCTTCGCCGGCTTGATTCTGACGCCAGCGGGGATAATCGAGACAAGTGAAGACCAATCCCCCGCCACCGACGTGCGATCAGTGCAAGCACATGCCCCGCTGGGAACGGATCAATGGACCCGACCAATCGGTGCGGCTCGAAGACGGCCGGGAGGTGCTCCGTCGAGGCCAGGTCTGGGTGTGCACCCATTGCGGCCACCAGGTGCCGGTCTCGTTCGAGGCGTGGACCTGACGACCGCCGCCAGTACCCGCCTCGAGCGGCTGCGCCAGCTGCTCGACCGGCGGGTGCGGCGTAGCATCGACACGGCCCCCCCATTGCTTCGGGCCGGCGTGCTGATTCCCGTGGTGACGCGCGGCAACGGGATCGAGCTGCTCTTCACGCGCCGCACCGACACGGTGCTGACTCACAAGGGCCAGATCTCGTTCCCCGGCGGTCAGCGAGAGGATGCCGACGTGGAAACGATCGAGACGGCGCTGCGTGAAAGCTACGAGGAGATCGGTCTCGAGCCATCGCGCGTGACGGTGCTCGGCGAGCTAGACGACGTCTTCACCGCGGTTAGCAGCTTTGTGATCACGCCTGTGGTCGGCCTGGTCGAAGGCGGCATCGATAACCTACGGCCGGCGCCCGATGAGGTGAAGAGTCTGCTGCTCGTGCCGGTAACCCAGCTCCTGGATCCCGGAGTGCATACGACCGAGACTCGGAGCGTCGGTGAGCAGCAGTATCGGATCCATTACTACACCATCGGAGACGACATCATCTGGGGCGCCACCGGTCGGATCGTCTACCAGTTCCTCAAAGCCTGGGAAGAAGCCGCCTGAAAGTTCAGGGCGCGTTTCTCGAAGAGACCATTCAGTCCCAACCGGCGGCGGTCGAGCGGCTGCTGCAAGCCGCGCCTTCGCCTTCCGCGATATCCCGACTGGCCGGACGCTCACGCGTCTTTCTGGTCGGCACCGGGACCAGCTACCACAGCGCGCTCGTCGGTCAGTATCTGCTGCGGAGCGCGGGCGTCGAGGCGTGGGCGATCCCGGCCTTTGAGTTTGCCAACTATCCGCCGAGCTTCAAGGCCGACGACGGCCTGGTGCTGCTGAGCCACCGAGGCAACAAGCGCTTCAGTCAGGCGGCGCTCGACGGCTTCAAAAATCAGGACCACTGGGTGGCCATCACGGGTGAGGGCTCGCCGTTGCTCGGCCCGGGCGTCCTCTTCACGGTTCCGCAGGAGCGCTCGCCGGTGCACACTGCCAGCCACACGGGGGCAATGGTCCGGCTGGCCCAGCTGGCGATCGCCCTCGGTTCACCGCCCTGGAGGGCTGAGCTTGCCCGCGTGCCCGACGCCATGCGGACCGCGCTTGGGTTACGCGCTCAGCTCGTCCAGGCTCTGGATCGGCTGCAGCTCAAGCATGTTGTCCATTTCGTCGGCGGCGGTCCCGCCCACGCCACGGCGCTCGAGGGGGCCCTTAAGCTTCGAGAGGCATCCTATCTGAGCGCTGAGGGTCATGAGCTGGAGAGCATCCTGCACGGCCCTCTCATCAGCCTGCAGGCGGAGGACTCGGTCGTGATGGTGGCCCAACCCGGCGCGGCCCTCGAGAGAATGGTCGAACTGGCTGCGGCCCTCCATGAGATCGGCGCAAGCACGCTCGCAGTCGGTCCGTCTGCGGCCTACCTCGCGCCGACGACGGTGCGGCTTGAAACGCCGGCGATTGATGAACGGCTGGCTCCGATCGTCAACGTCGTGCCGCTACAGTGGCTGGCGCTGGAGGTATCCAGGCATCTGGGCGTCGACGCGGACACCTTCCGGAGTACCGGCCGGTACGCCGCCGCCCAATCCAAGTTCATCCTCTAGACAACATCGTCAGAGTCCGGCCGGACAGACGAGCCGCCAGGCGATCGGCGGCTTGCTCTCCCGTCCGTAAGGCGGATTCAGACGCGACGCCGTCGAGCCAGTCTCCGGCAACGTCCACCGGTTCGGTCCAGCTCGCGAGCCGGCGCCGGACAGCGCTCATTTCCCGGAGTCGTCCAACCGGAAACAAGGCAATACCGCTCGCCCAGGAGACGCGATGAACCAGCTCAACCTCTTTGCCCAGTCCCGGAAAGCGGGATTCGATGATCTCCATCGCCCGCCCGGTCAACTCCGCATCGCTCGCGTCGACGCAGTCGAATCCCGGGGCGTTGACGAAGTAGACGGAGACCATGCCCTTCCCGGCCGGGGTGCGGCCCGGCGCGCGCAGGTGCTCGAGTTCGAGGACGCCGATGCCGGAGGCCGCATCGGTGAAGCCGACGCCGACCACCTTCGCGGCAGGCGGGCGCCGAAGTCCGAGATGGATGCTGGAGACGCGAGAGAATTCCGTCCGCGCTAGCGGGCCCAGCAACCAATCGGGAAGCCAGGACGCCAGGCCGGGAATGCTCCAACCCGGGATTGCCAGGATGACGCCCCGCGCGCGCACGGCTTTCCGCTCCCGGCTCTCATCGACCTCGATGACGATGCCGGTCGATGCGCGATGCACCGCGACAACATCGGTCGATAGGCGCACCTCAACGGCGCCAGCCAGAGCCCGTGGGAGGAGGTCGACCGCCTCGCGGAAATTCCAGAAGCCGGCATCCAGCGTGTTGAACACGACCGTCAGCAGGACCTGGCGTGAGGTCGTGCCAAGGTCGCCGCCGACGGCCGCGCGCAATCCCGGTTCAAAGACCTGTCGGAGAAGCGCGGAACCACCGGTCCCGAGGCCACGCAGATAGTCAGCGGCGGTACGGTCATCGAGTTCTGTGGCCCGGTCCGCCAGTCCGTGAAGCAGCACGCGACGGAAGCGGAGCATGTCGATGCCGAAGCGCGCGACCGATAGCTTTTCCTTGAGGGACAGGTTCGGACCAAGCAAAAGGTCATCGGGCCGAGCCGCCCGGTAGATCCGGGTTCGATCTGGGCCGTCGATGGCGAGCGAGAACGGAACCGACTCCGTGATGCGCTCCAGTCCAAGCTCGCGAACGAGGGCACGCATTCGCCGGTACCGGCGCCCGAGGATCGTGACGCCGGCATCGATGTTGTAGCCGCCGATACGATCCGTCCGCATCCGGCCGCCCACGCGGTCACTCTGCTCGATGACAAGTGGCTTGAGACCGTGGGCCCGCAGCCGATAGGCGGCCCCGAGCCCGGAGATGCCGGCGCCGACCACGACGACGTCGGCGTCGAGCGCCGTCACCGCCGGCGCGCGGTGATGAGGTCGACCGCCGCTGAGCTACGCGCGTAGCGAACGTCGTCAAAGTGTGCCCGCATGATCCGCAGCCAATCCTCGCGCTTCGTTACGTGGTGAATGACGGGGCCGAAGATCAAGAAGTTATGGAGATCCTGGCCGTGCTCGAAGAGCAACACCCGGCCGCCGGGACGGAGGACGCGCTCGGCCTCCTTAAACAGCCGTTCGCGCGATTCGCCTTCCGGGATCTCGTGAGTGCCGAAGCCGAAGACCACGACGTCGCAGCTGGCCGACGCCAGGGGAAGACCGAAATCCGTGGCGCGTGCTGGGTGAATCCGGGGATGCTCGGGCGCGGGCTCCAGGTCACGCACATCGGCGATCGCCGCCTCTGCGGCGTCTCCTTCCCGATTCCAGCAGTCGACGCTGTGAATGGTTGCGTCCGGGAGCAGGTCGGCGAGAGCGTGCGCGGTGCGCCACGTGCCAATGTGCAGATCGGCAATCGTCAGCCGGCCTCGCAGGCCGGCATCGTGCACGAGTTTCTGGTAGTAGCGCATGGATGGATGGCCGTACATCCGGTAGAGCCCGAACAGCGAGTAGCCGAGCAAGGCGAACCCAAGCTCCGCCAGGTAGAAGGCCCAGCGGAAGGCACGCCGGTCGCGGGCCAGGACGCCGTAGGCGCCGAGGGGGAGGCCGGCGGTCAGGAACGCCCGCGTGATGCTCCAGTAGTCGCGGCGACTGACGTAGATCGCCCGCCCCCAGTACCACCAGTGACTCGGTCGTCGATCCGCCCGTGCCGCAGGGTAAAGATGCCGACGCGATCGAACGTCATCCTTCCCACTGGAGGCTTCCCCGCGCGAGGGCTGAGGCTGGCTGTACACCAAGGGCTCCACCAGTTCTGACGCGGCGCTGCGATGGTCCTTGCCAGTCCTAGTTGAGGGTCGGTTGGGACGGGAGACCGGAACTCGACTCGCTCTAGGCGTTCCACCCGCAAATGTCGACAAATCGCCGAGTCATATCTGTGTGCAACCAAGGGTCCACCCAACGGTGCTCGTCGTGGTGGCGGCCATTGCCTTCGCCTCGATCCAGGACCTGCCCGGCGAGGTCGCCAATTATGCCCTAGTCGATGGCATTCTTGATGTGGTCCAAGCGAACCAGGCGCCCGTCGCTGACCGTCAGGCCGACCACGTCGAAACGGAATTGTCCCCGGTGCGGCTGCATCTTTAAGTAGTACAGCGCAAGTTGCCGGAGTTTCCGGATCTTTCTGACGTCGACCGCTTCCTGCGGCAGGCCGAAGCCGTGTCCCGCCCGCGTCTTGACCTCGACGAAAACCAGCGTCGTTCCGTCCTTCGCCACCAGGTCCAGCTGACCGAGCGGCGTACGGACGTCCCGACCTACGATCTCGTAGCCGAGGCCCCGGAGGTGGTCTTCGGCGAGGGCCTCGCCGCTAGTCCCGAGCGGTTTGGCTGGCAATGGCGGCCGCTTCCAGTTCGGCGCGCGTGCGGATCGAAATGAAGGAGCGCCGATGCAACGGGCTCAGACCATGGCGGTCCATGGCGGCCAGGTGGTCGGGTGTCGGGTAGCCCTTGTGCATCTCGAAGCCGTACCCGGGGAACTTTTCCGCGATCCGCATCATCAGCCGGTCGCGGGTCACCTTGGCGAGGATCCCGCCACACATGATCGAGATCGAGCGGCGGTCGCCCTTCACGATCGGGAGCTGTGGCGTCAGCGCCTCGGGCAGCAAGAACCCATCGATCAGCAAGTAATCGACCGGTCGGCCAAGCTGTTGGAGCGCGATGCCCATCGCCCAGCGGTTCGCCCGCGAAACGCCGACGCGGTCGATCTCGTCCACCTCGATGATGCCGACGCCCCAGGCCTCCGCGCCATCGAGGATGCAGTCGTAGTAGTGGTCGCGTTCCTCAGCGGTCAGGAGCTTGGAGTCGTCGATCCCCTCGCAATGAAAGTAGGGCCGCATGATCGCGGCACCGGCCACCACCGGACCGGCCCAGGGCCCGCGGCCCGCCTCATCGACGCCGGCAACCGTCGCATAACCCAGGCCAAAGGCCTGCCGCTCGAAGACCCAGAGGTCCCGGTCAGCTTTCGGCCGTTTCGGGCGTTTCGGTTGCGACTTCGCTGTCGGCGGGGACGGCAGTGGTGACAACGGTTTGGCGCTTCTCCCGAATGCGGGCGCTCTTTCCGACTCTTCCTCGCAGGTAGTACAACTTCGCCCGGCGCACTTTGCCGTGCCGGACGACGTCGATCTTGTCGATGCGCGGCGAGTGCAAGAGGAAGCTGCGTTCCACCCCAACACCGTGAGCGATCCGGCGAACGGTAAAGGCCTCCTTGGCACCGCTGCCCCGGCAGCCGATGACGATGCCTTCGAAGATCTGGATCCGTTCGCGGGTCCCCTCGACCACCTTGGCGTGCACCTTCACCGTGTCGCCAGGGATCAGGGTGGGAACGTTCTTGCGCTGGGACTCCTCTTCAAGCAGGTCGATGACGTTGGACACGGCGTACAAGGATATCACTCGGGCCCGCGGCTACCCGCGGGGGTCGAGCAGGTCCGGGCGGCGACGGCGCGTCCGCTCGGCGGCCTGGGCGCGACGCCAGCGCTCGATCTCGGCATGGTGACCCGAGCGCAGCACCTCGGGGACTGGATGCCCTTCGAACTCCGCCGGCCGCGTGTAGTGCGGGTACTCGAGGAGGTGCTGGTCGAAGGACTCGTCCTTGGGCGATTCCTCTGATCCCAGCACCCCGGCGACCAGCCGGCTCACCGCATCGATCATCACCATGGCGGGGAGCTCGCCTCCCGTCAGCACGTAGTCCCCGATCGAGATCTCCTTGTCAACCAGGTGAGTGGCGACCCGTTCATCGACGCCCTCATACCTGCCGCAGATCAGGTAGAGGTCATCGTGGACGGCGAGCTCGCGCACCAACCCCTGGTTCAGTAATTCGCCCTGCGGCGTCAGCAGGATCACCGGGCCTTCGCCGGCGCGCGCCCGCACCGCTTCGAAGATCGGCTCCGGCTTCAACACCATCCCGGCGCCGCCACCGTAGGGGACATCGTCGACCTGGCGGTGGCGGTCGTGCGTGTAATCGCGCAGGTTATGGACGCGCAGCATGATGAGCCCGCTGGCGAGCCCCCGTCCAGTAACCCCGGCGCTCAGGGGGCCCGGGAACATCTCGGGAAAGAGGGTCAGGATCTCGATGATCATGCCTTCGTTTCCTCTGGGAGATCAACGGTAATCGTCCCCTCCGCCGGCGCGATCGAACGAACCACGCTGCGAATCATCGGGATCAAGATCTCGTGATCCCCGTCCGTCACCCGCAACACGTCGTTGGCCGCGTAGGTCAGGACCTCCGCTACCTTGCCCAGCTCGCGGGCTCCCCTGGTATCGAAGACGGTCAAGCCCACCAGTTGGAAGTGGTAGTACTGGTCGGTGGGCAATGCCCGCGCCTCGCGAAGTGGCACGGTGAAGTAGGCGCCGGCGAGCTGCTCGGCGGCGGTGCGATCGTCGATGCCATCGAACGTGACCAGCATGCTGCCGTCCAGTTCTTCGGACCGGGCAACTTTCAGCCGTCGCCCCGCCACCAGGACCTCGCGCCCCGGAGCGAAGCGATCGGGAAAGTCGGTAAGGAGCTCGACGCGCACGGCTCCTCTCACGCCGTGGGCCTTGAGCACGCGCCCGATCCGAAGGTCGGGCTCCGGTTCGACCGTCACACGATCTCGACCATCACCCGATCGTGGTTCTTGAGGGCGGCCGCCCGCACGACGGCACGGATGGCGTCGATGTTGCGTCCGCCGCGGCCGATCACCTTGCCGACGTCATCGTTGGCGAGCGTCACTTCGACCCGGTTGGTGCGCTCACCTTCGACCATCGCGACCTTGACATCCTCCGGCTTCGACACCATCGCCTTGATGATGTAGCTCACCAGGTCGGTGTAGTCGTGCATCGCTAAGCCCCCTCCTTCGCGGGAGCGGCCGGCGCCGGGGCGCCTGCCTCGGATGTGCCGGCCTTGGCGGCAGCGGCGGCGGCTTCCGCCTTCGTCGGCTTGGTCGGCCGCTTCTTCGCCGATTCCTTGGGTAGCAGTCCCCGGCCGATCAAGAACGCCCGTGCGGTGTCGGACGGACGCGCCCCCTTCAGTAGCCAGGCCTTGATCTTCTCTTCGTCGAGGTTGAGCTTGACGGGCTCGGTCATCGGATCGTAGGTGCCGAGGATCTCGATGAATTTGCCGTCCCGGGGTGAGCGGGTGTCCGCCACCACCAGCCGATAGAACGGGTGCTTCTTCGCGCCGATCCGCCGAAGTCGAATCTTTACTGACAAACTAAGACCTCCTAGCCTTTCAAAAGTTGCGCGGGATCCATGGGTAATCCCTTGATTCGCTTTCCCTTCCCCATCTGTTTCATCATCTGCTGCATCTGCTGAAAACCCTTGAGCAGCCGGTTGACGGCCGCGATGTCGGTCCCCGCGCCGCGCGCGATGCGGCGCCGGCGGCTGCCGTCGATCACCTCCGGTCGCTCACGCTCCGCAGGCGTCATCGACAGGATGATCGCCTCCATCTCATTCAGCTGGTCGTCGCTGGGCAGCGCGCCGGCCAGGTTCTTGATCTTCCCGGCACCCGGCAGCATGCCGATGATCCCCTCGAGCGGGCCCATCTTCTTCACCTGCTTCAACTGATCCATGAAGTCGGTGAGCGTGAGGCGGCCGGCACGGAGCTTCTTCTCCATCTCCTTCGCCTGCGATGCGTCGACCTGATCCTGCGCCTTCTCGATCAGCGTCAGCACATCGCCCATCCCGAGAATGCGCGACGCCATCCGATCGGGATAGAAGATCTCGAGATCCGTCAGCTTTTCACCGACGCCGACGAACTGGATGGGGCACTGGGTCACCGCGCGCAGCGAGAGCGCCGCCCCGCCGCGCGCATCGCCGTCCAGCTTGGTCAGGATCGCGCCGGTCAGCGAGATGGTCTGCTGGAAGGCGCCCGTAACGTTGACCGCCTGCTGGCCGGTCATGGCATCGAGCACCAACAGCCGGTGCTGCGCCGGCATCGCGTCGGTGATTCGCTTCAGCTCCGCGAGCAGGTCCTGGTCCACCTGGAGTCGGCCCGCCGTATCGACGATGATGACATCGGCGTTCACGCGTCGGGCCTCCGCGAGGGACTCGCGGGCGATTGTCACCGGATCCGTGCCGCGCGGAGCGTAGGCCGGCGCGTTGATGCTTTTGGCCAGGATCTCGAGCTGCTCCATCGCGGCTGGCCGGCGGATGTCTGTCGACACCAGCATCGGCCGGTGGCCTTCACGGTGGGTAAAGAGGGCGAGCTTACCCGCGGTCGTCGTCTTGCCCGACCCCTGCAGACCGGCGAGCACGATCACGGTGGGCGGTGACGGCGCATAACTCATGGGCACCCGGTCGCCCAGCAGACGAACCATTTCCTCGTCGACGATCTTGACCAGCTGCTGTCCTGGGTTGAGGCTGTCCATGACCTCGGCGCCTACGGCCCGTGCCCGGATATTCGCCACGAAGTCCTTGACCACCTTGTAGTTGACGTCCGCCTCGAGTAGCGCCAGTCGCACTTCGCGCAGCCCCGCATCGACATCCGGCTCACTGAGCTTGCCTCGCCCGGTCAGCTTCTTGAGCGCCTGGTCGAGGCGCTCGGTCAGCGACTCAAACACGCTGGGCTCGCTCCAAGCCGAGCTTGCGCTCGTAGTCGTCGAGATTCGATGTGGTCCGCCGCACGACGTCGTAGACCGCGGTACGCGACACGCCCTCGCGCTGCGCGATCTCGCCGTACGACCAGTCGAGCTCCCACGCGAAGTGCAGGATGCGTCGCTGATGGTCGGTCAGTAGCGAGCCGTAAAGATCGAGCAGGCGTAGCTGGCGTTGGCGGCGCAGGGCACTGTCAAGCATTTAGCCTTGACAGTATACGGTCTACCTTTCCCTCAACCGTCCCGGGTGCGCTTCTCCTCGTTGCGCAGAACGAATTGCACCAGCCAGAGCATGCCCAGCACGACGGCCCCCAGCGCCATCAGGCCGATCAGGCCGGCGAGCAATCCGAGAATGATGACGGTCAGACCGGTTCGTCCTCGTCGGCGGGCTCGACGCGCTCGTCCTGCAGGATCTGTAATGCCTCGGCCGCCTGCTCTCGCGGCACCCAGAGGTCGACGGCGGCGATCTCTCCCGCCGTTTCCGGAATGACGGCCGCCATCGCCTCGTGCCGCAGAAAGACCTGGATCCCGGAGGCTTCCAGAACCGCTTTCCAGACGTCGGCCTCCGCCAGACCGTTGGCGGTCACGAGTTTGACAAACGCCTTGTTCTCTTCAGGATTCATCCGCCCTCCTCCATCTGCAATAGTGCATCCAGGTATTGCTCGGGATCGAACCGGTTCAGGTCCTCGAGGCCTTCCCCGATGCCGACCAGCTTCACCGGCACCGACAGCTCAGCTTCGATACTAAGCACAACGCCCGCCCGAGCGCTGCCGTCCATTTTCGTGACCGCGAGCCCGGTCAGACCGATCGCCTCCTGGAATACCTTGACCTGCTGCGCCGAATTCTGCCCGACGTGCGCGTCGAGGACGGCCAGCACCTCCTGCGGGGCCTGCGGATCGAGCCGCTGTAGCACCCGGCGGACCTTGCGCAACTCCTCCATCAGGTCGGTTCGGGTATGCAGCCGGCCGGCGGTATCGATGATCACGGGACCGGCGCCTCGGGCACGCGCCGCCTGCACGGCATCGAAGGCGACGGCCCCCGGGTCGGACCCCGGTTGATGCGCGATCACGTCGACCCCGGCACGCTGTCCCCAGAGCCGCAGCTGCTCGATGGCCGCGGCCCGATAGGTGTCGGCGGCGGCCAGCAGCGGGCGGCGGCCTTCGCGCCGCAGCAGGTTCGCGAGCTTCCCAATCGTCGTGGTCTTGCCCGAGCCGTTGACGCCCACGATGAGCATGACGGCGGGCGCTCCCTCGAGGTTGAGCGCGCGCGGTCGCCCGCCCATCTGCCCGGCCAGGTCGGCCTTCAGGTACCGCAGCGCGTCAGCGGGCGAGCGCAGGTGAGCGCCGGCTGCCTGCCGGCGCAGGTCGGCGACCACCCGCTCGGTGGTGGGCACGCCGGCATCGGCGGCGATCAAGGTCGCTTCGAGGTCGTCCCAGAAGGTGGCATCGAGTGCGGGGCGGCCGAAGACTTCCTTGAGATCGGCGACGTAGGTCTGACGGCCGGCCTCGAGGCTCTTCGAAAAGCGTTTCCAGAATCCCTGGCGCTCGGCTGGCGCCGTGTCATCTGGCCTAGGCGGAGCGTTCACCTACCGGGACCAAGGCGTCCTGGTGGAGCCGCACCGACACGATGCGCGAGATGCCGTGCTCGCCGAGGGTTACGCCGTACAGCACCTCAGCCTGCGCCATCGTGGAGTGGTTATGCGTAACGATCAGGAACTGCTGGTCCGCGGCGAGCCGTTTCAACACCCGGTTGAAGCGCACGACGTTGGCGTCGTCCAGTGCCGCATCGACCTCATCGAGCACGTAGAAGGGACTTGGATTGACGGCCTGCAGGGCGAAGAGGAAGGCCAGTGCCGTCAGCGCCCGCTCGCCGCCGGAGAGCAGCGTCAGCGGCTGCAGCCGCTTGCCGGGCGTTTGCGCCAGGATCTCGACGCCATCATCGAGCGGGTTGCCTTCCTCCTGTGCCTCGACGCGCAAGGTTGCGCGCCCGCCCTCGAACAGCTCGGCAAAGAATTCCTGGAAGTTGACCGCCACCGACTGGAAGACGGTGCGGAAACGGGTATCGATCTCATCTTCAAGCCGCTGCCGGAGCTCGTTGAGTTGCGCCGACGCGGCCTCCAGGTCGCCCAGCTGTCCGGCGAGGCTGTCGCAGCGGTCGCGCACTTGCGCATACTCCTCGGGCGCGAGCAGGTTGACGGCGCCCATCGCATCGAGGCGTCGCTGCAAGCGCGAGACCTCACGCTCGGTCTTTTGCCAATCGACCTCCTCGATCGCCTCGGTGTCGTCCTCGATTTCCTGGCCACCCTCGCGGAGCGCCTGCGCGCACCGGTCGACGTCGGCCTGGGCCGCCTCGCGGTCGGCGACCGATGCCGTCCGCGCATCATCGGCGTGGGCGAGCTCGACTTGCAGGGTGACGTTGCGTTGTTCGTCATCACGAAGTTGCGCCTCCAACGCGGCGAGGGTTTCGCCATCCGGCAGCTGGGTGGACTCCAGGGCGCCAAGCTCCGCGGCCACCGCCTCCGAGGTTTCGAGCCACTGACGGCGTTCCTCATTGATCAGGGCCGGCTGCACCGCCAGCTCCGCCTCCGCGGCACGACGCTGGGCCAGCTCATCACCGTGCGCTCGAAGCACTTGCTGGGCCCGCTCGAGCTGGCGAAGCAGGTCATCCGACCGCTGGCGGGCCAGCGCCGCCCGCAGTTCCGTCTCCTGGCGCCGCTCCACCAGCCCGCGAAGCGTGGCCGCCGCGTCAAGGGTCCGTTCCTCCAGCTCACCGAGTTCCTGGTCTGCTGACTGCTCCGCTTCGCCGAGGGCACGCTGGCGCGCCAGGGTGTCGACCTGCATCTGCTCGGCCTGCTCCAGCAACCCGCCGACCCGAATGAGCTGTTGCCGCAGCTGCGCTTCCTGCGGGGTCTCGCGCTGGAGCGCCTCGGTCGCGGCGGCCAGCGCTCCCGCAGCCTGTGCCGCGGCCGTCCGCGCCTGGTCGACCCGGGCGAGCATGGCCTGACGCTCGGTGGTGACATCTGCCCGGGCGATGGCGAGGCGCTCCACCTCCTCGGCAGCCGCAAGCGCGGCTTGGCGTTCGCGATCCAGAGCGTGTTCCGCGTCCCGAATCCTGGCCTGAACCTCGAGCACCGGATCCGCAGCTTTTCCGCCTCGGTAGGAGACGGCGGTGATGATCTCACCCGCTGGGGTGACCGCTCGCAGATCCCGATGCTGCTCGACGATGTGAGCCGCTTCCGATCGATCCACCACCAGCACGACCCCGCGCAGCAGGTGGGCAACGAGCCGCCGCACATCGTCGGGAGCCTGCACCAGGTCAATGACGGACAGCAGCCCATCGGGTGCCGGCGACGACGTTGTGTCTTCCGGTGCATAGAGCAGCGTCTCGCGCGCATCCTCTGCGGCGGCCATCGCCGCCGCGGCACTGGCGATCCCATCGGGACCCGACGCGACCCAGCCATGCAGCCACCCCTCGAGCGCGGCCTCGACCGCGGCCCGATGGATGGGCTCGACCTCGATCAGTTCGAGCAGGCGTTCCCAATTGCGGTCAAACCGTAGCGGCCCGCGATGCTGGGCTCCATCCAGCAGCGTCCGTAGCGCGCCAAGTTCTGCCTCGAGGGCGCGCAGCGCCGCCTCGTGCTCCACGATCCCCTTGCGCGCCGCTTCGAGCGAACCTTCGGCCTCGGCCAGACGCTGCTCCAGCATGCCCGCCGCCTCGCTTACGGCGTGGAGCTCGCCGCCGGCCCCCTCAGCGGTACGACTCCGCCGATCGAACTCGTCACTCAAGGCGCCGTGCCGCAGCGACCAGGCCTCCAGCTGGGTGCGGGCCTGTTGTTGCTGCTCGGTCAGAAATTGCCGGCGCCCTTCCAGCTGGCGCAGCTCGGCCTCGATCGACGCGATTTCTCGCCCTGCCTCGTGGCGCTGTTGTTGCCGCGCGAGACGATCCGCCTCGAGCGCCGCCTGGCCCTCGCGCGCAGCCTGTTCGCCGTCGGTGGCAGCCTGGAACGCGACATTTGCGGCCTCCAGCTCCGTCCGGGCACTTTCGGCTGCGTGGGCCAGCTCAGCCACGACGCGGCTTCCAGCCTGTTCCGAGGCGTTCAGTCGTGCGAGCTCGCTCTGCAGCGCGTCGAGCGCCTGAACGGCGGCGACGTTGCGCTCCTGGGCGATATGCGCCTGGTGCTGGCTCTCGGCGAGCCGGAGCCGCACGTCCGCGACCGCCTCCTGGTGATGCCAGCGTGCCTCGCGCGCGGCGAGCAGCGCCGAGCGATGCTCCGCGTAGCGCGGTTCGAACTCGTTGACGGTCTGCGCGGCCGCGGCCCGCTTGTGGTCCGCCGCCTGCTGCCGGGCCAGGGCTTTGCGCAGCTGGACCATCGCCTTGCGCCAGCTATCGCGGGCGAGGCTGCCCTGCAATGTCTTGAGCGCGTCCGCAACTTTCCTGTACTCCTCGGCGGAGCCAGCCTGCAGCCGTAGCTCCTCTGCTCGGGGACTGAGCTCGTTGAGGATGTCGCGCGCCCGCCGCATGTCTCGATCCGCCTCGGCCAGACGGTTGATGGCCTCCTGCCGCTGGTCGCGCAGCCGCCGGACGCCGGCCGCTTCCTCGATCAGCTCGCGGCGGAGCGCCGGCGCGGCCTGAATCACGAAGTCGATGTCGTTCTGCGCCGTCACGGCGTAGCCGTCCTGTCGCAAGCCAGTGCTGGCCAAGAGCGCGTCGATGTCTTTCAATCGCGCGCGCGCCCCGTTGATCAGGTACTCGCTCTCACCCGAGCGATACAGGCGGCGAGCGACTTCGATTTCATTGAACTCGACGTTGAGGCGCTGGTCGGCGTTGTCGATCGTCAGAGTGACCTCGCCCATACCGACGGCCGATTTGCCAGGACCGCCGGAATAGATGACGTCCTCCATCCGCTGGCCGCGCAGCCCACGCGCGTTCCGCTCACCGAGCGCCCAGCGGATGGCGTCGACGAGGTTCGACTTGCCGCTCCCGTTGGGACCGACGATTGCCGTGATGCCACGGCTGAAGGGCAGCTCGGTGCGGCGCGCAAAGGTCTTGAACCCCTGCAGCTGCAGCGACTTCAGGTACACAGGCTACGCGGTAATAGGTATGGCTGGGCTGTCGCGCCCATCAGAAACGTAAGCATGGACCACGGCGCGGGTCACGACGTGTATTAGAGCACGTCACCGTTGCCTGTGGCAACGGGGCGCAGCGCGGCTCCGCCGCGCCGCCGCGCCGCCGCCCTTTCGGGCGTGATAGCGCGGGCGCTGTATGCGGCGCCTGCATCGCATGCGAGGGCATCGTGATTTTGCCCGAGCGCGGTGGGCGCCGCTGGAAAGCGCACCCGCGCGGTTAATTACCGTGCAACTGAACTACGCGACAGCGGGCCGCGCCCGCTACGCGGGATACACGTTGACTTCGGTCGCTTTGACGGCGACCCACACCTGATCGCCACGGTCGAGCCCGAGCTCGCGCACCGCGGCCGGTGTCACCTCGGCGACGATCGGGGGTGAGCCGGTAAGGCGAACCCGTACGCGATCGCCCTCCAAATCCAGGTCGACGGCGCGGCCTTCCCAGACATTTCGCGGCGTGCCGTCTGGACGGGTGCGATAGAGCGCGACGGTGCGCGGATGGACCACCGCGAAGACGTCGCCATCCGCGGCGCCCGCCGTCGTCAGCGATCCACCGCCGGCCAGCGTGATGACGTCGTGGCTGGCTCGGCCGCGAAAGAGGTTCACGCCGACCAGGTCGGCGACGTAGCGAGAGCGTGGATGCTGCGTGACGTCCGCGGGCGTGCCCGATTGCAGCACACGTCCGTGCTCCAGCACGACCAGGCGATCCGCCATCGCCATCGCCTCCAGCGGGTCATGCGTGACGAGCAGGCGCACGCCCCGAAAGGACTCGAGGTGGCGCCGCAGATCCCGGCGGAACTCAACCCGCGTGCTGGCATCCAACGCCGCCATCGGTTCGTCAAGCAGCAGCAGTGCGGGATTGCAGGCAAGCACCCGTGCCAGCGCGACTCGCTGCGCCTGTCCACCGGAAAGCGATGGCGGCTTGCGGTCTCCGTCTCCCGGCAAGCCAACTCGATCCAGCCAGCGGCCGGCCTCGGCGATCGCGAGCGCGCGCGCCATTCCCCGGGCGCGCAGGCCAAACGCGACGTTCTCGAGGACTGACAAATGCGGAAACAGCAGGTAGTCCTGGAAGACCAGGCCGATCGGCCGTCGTTCGGACGGCACCCGGATCCCCTCAGACGGATCTTCCAGCACGACCCCGTCCAGGGTGACGCGCCCGGCGCTCACCGGCAGGAGGCCGGCCAACGCTCGCAGCAGCGAAGTCTTCCCTGCCCCGTTTGGTCCCAGCACGGCGACCAACTCTCCAGCCGCAACCATCAGCTCCACGTCGAGCTCGAAGGTACCCACCCCGGCCCGGATTCGCGCCTCGAGCGTCATGACGCACCCAGCCAGCGATCGCGGAGGCCGATCAGCACGGCGAGCGAGACCGCGAGCAGGACGAGACTGAGGACAATCGCCGCGTCCGGGTTGGTCTCCAGTGCCAGGTAGACGGCCAGCGGCATGGTCTGGGTCCGGCCGGGAAAATTCCCGGCAAACGTGATCGTCGCCCCGAACTCGCCAAGCGCCCGAGCCCAGCAAAGGACCGCGCCGGCGACCAGCGACGGCCGCACCAGTGGCAGGGTGACCCTCCACAGAACCGTCCACCGACTCGCACCGAGCGTGCGGGCGGCGTCCTCGAACCGCGTGTCCATCGAGCGGAGGCCGGCCTCGACGGTGATCACCAGAAACGGCATCGCGACGAAGGTCTCGGCGATGATGGCGCCGGCCGTGGTAAACGGCAGATGGATCCCGAAGGTTGTCGCAAGCCAGCCACCGAGGAGCCCTCGACGACCGAAGGCAAGCAGCAGGGCGACGCCGCCGACCACTGGGGGAAGGACCATGGGCAGCACCGTGACGGCGCGTAGCACCGACCGCCCCGGGAAGGTGAGTCTCGCGAAGGTCCAGGCAAGGGGCACACCCAGGCTGAGCGCGATGGCGGTCGCGGAGAACGACGCCAGCAGCGAAAGCCGTAGGGCCGCAAGCACCTCGGGCGAGCCCAGCTCATGCCAGGCGGAAGTCCACGGTGTGCGCAACAGCAGGCCGACGAGCGGGAGGATGAAGAACGCGGCCCCCGCACCCGCCAGGATCACGATGGGGAGCGGCGCCGAGGGCCGAGCCCTCCTATGACTACGGGTTGGTAAAGCCATATCGTGCAAGGATCCGCCGGCCGTCGGTGAGGACATAGCTGATGAACGCCCTTGCCAGCGCCCTATTCTGCGAATCCTTGAGGATGACGATTGGATACTCCGCCACCACGTTGACCGGCGGCAGGATTGCCACTCCCTCGACCGCGGTGCCGGCGGCCTTCACGTCTGTGACGTAAACGATGCCGGCGTCCGCCTCGCCCAGCGCCACCTTGCTCAGGACGGCTCTCACGTCGGCCTCCTGGCTCGCGGGCGTGACGGTCACGCCCGCCTTCTGCAGAGCCTGAGCCGCGTAACGCCCGCATGGAACGGCGGGCGCGCAGAGGACGACCACCAACCCCGAACGAGCCAGGTCGGCAAGCGAGGTGATGTGCTTCGGGTTCCCCTTCCCCACCACGATCTCGAGATCGTTACGTGCGAACACGATTGGTGATTCCGCTGTGAGGCCGGCGTTGATGAGTTTTTGCATGTTCGGCTGATCCGCCGAGGCGAAGACGTCCCCGATCGCACCCTGCTGGATCTGCGACACGAGCATCGATGACCCCCCAAACGTGAACGTCACCATGGTCCCCAGGTGGGACTTCTGAAACTCGCTCCCGATCGCGGTGTAGGCCGCGTTGAGCGAAGAGGCCGCGAAGACGGTGATCGTCCCACTGAGCGCCGGCGAGCTGGGCGGCGCACTCGTGCCGCACGCATTGCACAGGGCGGCCATGGCGATGAGCCCTAAGGTGCCTACGACCCTCGCGCGCATCGCCGGCTCAGTCCTTAGGGAGCTCGACGATCACGTTCGTGGCTTTGACCACCGCGACAGCGCGCACCCCGGGCGCGAGGCCAAGCTCGTCGGCCGCTTCGCGGGAAATCAAGGAAACCAGCCGATGCGAGCCGGCCTGCATCTCGACCTGCGCCATGACCCGGTCTTTGACGACGCGGGTAACGATGCCCGGGAAATGGTTGCGCGCGGAACGGCTGACGGTCGTTTCAGGCTTGACGTCCGCCGGGGTCGCCGCCATGAAGCGCGCGAGCTGCAGCCCGTCGACGACGCGCTGGCCGCCGGCCGTCCGTACCGTCGCCAGCCGGCCGCTATCCGTCAGCCGGCGAACGCTATCAACGCTGACACCGAGCAGCTCGGCGACCTCGCCAATCTTGTAAGAAGGCACCCAGAAACTCTAGCATTTGCGCGTTTTACGCGGAATAATCCTCGGGAAATCCAGTATTGGGTTGGCCTTCGGACGCTGCCGTGTAGAGTGGCTCGGATGATCCGGATCGGTTCCATCGTTCTGCGCGTCGACGATCTGCCGCGCCAGGTTGCGTTCTGGACGGCGGCACTCGATTACGTCCCGCGGGAGGGCGACGGCGACGATTTCGTGCTGTTGCGGCCGCGGGGTGGCGCCGGGCCGAATCTCTCCCTCGATCGGGTGCAGTCGGCGGTGCAAATACCGCCGCGTATCCACCTCGACCTGTATGCAAAAGATCAAGCCCGCGAGGTCGAGCGCCTGAAAGCGTTGGGTGCCACCGAAGTCCACTGGAGCAAGCGACCGCCGGACGCGGACTACGTGATTCTCGCCGACCCGGAGGGCAATCGCTTCTGCGTCGTGGATGCGAGTGAGTCGTGAAGACCGTTGACGACTACCTGGCGAAGGCACCGGAGGAGAAGCGCGCGGCGCTCGCGAAGCTCCGCCAGACGATCAAGGCGGCTGCGCCAAAGGCATCAGAAAGCCTGAGCTACGGCATCGTTGGCTACAAACTCCAACGGAAGCCCGTCGTTTACTTCGGTTACTGGAAGGCTCACTACGCCATCTACGGGTTGGGCGGCAGCGTCACCGACGCCTACGCTGCTGACCTCAAGACCTATCTCCAAAGCAAGGGCACGATCCAGTTTCCAGCGGACAAGCCGCTCCCCTACCGGCTCGTGACGAAGATGGTCAAGGCCCGTGTCGCCGAAATCGAAAAGGGCCGTTAGCTGGCTAGAATCCTTCGTGAGATGAGCGAGGCCGAGGTCGGCCGCCTTCGCGCCGAGAACGCCGAGTTGCGGCGCCTACTCGTGAAGCACCAATGGGGCGGACTGACCCCGATCAAATCCAATGGGGCCTGTCCGGAGTGCGCAGGTTCGAAGCCACCTGATGGCCGTGGTCATCGGCCGGGCTGCGCGGTAGCCACGGCGCTGGCCACAGCAACGAGCTAGTCGGCTTCCGGCTCGACGAGCGGAGGCTAATTCGACGGCGAGCGCTTCGCCTCGTGCGCCGCCACCGCCTCCAGCACTTCGTCCTGAGCCGGGGGCTGGTCGAGCGCCCCCAGCGCCGCCAGGGCTTCGCGCGCCGCCATCTGCTCGGCGTCACGTTTGGTTCGCCCGCGCCCCTTTCCGCTGATCCCGTCGCCGAAGCTGACCTCGGCCGTGTATTCGCGCCGATGCCCGGGGCCCGAGGCACCAACGATGTCGTACTGCGGAGTGGACAGGAACCGTTCCTGGGTCACCTCCTGGAGGCGGCCCTTGTAGTTGTCATCCGGCCACGCCTGCACGTCGATCAGACTGCGGCTGAACAGTTTGTAGGCGGCGCGGTAGCCCTGGTCGAGGAAGATGGCGCCGATCACCGCCTCGAAGGTGTTGGCGAGGATCGACTGCAGGGAGCGCGCGCCGGTTTTGTGCGCGCCTTTGCCGAGCAGCAGGTAGTCGCCCAAACTCAGCCGGGAGGCCAGACGGGCGAGGCTCTTGGTGTTGACGACCGAGGCTCGCAGCCGGGTCAGCTCACCCTCATCGGACGTCACGTAGGTGTGATAGAGGTGCTCGGCGGCGATCAACTCGAGTACCGCGTCGCCCAGGTACTCCAGCCGCTCGTTGTCCGCCGACCCGCTCTCCGGGTGCTCGTTGTTGTAGGAGCGGTGAGTCAGAGCCTGGCGCAGAAGGGCAGGCTCGTGAAAGCGAACGCGAAGCGTCCGCTGAAGTTTCTGTAAAGGCTCGTCCGGCTGAGCGAGCTTCGGCTCAGGTGGTGATGCCGAGCTTCTCCTGGACGTAGTCCCAGGCGGCTCCGACGGTTTGAATCTTTTCCGCGTCTTCGTCAGGTATCTCCATCCCGTATTCTTCCTCGAACGCCATGATCAGCTCGACCAGGTCGAGGGAATCCGCGTTCAGGTCGTCGACAAACGAGGCGTCGGGCGTGACTTGCTCGGGCTCCACTCCGAGCTGTTCGGCGATGATGCCCTTGAACTTCTCGTAACTGTTCGCGTCCATCCGACTCCCCTTTTGGCAGTGCGAGTGCGGTCAAATTCTAGTCGAAGCCCGGGCCAATCGTCCTAGATTGGCAGACCGCCGTCAATGCCTAAAACCTGACCGGTGATATAGCCGGCCGCGCGAGAAGCCAGGAAGACAATCGCCGGGGCGACGTCCTCGGGAGTTCCGATCCGAGGGATCGCGGCCGCCTGGCGGGCGCGCTCCAGCAGCTCGGCCGGCAGGCCGCTGGTGAGCTCGGTCGTGATGAAGCCGGGGGCGACGGCATTGACCGTGATGTTCCGGGAGCCGACCTCTTTGGCGAGCGACTTGGTCAGCCCGATCAGGCCGGCCTTGGAGGCGCTGTAGTTCGCCTGCCCGGCATTGCCGGCGACCCCGGCGAGCGACGACACGTTGACGATGCGGCCGTATCGCTGCTTGAGCATCGGCCGCAGCGCCGCCTTGCTGGCGAGGAAGGCGGCTTTCAGGTTGGTCTGGATGACGATGTCCCAGTCCGCCTCGCTCATGCGCATCATGAGCGTGTCCCGGGTCAATCCGGCGTTGTTGACCAGCACGTCCAGCCGACCCCAGCGTTTTACCACCGCCTCGACGGCGATTCCCGGGGCGGCGCTCTCGGCGAAGTCAGCCTGCACCGCCATCGTCTCGTGGCCCGCGTGCGAGAGCTCCTCGACCAGGGAGTCGGCCTCCGCCTTTCGGCTCTTATAGGTGATCGCCACCGTTGCCCCGGCCTCGCCAAACAGCATCGCGGTGGCGCGACCGATCCCGCGGCTGCCCCCGGTGACGAGGACGACCTGGCCGGTAAAGCCCTCAGCCACGGATGGTCTTAAGCAGGGTGTTCATGCTGGTCAGGTCTTCGACATTGTGGACCACCGCGCCCGGGAGAATCTTTTTGACCAGCCCGGTTAGCGTTCGCCGCGGACCAACCTCAATGTAGGTGTCGGCGCCGAGCTGCTGCAACCACTGGATCGACTGCGTCCAGCGCACCGGGCCTGTCAGCTGGCCGACCATGAGGAGGCGGACCTCCACTGGATCTTGGTGAACCCGGGCATCGGCGTTGAAGACCTGGGGGCGACGCAACGCCAGAAGGGGAATCTTCTCCCAGGCGGCGGCAAACACTTGGGCCGCACGGACCATGAGCGGCGAATGGAACGCCCCGCTCACCGGCAGGCGCACCAGGCGCTTTGCCCCCGCGGCGTTCAGCTGGGGGCCCACCGCGCTCAGGCCACTCTCGCTCCCCGAGATCACCACCTGGCCGGGCGCATTGTAGTTGGCAACGACGACCTCGCCCTCACTGGCCGCACAGACCTGTTCGACGGCGCTGTCGGGGAGGCCAAGCACGGCGACCATTCCGCTGGCCTTAGGTGCTGCCGCCGACATCGCCCCGCCGCGCGCGCGCACGGCGGCGAGCGCATCCAGGGGGTCGAGCGCCTCAGCCGCCACCAGGCCGGCAAACTCCCCCATGCTGTGCCCGGCGACCAGTGACGGGCCGAACCCCCTGGTGGCCATCAGTCGGAGCAGGGCCACGCTGTGAAACAGGATGGCCGGCTGGGCATTTTCCGTCGCCTGGAGATCGGCCTCCGGTCCCTCCAGCATCAGCTGGCCGAGCGGCATCCCGAGGCGGTCCTCCGCCTGCCGGAGCAGGTCGGCCGAACCAGCGTCCCGCTCCAGCAGGTCGCGGGCCATCCCGACGAATTGGGCGCCCTGACCCGGAAACAGGAAGGCGACAGTGATCGGAGAGACCTAGTCGGTCTTGATGACTTCGCGCCCGTCGTAGTAGCCGCAGTTACGACAGATCGCGTGCGGCCGCTTCGGCTGGTGGCACTGCGAGCACTCGACGAGCTGCGGACGCTTGATCGCCAGGTGGGCGCGGCGCTCCCCTTGGCGGGCATGGGCGTACCGGGTCTTTGGAAGAGCCATGAGCAGCCCATTATAGGGGGCCTCCGTGACTAGCGGCCGCTGACGACCTCGACTTCCTTGGCCGGACGGGCAGCCGGCATACGGAGCGCCTCGACACCTTTCTTGACGGTGGCGACGGTGCGTAAGAGCTGGGTCTCCAGGGACTGCATGACCTCCCAGGCATAGCGGTCGGCCGCGCGTCGGGTCTCCTCTGCCTTTACGGACGCTTCCCGCAGCATCGCCTCGGCCTGCTTCTCGGCGCGCTTGACCAGGTCGTGCTGGCCGATCATGGTCTGGGCCCGTTCGCCCGCTTTGCTCACCGTCCGGGCGGCCTCCGCTTGCGCCTCGGAGAGCAGGCGTTGCTGCTCCTGGAGCGTCCAGCGGGCCTGCTTGATCTCGTCCGGGAGGCTCAGCCGGAGATCGTCGATGCAGGCCAGTGCCTCCTCCTGGTCGACGACGACGGTGCGGGTCAGGGGGATCTGGCGGCTGTGGGCAATCAGGTACTCGAGGCGATCGATGGCTTCGTGGATGTTCATGCCTGTGCTCCCTTGGTGAGGCGTTGCTTGAGCGGTCCGACGACGTTGGCTGGGACGAATTCCGAGATGTCGCCACCGAACTCGGCGAGCTCTTTGATCAGGCTGGAGCTGAGAAACAGGTGGCGCAGGCTGGTGGGAATGAAGACCGTCGTGACGTCGGGCTCCAGCCGGCGGTTCATGAGTGCCATCTGGAACTCACTCTCGAAGTCTGACACGGCGCGGAGCCCGCGGACGATCACGCGTGCGCCGACCTGGCGCGCAAAGTCGATGGTGAGACCGCTGAAGGTGCTGACCTCGACACCCGGGCGCTCCCCGAGACTCTCCTTGATCATGGTGACGCGCTCGCCGCTCGTGAACAGCGGCCGCTTGCTCGGATTTTCCAGCACGGCGATGACGACCCGGTCGAAGATGCGCGCGGCGCGGTCGACGATGTCGAGGTGGCCATGCGTCAGCGGATCGAAGCTCCCCGGATAGAGGGCGGTGATCACACGTACCTCAAAAACGTGAGACGCGTGGAGCCGTAATCGCGCTCGCGTACCTGCGTCAAGCGCTGCAGGGGCGGTACCGGTTGGCTCCGGTGGTGCTCGACCACCACTAGCGCCTGGTCGCGCAGCCGCGCACGGTCGAGCGCCTCGAGCGCGGCGGTCAGCGTCGGGCCATCACGGTATGGCGGGTCCAGGAGAAGCAGGTTGTAGGTGGCGAGGTCGCCGGTGGGCGCCTTCAACCACTCGACGGCGTCGGCGCTGACCACGTCGCCCTGCTGGGCGAAGCCGGTTGCGGCCAAATTCTCGGCCACGATGTTAGCACAGGCTCGGTCCCGTTCCACAAATGTTGCCGACGCCGCGCCGCGAGACAGTGCCTCGATGCCGAGGGTTCCGGCTCCGGCGAACAGATCGAGCACGCGCGCACCGCGTATGCTGTCGCCGATGATGTTGAACAAGGCCTCGCGCACCATTGACGTGGTGGGCCGCGTGGAGCGACCGGGCGGGGTCTTGAGTCGACGGCCGCGACTGGTCCCCGCCGTGACGCGCGTGGCCGGTCCGGACATGCCATGAGTAAAGCAGGCGA
>Ga0070698_100001459_pt1 | contig 26270 bp, 28 predicted proteins | sample KBSK1502metaG_FD_65477 | JGI IMG/M metagenome (GOLD analysis project Ga0070698, IMG submission 65477) | Corn, switchgrass and miscanthus rhizosphere microbial communities from Kellogg Biological Station, Michigan, USA - KBS K1-50-2 metaG | ecosystem: Host-associated > Plants > Roots >... | reverse complement strand
CGAGCACCGCATCCGCGGCGCGATCCTGGACGAGCTGCGCCGCGGCGACATCATGCCGCGCCGGGTTCGCCAGCTCGCTCGCAAGATCAGCGCGGCGATCAAGGAGCTCGAGAAGGACGGCGAGGCTGCGAACGACCAGCGCGTTGCCAACGCGCTCGGCGTCACGGTCGACCAGTACCGCTCGGGACTCTCGCAGCTCGTCCACGTAGAGCTCGCCCCGCTCGAGGGTGAAGAGATGCGACTCGTCGCCAACGACGCTGCTCCCGACGTCCAGGCCGATCATCGCGAGACCCTCGCGCGCATCCGCGCCGCGCTTGACCATATGGAAGCTCGCGACGTCACGATCCTCGGCCTGCATTATGTGGAAGACCTCACGTACCAAGAGATCGCCGACACGCTGAAAATCACGCCGTCGCGCGTGTGCCAGCTGCTGTGGCGCGCGGTCGAACGCTTGCGCGCGCTGCTCGGCGCAACGGAGAAGCAAGCAGCATGAGCGTCCGCGTCCTCATCGTCGACGACGATCCTCTCGTAAGGCGTGCCATCTCCAAGGTGCTCGCAGCGAGTGGCTTCGACGTGACGACAGCGGGCGACGTAACACCGGCGCTCGAAGCCGCAGCGGCGATGCATCCCGACATCGTCGTCGTCGACTTCAACATGCCGACGTGTGGGCTCGAAGTGGTCCGCAAGCTCAAGTCCTCATCGGGCGAAAGCGTGTTCGTTGCTGTGCTCACGGGTGAGGATTGCGACGAGATGCGCGGTCAGTGTCTCGGCGCAGGCGCCGATGCCGTGCTGATCAAACCGATTCCCCCACTCGAGCTGCGCCGTCGTCTGACAGCGGCAGCCGTCGCCCTCAAGACGGTTTCAGCAGCCTCGTGATCGGATGGATTTCTCCCGTCCAGCGTGCGAGCCTGTTCGCTCCGCGCATGGGGGAAGCGGCTGTGTCTAAGGTCATGGTCCTCGAGGATGACGAGGATGTCTCGCGTGCGATCGCACGCAAGCTGCGCGGCGATGGATTCGCGATCGAAGAGTCGATGGATCCGATGCCGGTGCTCGAACGGCTCGATGCGGGCGATGGCGATTGGGACGTCGTCATCCTCGATATGGGCTTGCCGAACATGAGCGGCCTCGACGTGCTGCATCGCTTCCGCGAAGCGGGCGCGCACTCGGCGGTGATCATGCTCACCGGCGATCGCACCGCGAGCACGGCAACGGCGTGCATGCGCGCCGGCGCGTTCTATTACCTGACAAAACCGTTCGAGCCGTATCAGCTATCGTCGATGGTGCAATCGGCGGCGCGCTACGCGCAGATGCGCCGCCAGCTCGCCGGTGCGCAGACGAGCAAGCCCGATGCACTCGTCGGAGCCTCCGCCGCGATGCGCAAGCTGCGCGCATCGCTCGAGCGGCTCGGCGACCAAGATGTACCGATCTTGATCCAAGGCGAGAGCGGCACCGGCAAAGAGCTCGTCGCGCGTGCGCTGCACGATCGCGGCGCGCGTCGGCGCAAGCGATTCGTCGCGCTCAACTGCGGCGCGATTCCCGAATCGCTGATCGACAGCGAGCTCTTCGGTCACACGAAGGGCGCGTTCACGGGTGCGACGACCGATCGCGCTGGCGTATTCGTCGAGGCCGACGGCGGAACGCTGTTTCTCGACGAGATCGGCGACATGCCGCTCGCCGTGCAAGCGCGCCTGTTGCGCGTGCTGCAAGAGAGCGAGGTGCGCCCCGTCGGCTCGAGCGGTGTGCGCAAAGTCGACGTTCGCGTGATCGCTGCGAGTCATGTCGATCTCGGCGTCGCCGTCGAGCACGGACGCTTCCGACAGGATTTGTTCTACCGCTTAAACGTCGTGGTGCTGCGCGTGCCGTCGCTGCGCGAGCGCCTCGATGATTTGCCGCTGCTCGCCGCACATTTCTTACGCAAGCACGGCGGCGACAAACCGCCGAGTCTGGCGCCCGAGGCGCTCGAAGCAATGACGAGCTACGCGTGGCCGGGCAACGTGCGCGAGCTGGAGAACGCTGTGTTGCACGCGGTCGCGCTCCATCACGGCGATGTGATCAGCCCCGAGTCGCTGCCAGCGGCCATCGCGGGCCGTCAGCGCGCCGTCGGGTCGGGCCCGATTAGCGAGGACGAAACGCTCGAGCCGCTCACCGAGGCCAAGCGTCGCGCGAGCGCTGCATTCGAGAAGCGCTACCTCGTCAAGGTGATGGAGAAGTCGAAGGGCTCGGTGTCGGAAGCTGCCCGACTCGCCGGCCTCGACCGCACCAACTTCCGTCGACTGTTACAGCGTCACGGCATCGATCCAGCCACCTTCAAATAGGGGGTCAAAATTCTCGGGGTTGGTCGATTTACCCAGGCATGAGCAACGACCTCCATGCAATCGGCGTTTTGACTCGCAGCACGACGCACGACCTCAACAACTGCATGTCGGCGATCCTTGCGTTCGCCGAGCTCGTCCTCGAATCGCTGCCGGCCGACCATCCGGCGCGCGCGGACGTCGTCGAGATCTTGCGCACCGGTCGTTCCGCCGTCGTCAAGACGCGCGAGCTCGATCAGATGGCGCGCAAGCTCGCGCCGATCGGTCAGTCATGAGGTGGGCGCTGATGTCCACCGTGGAGCAGATGATGTTAGTCGCTCTCTCAGATGATGGAGACGCTCTCGCGCGAATCGCGCGCCAAGCGGATCAACTAGAACTCGAGATCGCAGGGCTCGTTCGAATTGTCGATCACGTGCTCGCGATCATGCCGCCGAGCGATCCGGCGTGCGAGGACCTGCAGGAGATCAAGAACGCAGCGGCAATCGCGACCGGGAAGCTCGCGTCGCTCGCGCAGTGCTCGTGCAAGCCGCACCTCTGGCTCGTACCGTAACCCCGAGCAGCGCGAGCACGACGAGCAGGCCGCCGGCATCGCCGCCGGTGCGGCAACCGCAGCCGTCATCGGGGATGCCGTGCACGTAGATGTGGCTCGTGACGACGATCCGCTGGTTGATGTCGTTGATGAGCTCGAGGCGATAGCGGCGCACTTGCGCGCCGGGTACGTCGACGAACGTCGTCGTGAAGTCGTCGCTGGTCACCGGCGTGTGCGCGATCTTCTCGCCATCGCGCCAAAGTTGAATGAACGTGCCTGCGCCGCCGACGACGTGCGCTTTGACGTTGGCCTTCGCGATGTCTTCGACGTCGTCGCCGATCTCCGCGTCGCCGATCTTCATCTCGACGAACGGATCGTCGGGACCGCGTAGCTGGACGATCGTGCGGCCGTGACGGATCGCGTCCATGATCGCCGCTTCGCTCAGCGAATCAGCGAGCACGAGCGTCGTCGGGCTGCCGATCGCAGAAGCCGTGGGACCGGTCGCTTGGCCCGCGCGGTGATCGTCGCTGCCGCCGACGACCGCGATGCGATAGCCTTGCTCGAGCAGCCCGTCCCACATCGTGACGACGCGCGGCACGAAGCCGAGCACGCCGATATCGAAGTTGCCGGTGATGAGCTCGAGTGCGGCAACTTTGTCCCACGGCGTATCCGCTTCGTGGCCCCACTGGCAGCCGATGCACGCCGTGCCGAGATCGAGCATCGGGTGATTGACGATGAAGATGCCGCCTTGCGCGGCGACGTCATCGACGATGCCGGCCACGGTGCGCTCTTGAAAGCCGAGGCGGTGATCGATGTACGCGTTCGTGCCGACCGAGTTGCCATGGCCCGAGTACGTCGTGATCTCGGCGCCGCGAAGGAACAAGAAGTCGGCGTAGCTCGGCTGCAGCGCTGCGATCAGCGCGTGCTGCGCGTACGTGTTGTGATCGGAGAGGTTGACGAAATCGAGGCCGCGGCTGCGCGCGAGCGTGATGATCTCGTCGAAGGAAGCCGTCGCATCGCCGCTCTGGATCGAGTGGACGTGAAAGTCGCCTTTGTACCAACGGCGTTCGGTCGATAGCACGGTCGGCGTGAACGGCGCTTTGGGCTGAACCGGCAGCGTCGCGTTGTCGCGGCACACGATATCGACCGAATAGTGCGCGCCGGTCGCATCGAGCTGCGCCTTGCCGATGTCGAGCGTCCACATGCCCGGCGTGATCGGGCCCGGCAGATAGCTGCGCGACGATTGCTCGACGCCGATGATCGCGTCGTCGGTGAGACCGCCGGCCCAACCGCGAAAGCCATCGGGACCCCACACGCCCCAGTCGAGAATCACGTAGCTCGAGCCATCGCTGTGCGTGATCTGGATCTCGACGGTGCCGGCCGGCACGGGGAACTGGACGTCGACGTAATCGCCGCCATCGGCGGTGATGTCACCCTCGAAGTGCATGCTCGACAGCACGACCGCGATGGTGATGATCCCCATCACGTCATCGTATCACGCGTGCTGCAGGCAACTTCATGCGTTCATTGAGCTCGCGCGTCGAGCGGCGCGACGTCGCAATCGTGCGACAACCTTTGACGAACGCGCCACCACCAAGCGCGCCGAGCAAGAGTCCGATCGGCAGAAGCACGAGTGCGATCACGGTCCCGCACAGCGCGATCAGCGCGCCGCTCGTGGCAAGCGACCAGCCGTTCCACTGCTGGCTCTTTAGGTTCGCGACGACGAGGTGAATGTCCTCTTGGCCAAACTGATATCCGCAGTCACAGAGCAGCGCGTTATCGCGGCTGATCCGCCGACACATCGGACAGCGCTTGGAGGGCATCGACCTCTATTGTGCCGGCAAGCCCGTCCATTCGGCGGATTTGTTCCACAGCTGCTTCGCGAGCTCCGCGTCGTCGGCGAGCTTGTTCGGACGCCGCTCGCGGCCATCTTTGTCGTAGTAGCGGCCGGTCTCGCCGGCGAGCTCGGGCGCGGTCGCGCAGCGCAGCGTCGACAGCGCGCCTTCTTCGGGCGTGACCATGAAGCGCTTCATCACCCAGCGCACCGGGCTCGGGATGCGGCGCCACACGTCCGTCGCGACGACGCCGGGATGCAGCGCGTACGTCGTCACGCCCGTGCCTTCGAGGCGGCGCGCGAGCTCCTTCGTGAACAGCACGTTCGATAGCTTCGAGACTTCGTATTCGTGGATGCCGGTGCGCGAACGCGTCTTTTCGCGGAGCGCATCAAAGTCGATGCCCTTCGCCTGATAGTGCGATGCGCTCGCGACGTTGACGATGCGCGCCGGGCCGCTCTGCTTGATGCGATCGAGCAAGAGGCGCGTGAAGAGATAGTGGCCGAGGTGGTTCGTGCCGAACGTCAGCTCGAAGCCATCCTTCGTCGTGCCGCGCGTGCCGGCGAGGCCCGCGTTGTTGATGAGCCCGTGGATCGGAATGTTGCGCGCGAGCAGCTCCTCGGCGCAGCGCCGCACCGATGCGAGGTCCGCGAGATCGAGTTGCACGAACTCGATCTTGTCGTTGCCTGTCTGCTGCTTGATCTCGTCGATCACCGGCTGCGTTTTCTCGGCGGAGCGGCACGCGAGGATGACGTGGTGGCCTTTGCGCGCGAGCTCGAGTGCGGTGACTTTGCCGATGCCCGTGTTCGCGCCGGTGATGACGAACGTCTGCGAGTCCATGGCCGAGTAACATGGTGCGGCGCGGCGTAACGTCAAGGCGCGGCGTAAAACGTGTTGCTGCTTGCATCTGTTTCGTCTGCGACGGCTGTTGACTGGGGGTCACTTCAGATGACCGTTGACCCTTCATCGTCGTCGGGCTACGAGCGGGCAACCTATGCGGAAGCGGTTGGTGCTCGTCCTGGTGGTGTTGGGCGTGTTGCTTGGTTTCGGCACGGTCTGGGCGGATGACGAAGGTGACAGCGGCGATGAGCAGGCTGCGCCTGCCGAAGCACCACCCGCGCCGCACGAGGATAAGCCCGACGATGCGCCTGCTCCGGCGGCACACCCGTCACCAGGCGCCGCGGATGCGGATGGCGATGGCGTGTCGGATGCCGACGAAGCGAAGCAAGCGGCGGCGCAGGCTGGCGAAGAGGACGAGGACGTCCCGTACAACAAGTTCGATCTCGACGGCGATGGCAAGAGCGATCCGGCACTCGAGAAGGAGTTCCACGAGACGCTCGATGCCTACCCGGGCACGCTCGACGAAGGCGCGATCGACGCCGCGCTCGACGCGCGCCCCGAAGATGCCGAGCTGACGCCATCGATGAGCGTCGAAGAGTTCCAGAAGGTCGTGCGCTTCGTGAAGAAGCTCGTGCTCGACAAGATGGAAAAGAAGATGGCGAAGAGCTCGGCGAAGAACATGGCGAAGTTCTCGCTCGGCATCTTCTGCTTCTCGCTGCTTGGGTTTGGGCTGCTCGCGATGCCGCTCGTCATGCGCAAGAAGTATCCGGGCAAAGGCCGCGTGCTCGCGAAGTACTCCGCGCTCGCAGCAGTGACGTTCTTCGTCACCGTGAATCTGTTCGGCGCGGTGCTGTTCGGCATGAAGACGGTGCAGAGCAGCCTCGGCACGCTGACAAATCCAAGTCTCGCGATTGCAGCCGCGACGTTCGACACGCTCGACGAGAATGCCGAGGACTACATCATCATGGGCAAGGAGCTGTTCGTGCCGACGCTCAAGCAGCTCGAGGGCAACTCCGAGGAGCAGCCATCGGTACTGCTGCTCGAAAACGGCCTGAAGGTCGTCGAGGACGCGAAGGTGTTCGTCTCGATCGCGAAGATGTTCAAGAAGATCAACTTCGTCTTCAGCGTGCTGCCGATCGTGCTGTTCGGCGTCACGATGCTGCTCTTCGGGCTCGCGATCCGGCCGACGCTGACCGAGATCATCAAGCTGCCTCTACGCGCGGCCGCGGGCGAAACCGGCGTCGGTCGCGAGACGACAAAGCGCGCGATGCGGCGGGTGTGGGGCGAGATGCTCGCGACGCTGTGCACGCTCGGCGTGCTGAGCGTGCTCACCGTGATCTCCGCCGCGATCCTCGGCCAGGTCGTCAAGCCGGCGCTCGACGCGCTGCTCGGTTACTTCGCGCTGGCGCTCAATTACCTGCAGTTTGTGGAGGGCGCCTCGAGCGGCGTCGTGTTCCTCACGCTGTTCAGTGTCGTGCTGTTCCTGGCGCTCAACCTGGCCGCGCTGATCCTGTCGATGTCATTCTTCCTCGGCAAGTGCCAGAAGATCTTCCAGGCCAAGTTCAACGACGGCGTGCCGGTCGCGAGCCACAAGCGCTTCTTCAAGTGGGGCATCCCGTCGGTGCTCTTCATCCAGCTGTTCCCGCTGTTGTTCGTGCTCGTCGCCGAGAAGGCGCTCGAGAAGATCAACGACAGCCTGCTCGCGAACATCAAGGATGCCGACGCCGTGCCGTGGGTAAAGATCATGCTCGCGGGCCCGCTGTTCCTCGTCGTCGCGTTCGCGCTGTTGTTCTGGGCGGCGCGCGGGTTCAAAGCGATGGGCTTTCTGTTCTCGTACAAGGTCAAGCCGAAGGCCGTGCCGAAGCCGGCGCCCGCCGTTGCCGGCGAGCCCATTTGATCATCCTCGTGCTCGTGCTCGCGGCATGCTCGAGCAAGCCGCACGAGAGCACGGTCAGTCAGCCGGGGGGACGGCCGCTGTTCGATCGCATCGGCGGTATGGATGGCATCAAGGGCCTGATCAAGGACTTCGTCGAGGACGAGGTCAGCAGGGACTCGCGCATCAACGTGCGGTTCACGAACGTTGATAAGCCGCTGCTCGAAGAGGCGCTCGCCGTGCAGGTGTGCGAGCTCACCGGCGGCCCCTGCAAGTACACCGGCAAGTCGATGAAGGATGCGCATGCGGGGATGTCGATCAGCGACGCGGACTTCGTCGCGTTCGTCGAGGATCTGCAGAAGTCGCTCGCCAAGTTCAAGGTGCCCGACGCCGAGCAGCGCGAGCTGCTGCGCGCGATCAACAAGCTGCGCGATCATGTCATCGAGTGAGCTCGCCGGAAAACGCCAAGGCGCCGAAGAGCCAAGGCGCCACCAAGAGGGTGGGTTAGGACCGTGCTCTCGCGGGACACGATTATCCGATATGAGCGATGTTTGAGCTCAGTCGTCGAAGCTCGTCGCCGCTCGGTTCGGTCCCGACCCCCTTCTTACTGGCGCCTTGGCTCTGCGGCGCCTTGGCGATTTTTTCGGTGCGTCACGCTTCGAGTGAGCTAATTGCAGATGCGCTTCGCGAGCGCATCGGCATCGGCTTTCGTCGCGGCCATCACGGGCAGCGAGTCGGCCTTTGTCAGCTCCGCGTCGATGATGGGAGCTTCGACGACGACTCCGTCGACGAGGGTCGCGAGCTTGTGGCCGACCGTCGCTTTCGTGATCTCTCGAAACTTCACCTTGCCCATGGAATTGAGCTTGAGCGCGGTGAACGGCCGCCCGATCGGATCGATGCCGCTGAACGTTTTGACGATCGCGGCGTCGGGCAACAGCGGCTTGCCGAGGTAGTACGTGCGCCACTGGTTATCGAGTTTGCCGACCGCAATGATGTGGTCGTCGGGCGGCGCGTACTCGGGGCCGAGCGCCGCGAGATACTTCTCGATCGCGGCGCGATCGCCCGTCAGATAGTAGTCGGTGTACGTCTTGCGCTCGAGTGGCAGCCCGTCGGCGGTCTTCGTATCGTGACTCCACTGATCGACGTCGGCGCGAATGCCCGCTTCGATCGCTGCAGGATCTGTCGCCGCATTGGTTCGATCCATACCGACATGCGCGAATAGCTTTTTCATGTACGGCGAGTCTTCATCGACGCGACGCACCTCGACGCGTGCACCGTGCTCGCACGGCCTGTCGTCGTGCTTGCAAGAGGCGAGGGCGAGCAAGAGCACGATCCGCATCGCGATCACATACCGCGAATGAACGTGCGATTACACGCGTTGCCCGTGCATGAGCTTTGCCCAGTGGCGCGATCACTTCGAACGTAACCGCTTGCGCGCACTTCCGGATGTCGCTGATGCGCGAGTCGGGCTGCCGCATGGCTGGGCGGCGCAGCTAGCGCGCTCGCTCGCGGTGTTCCAGCTCGGCGAGTCCAAGGGCGGTCGCATCGCAAACGAGATCGATGCGCTGCCTGGGCTCGACGACGACTATCGCGCCGCGATCAAGCTGTTCATCGATGAAGAGCAGCGGCACGGGCACGTGCTCGCGCTGTGCGTCGAGGGTCTCGGCGGTACGTTGATGCAAACGACGTGGACCGAGTCGCTGTTCGTCGTCGCGCGGCGCCTCGCCGGCGTGAAGTTCAAGCTCGTCGTGCTGCTCGCGGCCGAGACGATCGGTCTCGCGTTTTATCGCGGGCTCTGTTCGCGGCTGCCGGCGGGCTCGCTGCGCGAGTCGCTCGAGGAGATTTGCGACGACGAGGTCCATCACCTGCGCTTCCATGGCGATGCGTTTCGCGGCCAGCGCGCATTTCGTCTCGCGTGGTACCCCGTCGTCACGGCTGCAGCGGCAGTCGTGTTGATCGATCACCGCCGCACACATCGCCTGCTCGGCATCCCGCTCGCCGAATCGGTGCGCCGGTTTCGTGATCAGATCGCGATCGTCGGCAACGAGCTCAGTACGGAGCCCCGCCGCTATTCCCACCCGGACCGTAGTCACACACGATCGTCGATGGATACGTCAGGTTCGGGCAGTTTTGCAGCGCGCAGCCGACGTTGACCGAGGTCCGCCACACGATCTGCGTGTAGTGGCCGCAGATGCCGTTGCACGTGTCGGGATACGTGAAGTTCGCCTTTTCGGCGGCCCAGTAGTCGACGGCTTGCCGCGCCGTCGCGGTGCCGCTGCTGGCAAAGATGTTCTCGCCGATGTACGCGTAGCCCGCGACGCCGGTGCGATTCGGATTGTGATCGAGCAGGCCGCTCGGCGCGTCGACGTCGCGGCACATCGCGGCCCATTGCGCCGCGTAGGCCGCGAGATTTGAATCCCACTGCATCGGCGGCAGCGGGCCGGCCGCGATGCCCGTCGTGTCGACCGCGGCGCGCACTTCGTTGTGATAGAGCGTCATGCCCGCAAGGTTCGCGGGTTCGCCGATGCCGCCCGGCGCATCGGCGCGCGTGCCGCCGCCGCTATCGCCGTTTTGCATCATCGAGCCGTCGCCCATCGACGACGACACTTCACCCGAACAGCCGGCGAGCAGAGCCGCAATGAAGACCCCCTTCATGCGACCAGGATAACGTGGTAAGCCCCCGCGCGGAGGCACGAACTGTAACAGCGAAGACGCAAAAGCTCCGACGGATGCAGGGAAGCTGGTGACGAACCCAGCACAGCCCCCGCTACTGTGACCGGGGACGACGCAGCACGGCAAAGGCCAGCCACTGGGAAACTGGGAAGGCGCTGCGAAGGACGAACCGGAAGTCAGGACACCTCTCCGTCGCGACCTCGGGATGGAGGAGCGCCGTCGCGTTCGTCATCCCGCGTTACGTGGGGTGACGATGAACAGGACCGGATCCATATGGCTCGTGATCGCGCTCGCGCAACCTGCGGGCGCCGACGACGAGATCGTCGATGAAGAGACGATCATCGTCATCGATCGCGCGCCTGATCCGGCGGCCGCGCGCGATCGCGAGCGCGCGCTCGGCGATGCGCCATTCGTCACGATCGTCCATGCCGAAGATCATCCGGCGACGACCTCGGTCGCCGATGCGATCGGCGCGACGGTCGGCGTGCAGAGTCGTTCGCTCGGCGGGCTCGGCGCGTACGAATCGATCAGCGTGCGCGGCGCCGCGCCGGGGCACACCGCGGTGCTCGTCGATGGCGTGCCGCTCGCGCGCATCGCGGCGGTGACGACGGATCTCGGTCGCTACACGCTCGACGCATTCGGCGAGGTCGAGCTCTACCGCGGCGCCGTGCCCGTCGAGCTCGGCGGCGCGGGCGTCGGCGGCGCGCTCAATCTCGTCACGCGCCTGGGCCGGGGCGAGCACGGCGAACGCATGCGCGCATCGGTCGGCGTCGGCTCGTACGGCGCGCGACACGTGCGTGCGCACTACGGCGATGCCCACTTCGACGGGCGCCTGGTATCGGCAACGACCATCGGCTACCAGGCCGCCGATGGTGATTACTCGTACTTCTCCGACAATGGCACTCCGCTCAACGTCGGCGACGATGCGTATCGCACGCGCGAAAACAACGGCTTCTCGCAGCTCGATGGTTCGTCGCGCGTCGGTAACGCGGAGCGCGACACCGTCGGTGGCGTGCGCGTCGCGTGGAAGCGACAAGGCCTTCCCGGCAGCGCGACGCAACCAACGCTCGCCGCATCGCTCGCGACGCTCGATGTCATCACCGATGGTCGCTTCGCGGCACGCGTCGGCCCGGCGACGGCGCAGCAGCTCGGCTACGTGCTCGTCGAGCAGCAGCGGTTGCGCGATCCCGATGGCGAGCTCGGCATCGGCTCGCAGGATCGCGGCTACACGACGCTGTCGGGTGGTGCGTCATCGACGTGGCGCGCGCCCGTCGGCCCGCACCGCGCGACGGCCGGCCTCGAGCTGCGCGGCGATCATTTTCGCGATGTCGATCGCGGTGGCATGCGCGAGCCGCTCGTCGGTGATCGCGAAGGCGGCGCATTGCTCGGCGCGTTCGATTTCGCGCTCGGCGACGCGATCGTCGTCACACCCGCGCTGCGCTGGGATCTCGTGCGCACCGCCCCGGCGCCGATGGCGACCGGGCCGAACGCGCTCGCGCCGCTACCGACACGATGGGACAACGTCCCGAGCCCGCGCCTCTCGGCGCGCGCCGCGCTGACGACCGATATCGCGGTCAAGGGCAGCGCCGGCTACTACGTGCGCCTGCCGACGCTCATCGAGCTGTTCGGCGATCGTGGCACGATCATCGGCTCGCCGGAGCTGCGCCCCGAACGGGGGCCATCGCTCGATGCCGGCGTCGTGTGGGCGCCCCAGAAAGCGATCGGCGATATCGATCGAATCCTCGTCGAGACAAGCGCGTTCGCGACGCGCTCGCGCGACACGATCGCGTTCGTGTCGAGCATCGGCTTCATCGCGCGTGCGGTGAACGTGGCCGCGAGCCAGACCTACGGCGCAGAGCTCGTCGCATCGGCGCGCATCGCGCGCACGCTGTCGCTGACCGCGAACTACACGCGCCTCGTCACGCAGCAGCTCAGCGAAGAGGTCAGCTACGCGAACAAAGCGTTGCCGCGCCAGCCCGGTCACGCCGTCTACGCGCGCGCCGATGTCGTGCGCCGCGTGCTCGGCCGCGTCGCGTCGGTGTGGCTCGACGGCAGCTGGCAATCCGAGACGTACCTCGATCAGGCAAACCTGATGACGGTCCCGGCCCGCGCGCTCGCGGGCACCGGTGTGCGCGTCGAGATCTGGGCCGGCTTCGCCGTCTCGCTCGCGATCGACAACCTCAGCGACGAGCGCATCCAGTACCTGCCGCTCGATCCACCACCGCGCCCTGATTTCACTGCGACGCCGACGGCACTCGCCGACGTCGCGGGCTTTCCGCTGCCTGGACGCACGTTCTACGCGTCCCTTGAATGGAGTCACTGACATGAATCGACTTGCGTGTTTGCTTCTTCTTGCCGCGTGCGGCGACAACAAGGCCACCTACACCGATGCGCACGGCCACGGCAGCGACACCGGCACCTCGTCCGATGGGCACGTGCCGGTGCCGCGCGCGGTCGCGGTCGCCGGCGACTTCGGCTCGCCGGGCGTCGGCACGATCGCGAAGCTCGAGATCGATCAGATGATGATGAGCCAGAACCTCGTGCCGGGCGCGGTCCTCGGCGATCCGGTGCTGCGCACGCTCGGCAGCGAGCTCTTCGTCATCAACCGCTACGGCAGCAACAGCATCACGATCCTCGACCGCACGACGCTCGCGCTCGCGGATCAGATCAGCACGGGCGCGAATTCGAATCCGCAAGATGTCGCCGTCGTCGGCAACAAGCTCTACGTGCCGGCGATGGGCACCGTCGGTGTCGTCGTGATCACGCGCGGCTCGCCGACGCAGACGACGATCGATCTCTCGTCGCTCGATACCCAAGGCGCGAACGACGGCAAGCCCGATTGCGTTTCGGCGTTCGCGGTCGGCACGAAGGTCTACGTCGCGTGCGGCCTCCTCGACAGCTTCACCGCGACCGAGAACGGCAAGGTCGCGATCATCGACTCGGCGACCGATACGTTGGTTGGCTCCGTCACGCTGAACTACAAGAACCCGTACGGCTTCTTCATCCAAGCGCCGGCGGATTCGACGTACGTCGGCGATCTCCTCATCGCCACCGCGCCGAGCTTCTCCGACTACGCAACCGGTTGCATCGAGCGAGTCTCGACGGGGGCCACGCCGACCGCGGCGTGTGGCCTGACAAACGCCGAGCTCGCCGGCTTCGTCAACAAGCTCGCGATCGACGACGGCAAGCTCTACGCCGCCATCGGCACGTACGACTCGTCATTTCAGAATCCCACCGGCAAGGTGCGCGCGTTCGATCTCCAGGCCGGCACGCTCGCGCCATCGCCGATATCGTCCGCATCGGAGCTCATCGTCGATGTTGCCGCGTGCCCTGGCGGTCAGGTCGTCGGCATGGACCAGACGCTGAACGCGGCCGGGCTGCGCGTGTGGAAGGACGGCACCGAGCGCACGACCGAGCCGATCTCGATCGGCATGCCGCCGACGACGAACGCGCTCGTCTGCTACGACCCCTGAGCTTACACTGATCGCGTGCACATCCTCGTCGACGTCGCGAGCGATCGATTGCGCGCCGAGGTCATCGATGCGCTCGAGCGCGCTGGCCACACGATCGAACGCGGCACCGCTGCGCCGACGAAGCGCTTCGATCTCGTGCTCGTCGGATCTCCGGACGTCGCGGAGCGGTTGCGACGCGAGCGGCCACACGATGCGATCATCGTTGTCACGCGCGTCGGTGACATTCCGGCGCGCGTACGCGCGCTCGAGGTCGGCGCCGACGATGCGTTCGATGCGAGCTTCGCGCCGTCGCAAGCGGTCGCGCGGATCGGTGCAGCGGGTAGGCGCGCCGCCGCGACACCGCGCGCGCCCGAGACCATCGACGTCGATGGCTGCACGATCGATCTTTCTGCGTCGACAGCGAGTCGCAACGGCACGACGGTCGCGCTCACGACGCGCGAGGTCGAGCTCGTGCGTTGGCTCGCCAGGCATGTCGGCCAAGTCGTCAGTCGCGCCGAGCTGCTGCACCACGTGTGGCGCGTGTCCGCAAACAACACGACGCGCGTCGTCGATGTCGCGATTGCCGCGCTGCGCGCGAAGCTCGAGCGGGATCCCACCGAACCGCGCATCATCGTGTCGGTCCGCGGCGCCGGCTATCGTTTTACAAACGGCTAACATTCGCGTCGCTACGCTGTCGGCATGAACGAGCTCACCTGGTTCACCGACCTCGATGCCGCGATCGCGCACGCGCGCCGCGCGAATCGACCGATCGTGTCGCTGCGGCTGCTCGGCCGCCTCGACGAAGAGCTGTCGTGCGCGAACAGCAGGTTCTTCCGCAAGCTGCTCTATCCCGATCCGCGGATTCACCGCGTGCTACGCGATCGCTTCGTGCTGCACTGGCAATCGGTGCGGCCGGTGCCGAAGGTCACGATCGATTTTGGCGACGGCCGCCGCGTCGAGCGCACGCTGACGGGCAACAGCGTGCACGTCATCCTCGATCGCGATGGCACGCCCGCCGACGCGCTGCCCGGCTTGTTCGCGCCTGCGATCTTTCACGAGCTGCTCGTGCGCGCGCACGCGATCGCCACCGCCGATCCGCGCATGCGGCCCGCGCTGCATCAGCGCGCGCTCCTCGAGCCGCTCCTCGCGCCTCCGCCGTCACGCGCGCTTGCGGCGAGTCGCATCGCGGCGACCAAGCACATCATCGAGGCGCCGCTCTTGCGCGCGGTCTCGCAGGACCTCGATGGCGACACGCGCGAAAACCTCGCGTTGCATGCGCGCGTGCATCAGGCGTTCGCGAGCGGCGCACGCTGGTCGAGCGTCGATGCGTTCGTCGCGCGCATCTACGAGGATCTGTTCCTCATGCCTCTCGACGATCCGTCGCTTGGCCTCGACGTTCCCGACCCGTTCGGCGCCGATCACTCGCGCGGTGCGACGCAATAAGCTTCGGCGATGATCTCGATCGTCGCGGTCGGCGACAGGTTCTTGTAGTCGCATCGCCACGCCGCTGCGTTCGCGTTATCCGCCATCGCGAGCGGCCGCGACGCGACAAGCTGCGCCATCCACTGCGGATCGGCGTAGCAGCCGCCGGTGACGAGCAGCTGCGTTGCGTGCTCGCACCGCGCGATCGCCGTTGCGACGAGTCCCGCACCGACGGAGACGCGATGCTCGCGACGCGCGAGATCCGTCTTCTGGCCGTACGCGCCTGCCGGGCCGGGTGGACCTTTCGGACCTTGCGGGCCCTGCGTGCCTTGCAGCCCTTGCGGACCTTGTTGCCCTTGCACGCCTTGCGGGCCTTCGGGCCCGCGCTCGCCGCGATCACCTTTGAGCCCGCGTTCGCCTTGTGTCCCCGGCGGACCGGGTGGACCGGGCGGACCGGCCGAACCTGGCCCGGGCGGACCTTCGGGACCCGCTGGTCCTGCGGGACCGCGCAGACCCGCTGCCGATCCTTTTGCGAGCAGCTCGGCGGCAACCGCCTGCGTGTTGACGGCGCCGCGCTGTTCGATCGCAGCGAGGCGTTGCGAATGCTCGGTGAGCTTCGCCTCGAGCTGCTTCGTGTTGTCGTCGTTTGGACGACACGCGATCAGCACGAGCAGTGCCGCGAGACTTCGCATGATCGCAATCCTACGAAATGCGCGGCCCAAGGCGCGTGTTTCCGCCGTTTTTTTGCCCACGCAGATCAGATGAGCGTAGCTGGAGCCCATGATCGAGCTGGTCGATGTTCGTCTCGATCACCCGCGGGGCGAGGGCCGGCCGCTGGTGACAGATGCGAATCTGAAGGTGACGCGCGGCGAGGTCGTCGTCATCATCGGCGCCGCCGGCGTCGGCACGTCGCGCATCGTCGCGGCGGTGCTCGGCGAAGTGCCGCCGAGCGCGGGACGCATCGAGCTCATGGGGCGCGATGTCGCGAAGCTGCGGCGCTCGTCGCTGCGCCTTCTGCGTCGCCGCATCGGCATCGTCCCGCAGGAGCTGTGTCTGCTCGAGGATCGCAGCGCGCAGCTCAACGTTGCGCTGCCGCTCGAGATCGATGGGCATCCACGCTCGGCGACGATCCTGCGCGCGCAGGAAGTGCTGACGCGCCTCGATCTCGAATCCGAAGCCTCGCTGCCGATCGATTGTCTCTCCGGCGCGGAGCGCCAACGCGTCGCAGTCGCGCGTGCGCTCGTGCGCAAGCCCGAGCTCGTGATCGCCGATCACCCGACGAGCGCGCAAGACGACACGGGCGCTTTGCTCGTGTGCGGCGCACTCGCGGAGGCGGCGGCAGCCGGTGCCGCGGTCGTCCTGCTCGGTCGCGAGCCGAGCCTGCTCGCGATCGCCGAACAGCTGCGCTGGCGTCAGCATCATCTGATCGACGGCAAGCTGATCGAGGTCGCGCGGTCGACGATCGATGAGGTGATCGTCGACATCGACGTCGACAACAACGTCGTGCCCTTTCCACTCTCTGCACGAACGGCAGGTGTCGCATGAAGATGCGTACGCTCCGCAAGCTGCGAGCGCTGCCACCGCGTCACACGCGGCGGTACGAGTTCGACGTCACCGACGCCACGATGGAGCCCGATCCAGGGCCTGCACCTGAAACGATCTTCGATCGCATGACGGGGCCGTTCGATCGGCGCCGCGCTGTCGAGCTGCCGGGTGCGACGGACGAAGAGACGTGATCGCGCCGCGCATCGCTTCTGCGCTGCGGCGAACCGCGCGCATTGCTGCCGAACGTCCGCGTACGGCGCTGTGGAGTCTGCTCGCGCTCACCGCGGCGCTGTTCGCCGTCGGCCTCGCCGGCCTCACCGCGCTGCACGTCGGCGAGTGGACGCGCGCGCGCCCGGGCAGTGCGAGCATGGTCATCTATCTCGGCGATGGCGTCGACGATGCGCGCGCTCGCGCGCTGACGGCGGATCTCGCGAAGCTGCCCGGCGTCGAGCACGCCGAGCTCGTCACGGCGACCGAATCGGCGCGTCGGCTCGAGCGCTCGCTTGGCGGCGATGCGGCGCTGCTCGAAGGCGTCGAGGTCGCGAGCTTGCCGGCATCGGTCGAGGTCACGCTCGCGCCCGGCGTGCGCGACGTGATCGCGATGAGCCCGACGGTGCGCGCCCTGCGCGGCACGAAAGGTGTCGACGACGTGGTCGTGGAGGATGCGGGCACCGATCGCAACGGCCTCGGCGTCGTGCGACTCGTTGCCTGGACGGGCGCTGCGCTGCTCGCGGGGCTCGCGCTCATCATCGTGCTCGCCGCGATTCGCGTGCGGCTCGACGGCGGCAAGCGCGAGCTCGCGATCGTTCACCTGCTCGGTGCGGGCCCGTCGTTCATCGTCGTGCCGACGGCGCTCGCAGGCACACTGCAAGGCGCGCTCGCGGCGCTGCTCGCCGCCGGCGCCCTCTACGCAGGCTTCGATCTATATGGCGATCGGATCGCGCGCGCGCTGCAGACCGGCCTTGGCCCGGTCGAGCTCACGCTGCCGGGCGCCGCATTCGTCGCACTCTTCATCGCGCTCGGCGCCGCGCTCGGTCTCGTCGGCGGCAGCCTCGCAGGAGCAAGCCGTGCGATTCGCTAGTGGCCTCGCCGCGCTGCTGCTGCTCACCGGCACGCCCGCGCGTGCGAACGAAGAGCCGCGCGACAAGCTCGATCCTCCCGACGACGATCAGAACACGCGCACGCCGCAGCACGATGGCGCCGAACGTCGCAGCACCACGCCTCGCAGCGACCTCGGTGAGGCACTGTCGGCGCAGCTGCAGACGATTGATCGCTCGCTCGCGAGAGTCGGCGAGAAGCTATCGCTCGCCGAAGCACAGCGCGTGCGCCGGTTGCGCGCCGCGTACCGCATCCTGCGTCAGCCTCTGCACAGCGATCCGACGGACGGCGATCGCATGGCCTCGGCGCGCCGCCGCGCCGCCGCCCGCATGCTCCTCGAGCGCGATAACGGCGAACGCAAGCTGCTCGCGAACGAGGCATCGCACCTGCACGCTGCGCAGCTGACGAAGATCGAAGCCACCGCGAAGGTGCCGAGCATCGAGCTGCCCGAACAGATCGCGCGGCCGGTTCGCCGCGGCGAAATCGCGCGGCGCTTCGGCACGTACCAGCACGAGCGCAGCAAGGCGATCTTGTCGCGGCGCGGGATCGACTTCGAGGTCGAGCTCCACGCCGACGCATCGGCGCCCGCCGACGGTGTCGTGCGCTACTCCGGCCCGATCCGCGGCCTCGACTTCGGCGTGATCGTCGACCACGGCGACTACCTGACGATCATCGCGAAGCTGCAAGAAGTCGCGATCCCGGTTGGTACGCGCGTCGAGCGCGGCGAGCGGCTTGGCCGCGCCGCCCGCCACCGCGTCTACTTCGAGCTGCGGGCGAAGGTTTCGCCAGGTGGCCTGCCGATCGACCCCGAGCCGCTGCTCGCGCGCTAAGCTCGCGCGATATGAGTCGTGCCTCGCACGCCGCGACGTTCATCGCCGGCGCCATCACCGCGACGACCGCGCTCGCGATCGCCGTGCCCAAAGACGTCGCGCGCTTTCGCGCGTTCGATTCGTTCGCGCAGTCGCTCGCGATCATCGAGACCAACTACGTCGACAACGTCGACGAGCAGAAGCTGCTCGCCGATGCGATGCGCGGCATGTTGCACAACCTCGACGTTCACTCGGCGTATCTGCCGCCGAAGCGCTACGAGAAGGTGCGCCAGGACACCGAGGGCGAGTTCGGCAGCATCGGCATCGTGCTCGCGCCCGGCTTCATCGACGACGCGCGGCCGAGCGTGCCGCCGTATCCGATCGTCGATGAGCTCGCGCCCGCCTCACCAGCCGCGATCGCGGGCCTGCAGCTCGACGATCGCATCGTCGCGATCGATGGCGCGCCAACGGCCGTCGCCGGCAAAGAGCTCAAAGAGGCCGGCGCATGGGAAGCGAAGCTGCGCGGCGCATCGGGCACGCGCGTGACGGTGTCGATCCTGCGCACCGGCTGGAAGGACCCGCGCCCGTTCACGCTCGTGCGCGCGCAGGTCAAACAGCAAAGCGTTGCGTGGCGCGTGCTCGAGCCGCGCGTCGGCTACCTCGCGATCACGCGCTTTGTCGAAGCGACGAGTGCCGATGTCACTGCGGCGCTCGGCGCACTTCGCAACAAGAACGCGCTAGGCGTGCTCGTGCTCGACCTCCGCGACGACCCGGGCGGCATCGTCGATCAGGCGATCCTCGTCGCCGACCAGTTCCTCGACGGCGGCACCATCGTCACGATCCGCGGCCGCAAAGGCTCGGTCGAAACCCAGACCGCACATAAAGGAGGGGCGGCCGTCGGTGTCCCGATCATCGTGCTCGTCGATCAAGGAACCGCGTCGGCGAGCGAGATCCTGGCAGCCGCGCTGCGCGACCACAAACGCGCGAAGCTCGTCGGCCTGCCTACATACGGGAAAGGAACGGTGCAGACGTTCTTCGATCTCGACGATGGCGCGGGACTCAAGCTCACGACGGCGCGTTATGTAACTCCCAGCGGTAACTCGCTGGAATCAAAGGGGCTAGTTCCCGACGTTCGCGTCGACGCCTATACTCCCGAAGAGATCGTTGTCGGTCCTGGCGCGAAGAAGGGGACTGATGCCACAATTATCGATGCGGGCGACGACGATCCTCAACTCGCAGCAGCTATCAAGATGGCCAAACAAGCTGTGCGCGGCGTGAACAAGTAATCGAGCCACCCGTTGTTTTCTTTGACGCTGCACTGCTACCGTTTACCGCGGGGACATATCGCACGATGTTCAAGCTGGTGATCCAGGATGACGAAGGGAAGACGACAGTCGTCCCTTTGATCCGTGACGAGATCACGATCGGCCGAAAAGAGGGGAACACGATCCGACTCACCGAGCGGAACGTGTCACGTCGTCATGCGCGGATTCTGCGCAACAACGGCGAGGTCCAGATCGAAGATCTCGGCAGCTACAACGGCATCCGCGTGAACAACGCCCGCATTGCCGAGCGCGTGTCGCTGCGTGTCAGCGACCAGGTCCAGATCGGCGACTACAAGCTGTATCTCAAGGCCGAAGGTGTCGAGCAGATCGACAACGCGCAGACCATGCCGATCGAGCGCGTCGAGAACGCGCTGCCGACGGAGCAGATGCCCGCGCAGGGCCCGGCGACGCAGCCGATGCCCGCCGCGGTGCCAAACCGCACGGCGGTATCGGTCGCCGATACCGATCCGCAGGGGCGGCCGGTCGCGACGGCGGCGCAGGTCGCCGCGCTGCAAGCGCCGATCGGCTACGGCAAGCTCGTCGTCGTCTCGTCGAACTTCGCCGGCAAGGAATTCGAGCTGACGCGGCCGCAGATGATCATCGGCCGCACCGACGAGAACGACATCGTCGTCAATCACCGCTCGATCAGCCGCAACCACGCAAAGGTGACACGCGATCCGGAAACCGGGCGCTACACGATCAGTGATCTGCAGTCGTCGAACGGCGTGCGGGTCAACGGCCAGGATTACGGCAAGGTCGAGATGCGCCGCGGCGACACCGTCGACCTCGGCCACGTCCGCCTGCGGTTCGTCGAGCCGGGCGAAGATTTCATCTTCTCGCGCGACGCGGTGATCGCCGATGTTCCCGAGGGCGGCCGCAGGGGCCTGCTCATCGCGCTCGTGCTCGCCGTGCTCGTGCTCGGCGGCGTCGGGTTGTTCTTCGTCCTCAAGGGCGGCTCGAAGGAGCCCGTCGCGAACAACGGCGGTGGTACGCAAGGCTCGGTCGGCAGCAGCAGCACGCCGGTCGCGAGCAACGTCAAGCAGCCCGTCGAAGAGCCGCAGCAGCCTGCCGTCGTCGTGCCGCAGCCGACGGGCTCGGATACGCAGCCCGCCGTCAAGCCCGCGCCGACGGATGAAGCCGGCAAGAAGCGCAGCGAGTGCGAGAGCATTGCCGCCGAGCGCAAGTGGGCCGAGGCGAAGCAGTGCGCCGATGCGCTGAGCAGCGATAAGGAAGCGGCGAAGCTCAGCGAGCTCTATCGCGCGGAGATCAACAACGACATGGTGATGCGCGATCTCACCGTCGCTGTGAACAAGAAAGACTACAGCGCGGCGAAGAACTACCTGCGCAAGATCAAGCCGGAGACGTCGGTCTATAGAAAGCCCGCCGAGCAAGCACTCGACAAGCTCGAGAGCGAAGCCGCTGCGAGCTACAAGACCCTCGCCGAGCAGTACAAGGCGGCAGGCAAGTGCGACAAGCTTGAGAAGCTCGCGAACGAAGCGTCCGAGAAGGGCGGCGCGAGGGCGAGGTCAGCCGTGCAGACGGTGAAGTGCGAGAAGGTCGCGTCGACGGGCGGCGGCGGCGGCGAGAAGAAGCACGAAGAGAAGGTCGTTGCGCCTCCGCCCGGTGGTGGTGGCGGTGTCACGGCGCCGTCGAATTGCGACGCCGACGCGCTCAAAGATAAGGGCATGGAGATGATCACGATGGGCCAGCACGCGGCGGCACTCGCCCAATTCGAGGCGTCGCTGCGCTGCAAGCGTGACAGCTACGTGCTTCAGCTCGCGTTCATGGAAGCGTGCAGCAGCAGCAACAGCGGCAAAGCGAAGTACTACTTCAAGCTGCTAACGCCAGCGCAACAGAACAAGTTTGCGCAGATCTGCATCCGCCAAAAGGTCGAGTACCAGTAGCCATACCTGCGCATCAAAGCAGGTGTGATAGCGGCCTAGCGCGTTGAATGCAGCGAATGAAGCGCTCCCGAAAGAAAGTTGATCTTGGGATTCGTCTGTCATGCCGCTTGTTTGACCCTGAGATCGGGTTGATGTAACCAGGGGAAAGCCTGGGTGCACTAGCTCGGAGGCTACATGTCCGGAGGCCTTGTGAACCGATCTCTCTTTTCGGCGGCACTCATGTTCGTGCTGGCGACGCCGGCACTAGCTCAAGATGCGGGTGATATCCCGCTCGACACCTTCAAGCCCGCGATGGACTCGCGCGGCTATTTGACGGTGAACGCTTCACAGGTTCTCGGTCATACCGAGTTCTCGTTCGGCCTTGGTGCGCTCGACTGGGGGCACAAGGTCCTCGGCTTCGGCGACCCGTCGACGTGCGACGCCGGAAGCGGCAGCCCCTGTTACGAAGTGACCAACATGGTCACCGCGACGATCATCGGCGCGTTCGGCCTCAAGTTCGGTCCTGCCGAGCTCGAGCTAGGCGTGTCGGTGCCGTTCGTGATCATGGGCGGTGACCGCGGGCCGAACAACCTCGGCGATCCAGGCACGCCGAACGACGACATGGAGTTCAGGCTCGATGGCCAGGGCATCGGCAACCTCGGCCTCCATGCGAAGACGCGCTTTTTGAAGACGAGCCGGCCGCCGCACATCGGCCTCGGCGTCATGGCGAGCGTCTACTTGCCGACGGTAAGCCCGAAAGAAAAGTGGCTCGGCGATCCGAAGCTCGTGCCGCAGGTCATCGGCATCCTCGATAAAGAATTCGGGCGCCGCGGCAAGTTCCGCGTCGCGCTCAACGGCGGTATCCGCATCCGCCAATCGCAAACGTTCACGGATAACGGCGCTGGTGGCGCGCCCGCGACGGGCGGTACGATCACCGCCGGCACCGAGATCCCGTTCGGGCTCGGCCTGGCGTACGCGATCTCGGTCCAGAAGTTCGAGGTCCTCGCCGAAGTGCTCGGCGCGTATCCGATCGGCGACAACGAGAACTACCAGCCGCTCGAGGCGATCGCGGGTATCAAGCTCTACCTCGCGCGCAACTCGTTCCTCTCGCTCGGTGCCGGTCGCGGCCTGATGTTCAAGCCCGAAGCCGGCGCGAACCCGGATTTCCGCGCGTTCATTGGCATCGTGTTCGAGCCGAACATCGGCGACCGCGACGGCGACGGCATCAAGGATGACATCGACAAGTGTCCCGACGACCCGGAGGACTTCGACGACTTCGAAGACGAAGACGGCTGTCCCGAGCCCGATAACGATCGCGACGGCATCCTCGACGAGGACGACAAGTGCCCGAACATCCCGGAAGACAAAGACGGCTTCCAGGATGAAGACGGCTGCCCCGAAGGCAACAAGAACGATCGCGATGGCGACGGCATCCTCGACGACGTGGACAAGTGCCCCGACGATCCGGAGGACTTCGACCAGTTCCAGGACGAGGACGGCTGCCCCGATCCCGATAACGATCAAGACGGCATCCTCGATGTCGACGATCTGTGTCCCAACGATCCGGAAGACAAGGACGGCTTCGAGGATCAGGACGGCTGTCCCGATCTCGACAACGACAAGGACCGCATCCTCGATAAGGATGACAAGTGCCCGAACCAGCCCGAGACGTACAACGGCTTCGAAGATGAAGATGGCTGTCCCGATCGTGGTCGCGTCGTCGTGACCGACACGTCGATCGAGATCCTCGACATGATCTACTTCGAGTACGACAAGGCGATCATCAAGAAGGAGTCGTACCCGATCCTCGACGCTGTCGCGGCAACCCTGCAGGGCAACCCGAGCATCTCGCTCGTCGAGATTCAGGGCCACACCGACGAGCGCGGCAACGACGCGTACAACCTCGACCTCTCCGATCGGCGCGCGAAGGCCGTGAAGGACTACCTCGTCGGCAAGGGCGTCGACGAAAAGCGCCTCACGTCACAGGGCTACGGTGAAACGCAGCCACTGATTCGCGAGCACAACGAGAAGGCATGGGCGAAGAACCGCCGCGTCGCGTTCTTGATCCTGAAGCGCGCGACCGACTAAGTGTGCGGCGCGCTGAGCGCGAGCGCGAGCTCGGCCGCGACCTGCGCGTTGTGCCGCGCGAGAGCGCGGTTCGCGCGCACCGACGCGCCGCTTGTGGTGTCGGCGAGGCGCGCTAATAGATAGGGCGTGAGCCGCTTGCCGGTGACGCCGGCCTCTTCGGCCTCGTGCAGTGCTTTGGCGAGCGCGCGCTCGATCACGGCCTCGTCGAGCGATGCTTCCGAAGGGATCGGATTGCAGATCAGCGCGCCTCCTCCGCCGAGATCATCCCAGTGGGCACGCAAGATGTTCGCGAGCTCGCGCGGATCGCCGGTGAAGTGCTCGAGCCGGATGCCGCTGCGCACGGTGTAGAACGCGGGCATCTCGTCGGTGCGGTAGCCCATGACGAGCACGCCGAGCGTCTCGAGCATCTCCAGCGTGCGCGGCAGATCGAGGATCGCTTTGGCGCCGGACGAGATGACGGCGATCGGCGTGCGCGCGAGTGCGACGAGATCGTGCGAGACATCCCCGGCGTTGCCGCGATGAACACCGCCGATGCCGCCTGTCGCGAACACGCGAATGCCGGCGCGCGCTGCGAGCACGCAGGTCGCGCTGACGGTCGTCGCCGCGCTGCGGCCGCGCGTGAGGTGGATCGCGAGATCCGTCGCGCCGGCTTTCGCCATGCTCGGGCCCTCGCGGGCGACCCGCTCGAGCTGCGCGGCGCCGAGCCCGACGCACGGGCGTCCGTTGACGACCGCGATCGTCGCGGGCACCGCGCCGGCCTCGCGGATGATCGTCTCGAGCTCGCGCGCGATCTCGAAGTTATCGGGCCACGGCAGGCCGTGCGCGACGAGGGTCGACTCGAGCGCGACGATCGGGCGCTTGTCGACGCGCGCCTCGGCGACCTCGGGTGACAGCAGCACATCGAGCACGGCTCGATGATAGTCGCTACCGGCTCAGCGCAGCTCGAACTCTTTGCAGAACGCGACTTCGGTCGGGGCCGCGCCGGTCTCGGGATCCTTCGCATCGAGTGGCCAGCGGCGCTGGCCTTCGTCGGGCCACTCGTGCCGGCAGCGGTTTTCGCGGGCGCTCCAGTAAAAGCAGTGACAGCACGCGGAGCGCAGCTCGAATCGACGAGCCTCGTCGATCAGCTGCTCTGTGAGTGGGAACTTCACCGGTGATGCGCGGAGCCAGCGGAGCCGGAGCCGTCTTCCTTCATCGCTTTGACGCCGGCCTCGACGCCGCGCTTGACCTTCCCGACGGCTGGTCCGGCCGTTTCCTTCACGCCCTTTTTCAGATCCTTTGCTTCGTCCGTCGCCCAGATCGCGCGTACGTGACCGAAGAACGTCTTGTTACCGAGCTTCACCGTCGCGCCGCAGAACGCGAGCGTGCCGATAATCGCCAGCGTTACGAGAAGTCTGATCACACCGGAAGTCTAGATACAAAGTTGTGGGTTCGCCACCCGCATTTCGGCCATCACGGAACGATGAAACCTTGCACCAGTGTGTCGTAGCGCGCACCGGCGACGAGCGGCACATCGCCGTGGTCGGCGCCCTCGATCCACTCGATGCGCGAGATCGCGGGAGCTGCATCGTGGAGCATCTCCGCGTGGCGCGGAACCACGAAATCGTCGACGGTGCCGTGCAGCAAGAGCACCGGCCCCGGTAGCGTCGCGATCTTCGCGCAGCTGTCGTAGCGCACGGTCGCGACAAACGACGCCGGCAGATCGACAAACGCGCCATCTTGCACGAGCGCTTCGACCGAGCAGAAGGTCGATTCCGTCACCACGCCGCGAACCGCCGCGAGCTCGTTTCGCGCCGCACGCGCTGCGAGCTCGTACGTCGGCGCGCCACCGAGCGAGTAGCCATAGAGCCAAACGTGCGCGGGATCGATCTCGCCGCCGGCCGCGCGCAGCCGTTCGAGTGCAGCGACGCCGGCCGCGTAGACGCCGGGCTCGCTCGGTTCTCCCGTCGAGAGCCCGTAGCCTGGATAGTCGTAGATCAGCACGTGATAGCCGAGCGACCACAGCCGCTCGACGCGATCCCAGTAGTGCCCGAGGTGCTTCGCGTTGCCGTGGCTGTACAAGATGGCTTCGGTGGCGCCGGCGCGCCGCGCGAGCACGTAATGGATCTGCGTGCCATCGGCGAGCGAGAGCATCCCTTCTTCGCGATCGGCGGCGATGATGATCGATGGATGCGGATCTGTCAGATCGCCATCGAGATCGGGGTCGATGCCATCGAAGTCGTAGCCGTTGTCGGGCTGGGCGGGCGAATAGAAGTAGCGGTCGAGTGACTGGCATCCCGCCAGGGCAACGACCAACGCGAGTCCGGGAGATCTCATCGAACACCTCGCCGATAGCCGAACCGAATTGCGAATGCGCCGTGTCCCGGTTGCCAATCGACGACGGACGTCGAGTCCTGCCACGGCGAGATCCACGCGAGGTCGATCGCGAGCGCGCCCTCGCCGAGCACAACTTCGCCGCCGACCGAAAGCGCGACGAGCACCGGCGGCTTGTCGCGCGGTGGAGAAGGTTGAACGAGTGCAGTCACGCCATAGATCAGACTCCACCGCGCGCTCAGCGTGCGGTCGCCGATAACCGCGACTTCCGGATAC
>Ga0070698_100001458_pt1 | contig 26277 bp, 23 predicted proteins | sample KBSK1502metaG_FD_65477 | JGI IMG/M metagenome (GOLD analysis project Ga0070698, IMG submission 65477) | Corn, switchgrass and miscanthus rhizosphere microbial communities from Kellogg Biological Station, Michigan, USA - KBS K1-50-2 metaG | ecosystem: Host-associated > Plants > Roots >... | reverse complement strand
CTGGGAAAATCTCTGGCGGACGGATGCCCGGAAAAATATACCGCTTGGGTGAAAGCAGCGTTTTCCGCGGAATTAGAGTTTGCGGCGCGAATGGTGCGGCGCTTCTATCGTGGCTCATTCCTGGGTACTGCCGTGACGACCCGCATGGTTCAATTCATGAAGCGAAGCCCGGTATTTCGTCAACAGATGGCCGATCTCTTCAGCGGAATCCAAGATTACACCAGTTTGAAACGCCGACTGTGGGGGCATCTGGGAATCACGCTGAGCGACTTCATTGCTAGTGTCCTCAGTATCGAGCGGCCGGCACCGGCGCATGCTCCGCGCGGCACAGGCGGCGACTAAGAAACGGCCAAAGTCCGCAGAGGTGTGAACTCGAAACCCGCGTTACCACTCGAGTTGATACTAGCCATTTGGCTAGGTGCGTACGTTGTGCTTTCCTCCGCGACTCCCGCATCCAAGCTCTGAGATAATCGGTCTGAGATAATCGCGCTACCAAACTATGGCATCGGAAAAAGAAGAAACGGCAACGGCCAAGGCAGAGAAGCGTAAGCCCACGTGGAAAGCGCTGCCAGAAGTGTGGGCGATGATCCGGCCGCGGCGCGGCCTGCTTGCGCTGGGCTTTGTGCTGATGGCCATCAACCGAATGTCTGGCTTGGTTCTGCCGGCCTCGTCCAAGTATTTCCTAGACAATGTCATCGGGAAAAAAGAGGCAAGTCTCCTGACGCCGATCGTCTTGAGCATCCTCGCCGCGACGATTGTGCAGGGGCTTACTTCCTTTACGTTGACGCAGCTCCTCTCGAAATCGGCGCAGCGAATGATAACGGAGCTGCGTCGCAAGGTGCAGGCGCACATCGGGCGGCTTCCGGTGTCGTTCTATGACGCGAACAAAACGGGCGCATTAGTTTCGCGAATCATGAGCGACGTGGAAGGCATTCGCAATCTGATCGGCACCGGTTTGGTGGAATTCGTGGGCGGCCTGATGACCGCGGTGTTTGCGCTGATCTATCTCCTGCGCACCAGCGCGATGATGACGGGCGTGGCTTTTTCGATCATTCTGGTTTTCGGTGTGGGGATCAGCCAAGCCTTCAAAACTATTCGACCCATTTTCCGAGCGCGGCCCAAGATTACGGCGGAGGTTACCGGACGGCTCACCGAGTCTCTCGGGGGAGTTCGCGTGGTGAAGGGCTATCATGCCGAAGAGCGCGAAGAGAAGGTTTTTGCGGCTGGGGTGCAGCGCCTGCTCGAGAACGTTTTGAAGACGCTCACGGCAACATCGCTGATGAGCCTTTCCGGCGCAACGCTGATGGGAATCGTGGGCGCGCTGATGTACGAGTTTGGCGGGCACGCCATTCTCGCGGCGAAGATGACACCTGGCCAGTGGCTCGCGTTCAATGCTTTTCTTGTGCTGCTGGTCGCCCCCGTGTTCCAGATCGTGGCCATCGGCACACAAATCACCGAGGCGGTCACCGGCTTAGAGCGCACACGGGAGATCTTGAATGAGAAGATGGAGGACGAGTCAGACGGCCGCAGGCTGACGCTCGACCGCATCACCGGCCATGTAGCGATGGAGAATGTGAGTTTTGCGTATGACTCGCGGAAAGAAGTGTTGCACGATGTGAGCTTCTGTTCCGAACCAGGAACTGTCACTGCCCTTGTGGGTCCGTCCGGAGCGGGCAAATCGACGATCATCGGATTGATCGCGGCATTCTATGTGCCCTCGGAAGGCTGGGTTCTTGTGGACGGCGTCGATCTTGCGACCGTCAAGCTAAGTTCTTATCGTACGCAGCTTGGCGTGGTGCTGCAGGAAACGTTCTTGTTCGACGGAACGATCCGTGAAAACGTCGCGTTTTCACGGCCGGAAGCGACGGAAGCTGAGATTTTGGCGGCGTGCCGTATTGCGCGCGTCGATGAGTTCGCCGAAGCCTTCGAGAAAAAATACGACACGGTCGTCGGGGAGCGCGGGGTAAGACTATCGGGAGGGCAGAAGCAGCGGGTTTCTATCGCTCGCGCGATTCTGGCCGATCCACGGATCTTGATTTTGGATGAGGCCACATCGAGTCTTGACTCCGAATCCGAAGCGTTGATTCAGGAAGGCCTGCGATACTTAATGCGTGGCCGAACCACCTTCGTGATTGCCCACCGGCTCTCGACAATTCGCCGGGCTGATCAAATTTTGGTGGTGGAAGCGGGGCGCATTATCGAGCGCGGCACGCACGAGTCGCTCTACGCTGCCGGCGGCCGCTACTATGATCTCTATACCAAGCAACACGCGGTCCAGACGAACTTGTTCCTGGCGCCTGGGGAAGGTGACACCGCGCAAGCCGATGCGAACGGCACGGAAGTTCAGATGGGCGCCGCAGGGCGTGGCAACACGGCTGCGGATGCGATTCGACTTATTCGCGGGCAAGGCTAGCGGCGGACTTCTCTCCATCGCAAGGTAAGATCCAACACTCGACGAATCGGGAAAGTGTCTGGCGAACCCGCTCCGCTCGACCGAGGCGACAAAAACTGGCTTGACGCCTACGAGACCTTCTGAAATGCTTTGATCTGTCCCAGCCACTCAGAAACTCCTCGTTTCTCTTCGGTCTAGCTCATCAATTGTGGAGAAAATCTATGAGTGCTACATCTGTCCTCAGCCTAGCGAAAAAATCGCTCGGCTGGTCCATATTTCTCAGCGTGCTCATGATCCTTGCGGGAATCGGGGCGCTCTTGCTGCCTGCGGTGGCGGGCATCGCTTTCAATCTCGTTGTGGGATGGCTGCTAATTTTCAGCGGGGTCGCGCACTTCGTTTACTCATGGCATATGCGCAGCGTCGGCGGGATGCTGATGGAATTGCTGCTCGGAATCGTGTACGTCATTATCGGCGTTTATTTGCTGATTCAGCCTGTTGTCGGGCTGGCAGCACTGACACTGGGCCTGGGGGCTTACCTCTTCGCTGAAGGAATTCTGGAAGGCGTTCTTTTCTTCCGCTTGCGTTCGACGCCGGGTGCCTTCTGGCTCTTGTTCGATGGGCTCATAACGCTGATTCTCGCTGTCCTGATTTGGAAGACTTGGCCCTCCAGCACGGATTGGGTTATTGGAACACTTGTGGGGATCAGCATGCTGTTCAGCGGTCTGACAAGGCTGATGTACTCGTTGGCGGCGCGAAGCCTGCTGAACAAAGTCGCGTAGCTAGCGCACAGCCGATTTACGCGGTGGGGCGCCGGACGACAACTTTCTTGGATGCCGGCGGCGGGATCATGCTGGCCATTTTGCGGATCATGGCGAGAACCAAACGTTTGTCGCCATCGGAGAGGGTCGTGCTGAATCGCTTGATTTCACCGAGAAAGCGAATCTCGTCCTGCGAGAGTTCGCCAAGCATTTTTTGGGTCTCGCGGTCGCGAAGTGTTTCCGTGCCTGGGAAGAAATCGGCAAGGGAGATGTCCATAGCTTCGGCGATCTTGGCGAGCGTTTCCAATGACGGCACGGTGTGGCCATTCTCCACGCGAGAGAGATAGCAGCGCAGCAAGCCGGTGCGGCGCTCGATATCACCTTGGGACAGGCCGCGCTGACTGCGATAGGTCTTGATCACTTCGCCGATATTCACGCGAGGCTTTTCTTTTGGCACGTAACACCTCCTCTAGTACCAGGGGGTAGCTTAGTAACTAACAGTAAGAGACGCAAGAGAGTTTTGAACGAGAGTGCGGCGAATTGGATAACGGGGCGCGCGGCAAAGGCTAGGGATGCGCCACGCTGGCTCGGGGCGGAATTGGGCGGGCCCATCACCTGGCGCCATCTGACTCAACCGCGTCGGAGGCGGACGCGCTAAAGCGCGCCCCTACACTCTAGAGGGGCCACCTCTTTTCGGAAACGGAGCTTAGCGGGTTTAATTGGCTGCTAGCTCTGGACATTCACGCTGACGGGCTGCTGCAGCCGGAACTCCAGCAGAGTTTCGCTGGGGACCTTCACTTGCTGACCTCGGGTGAAGACTTGCACGCCTGCGCCCGCTGCTGAGCCGGCCCCCGCACCGATTGCGGCACCCTTGCCACCGCCCGCGATGGCGCCGATGATCGCTCCGGCAACAGCGCCTCCTCCGACCTTCTGCGCCGTATTGGCACCGCGCCCTTTGCCTTTCAGCGTGTAGTCGCTGCTCACGACGGGATAATCCTGGCCGTTGATCACCATGCGAGTCAGTTCGAGCTGCAGCTCAGAACTGCCGGACATGTGACCGGCTTCTTTGGCTTGCGCAAGGCGGCCGTACACATCGGTGCCCTTGCGGGCGACGACGGCACCATTGATGTTCAAGTCGGTCTCAAGGCTGGCGTGAAAAATATCGCCGACGTGGTTTTTCGAGGAGTCTACGCCGTCAATCATACGTACGAGAAGACTCTGGCCGGCTGGAATGACCATCGGTCCATTCGCCGAGGCAGGGGCGAGCGCCGCTGCAGGCGCGGCGGGAGCAGGAGGCGCGGCAGGTGCGGCAGCGGCTCCGCCACCGTAGTTGGTGGTAAACGTGAGCGCAACGACTTCCGTTGTGTTGAACGCTTGCACTTCGCCGTTAACCGAAAATCGGAGGATGGCCTGTGTGCCACCGACGTAGCGGCCTTGGAGCACGCGGCCGTCCTTTAGTTCCAATGTATCAGCGGCAGCACCGGCCACGAATAGAAGACCAAGCACCACAGGAGCAGTGAATCGAGCGAAACGCATCATTTTTGGTTCCTCTCTCGACGAGCGATTAGCACTTGCTGTCCGAACTCCGGCCTCTCGTCATTGCGATTGTAACGCGGACGAGACCGTGGGGATCGAGCAAATCCTAAATGCTGTTGTCTATGATGTCGAGAGCCGTGCACAGGGATGTATTCGTGGATCCGCAATGGGAAATGTGGAGCCCAGACTTGAGGGAAGTCGGGCCCGTTTGATTCCGGCTGTCTAAGCTTAGCTCGCAGCGGTTCGCACTTGCCCGCTCGGGCGCACTTCGAGATTCGGCTAGAATTCGCGACGAGCTTCGTCGGCGTCCTCCGCTAAATCGCGGATGAACTGGAAGAATTGTTTGCTTTGGCCAATGAAAAGACCGTCGGCAGTAAAGGCCTTAACTGCGCCCATTGCGGCTCCCTGAGTGGCTGTCGGGCGGATGATCGAGCACACGGGAAAGTCCTTGCTGAGAAAGATCGTAGGCTCGGGCATGATCAAGTTTGTCTGGAAGTCCTCACCGCCGAAATCCGGATCATTGTTGAGATCGGGAAAGCTCACCGATACGCCGGTCTTCGGATCGACAACGTTGGTCAGCTTTGGAGCATTACCGGCCTTGTCATGCCAGGTCTGGAAGTGCATTATTTCCGTGCCGCCGATGCTGAGCAAGATTCGCAGGACCTCAACACTGGTGACCCTTTGCGCTAGTGCCGGATAGAGGCTAGAACCGCCCTGCTCGATGAAGGCAAAGTGAAATCCTGCGGTGTTGGCGATCGCCTGAAGAAAATCCGAGGGCTTCGTAGGATCACCAGAGGCCGACTTCACGTCGTCATTCGTTCTGGGAATCGCTGTATGTTGGCCCATTGCGAGTGCCGGTACGGCTGCCGCAAATGTGTCTCCGAAGTCGGGATTCTGCGTGCGGCTCCGGTAACGAGTCCACCACGTCGTGTCAACAGTGAGCTGCACCAGGTTTGTTAAGCGGCCGGCTGTCTTGTTGGCGCCGTCGGCCTGACTGCTCGGCAAGGTGGCAAACGCTGAGAGGTCGACAGTATCCGCGCCTTTGGATGCTAGATATGCGTTAATGAATTGCTCGTGCGTGAGTTCGTCCTCCGTATTGTCGTGAATGTACTGGTCCATGTCCGCATCAAGAACCTGGAGAGCCGCAGTGTAGAGCTGGTTGCCGCCTGTAAGATTTGGGAGTTCGTCGTCCTGGACGCCCCCGAGTTCGGCATACTGCTGCCAAAGATCAGTCTCAATGATCTCGGCCGCGGCAAGGAATCTGAGAATCGCGGCATCTCCCTTTGTGAGTTGTCCACTCTTCTCATCTTCGCGAGCGAAAGCTGGCATTCCGCCGGCAAGTAATCCGCCGCTGACGGAGGCGGCACCCGCAGCCACCATTCCGGCTTTCAAAAATCCGCGTCGATTCCTTCTATTGCTAAAGACAAATCCGTTTTCCCCCATTTTTTTCTCCTCGTTTCAAATCGACCACTCAAAATCGCGTCGGTTGGTAAATAGCCTGGAAATCGTCGCCATCGGGCGGCACTGAACTGAATCTGGAGCTATCCCGCGTGCGGACACACTGCCGCGCACGTAGCGCACGGTTCCTAAACTAAATTCAGAGGTTCAGAATGACGAGATCACCGGAGAGTCGGTGATCTCTATGCTGGGTTGTGGGCTCGTCCTGATTGCTGGGTTAAAGCCAGCAATACTTAGTTTCGTACTCTGCGCCGCGATCTGCGGACCGTTAGGGCTTTCAGAAGTGTCCTCGCTCTGCGCGCAAGAGTTCGGCAGAGCATCTCCGAATTGTGATCCGTGTTGAAGCGGGAGTTTCGCGCATTGAGCGCGTCGAGCTCAGCGCGCAAACGCTCGCGGAAACAAACGACTGCATGGCCGAGCATTGAAAATGAAATTGGTTCGGGGCTCTGCATGCTGCAATCATTCGACGGCGAAAATAACAACAGAGCCGAGATCAGGTGTCACTGCGAAGTCAAATTGCTGTTAGGTTCGGGCATTATTTGTGTCTTCGAAGAGTCCAGTGTAGATCAATTGGCATTCACATGGGCTAAATCATTCTCCCTGACCGCGCGCATTCGGTTGGAGTGAGCAACAATGGAAATTCGTCGGGAATGCTATAGGTTCGCTGACTGCTACTGACCGGCAATAGGAAAACCAGACAGACTGCTCGTTTTCTGAAGAAGGTTTTCCACAAGCGGAAGGATTTTTGCACAGTGGGGTGTGACAATCCGATTGAACTCCGATTCCACAATTTCTATTATCTGTTTCATCTTCGGTCGGAAAGGCCAAAGACTCCTCGACTCAGCGATGCGTTCACTTGAGTTGCGACAGATTTGGGGCACAGGACGTCTTTGGGGGTACACATTTGAGCATCGTCTTTGACGCGCGTAAGCACGCCGAGCAGTCAAAACGTGCGCGAGAAGCAATCGCCGAAACCCAGCCGTCACAAAATTCAGAGCCACCTGCATCGAACTTTCAGGACGACGCTACTCTCAGCAGTCAGGAATCTGCTCAAGCAGCGAAGCCGGGGGCGGATTCGAATTATCCCCCCGATCCTCTTTCCGCAACTTCTGACGCATCCAGCGCCACGCTGTTGGGTCTGCGGGTGGAACGGCGGACCACTGATTGGCGATTGAGATGGAACCGAGATGCTGCAGTGAACGCCACACGAGGACGCCTGACCATCACAGACGGTGCACTTCACAAGCAGTTGGATTTGGACGCCAACGAACTGCGAAACGGAAGCATTGTCTACAGTCCGAAGACGGATGATGTTGTTCTACGCTTGGAAATGGAAAGCGGGGAGTCGACGGCTCCCCTCATTGAGTCTGTTCGTCTCGTGGGAGGCGCAGCGCCTCCGCTCCACCAACAGAAAGAAACTAAGCATTCCTCCTCAACCGAGCGAGTGGGGGCGGCACGTATAGCGCGCTCTGACGCGGCATGGGCTGGTGGCGCAGGCGCGGCTAAAACGGAAGGCGCTGCCGAAAAACCGGCGCCATTGGTCCGCTCTTTATTGCGGACACCGCGCTCTGAGCCGATTCAGGAGGAGCCTCAAGCTGCGAATCCGGTGGAGCGAGGCGGCAAAATTGAGCCTGCCACGTTGGTGCTGCGAGTGGATCCTGCTTACCCGGACAGAGCAAAGGAAAGTTTCATTTCGGGGACCGTCGAGCTTCGTTTTCGAATTAGTCCCGAAGGCAAGGTATATGACATCAGGTCGGTGAGAGGGGCACCTATCCTGGCCCGAGCCGCAATACAAGCGGTTGAGGGATGGTGTTACGAACCCGCGCGGCTGAATGGGGCTCCGATCGACTCGCAAGCAAGCACTAATTTTGATTTTGAACTGAATTGAAAACCAAGTTGTGTGGGTGTGCCGGAAGTCATCACTAATCTCGGGGGGTACTGAAATGTATAGAACTTATTTTGGGCTGCAGGAAAATCCGTTCAACATCACCACCGATCCGCGTTATCTGTACATGACGCGAAGGGCAGAGGAGGCACTAAGTCGTTTGACCTACGGGATCGAAGCCCGCAAAGGCTTCATTCTATTGACCGGGGAAGTCGGCACCGGCAAGACCACTCTTTTGAACAAGCTCCTCGAGTCATTGCCTACGGAGCGTGTCGCTACGGCGTTCGTCTTTAACGCGCGGCTGACCGAATCACAGTTTCTCGATTACATGATGGCTGATTTCGGGATCCCCTGTAAGTCAAGGATGAAGAGCCAAGTTTTGTTCAAATTGCATCAATGGCTCCTCGACCGTTATCAGGCGGGCGAGCAGACGGTTCTGGTGGTTGATGAGGCCCAGAACCTCTCGCGTCAGACCCTGGAAGAAATTCGCCTGTTGACCAACCTGGAGACGTCGACCGAAAAACTGCTGCAGATCGTGCTGGCTGGCCAACCGGAGCTCGAACAGAAACTGAACCAGCGCGAGCTGCGGCAGCTTCGTCAACGCATCGCGCTGCGCGCCCAAACGCTTCCACTTACGCAGGAAGAGACATGCGGATACATGCTCGAACGGATGCGCATCGCTGGGAGCAACGGAGAAGAAATCTTTAGTCCTTCCGCAATCGAGGCCGTCCACCAGCATTCGCGAGGCATCCCAAGGGTAATCAACTTGCTGAGCGAGCACGCGTTGATCCGAGCCTTTCTGGAGCAGCGGAAGCCTATTCCAGCAGAGATTGTCGAGGCTGTCGCCCGCGATTTCAGCCTGGATGAGACCGAGTTGCTGTCACAGCCCGCACCGGAACCCCGCACGAGCAACAACGGACGCGGTCGCAAGCGATCTGACGGCGCGCGCGCGCGCCGCGCCTCCAAGCAGGCTGCAGATGAGGACGCGGCGGAAGCGGACGCGCAACCGTCGGTCGGAATTACCCAAGTTAAGCTCCCGCTATTCGTTTACGGGTATGGTCCGGACGGCACGCCATTCTACGAGCAAGCCCATGCCATTGCGACGAACCCGCGTGGCGGCTTGATTTCGATGCAGACGCCGGTGCAGCTCGGTCAGCGGCTGCTCATAACGAACAAAGAGAACGAGTGCTCGCAAGAGTGTGTCGTCGAATTCCTGGGAGCGCATCTATCGCGAGGAGTCGACGTTGCCTTTGAATTCTCGGTCCCGACACCTGAGTTCTGGGGCAATGCGGAAACAGACAAGCATTCGACGAACGAAAGCGAGAAGGCCTGCGCGTAAGGACATTTTAGTAGGGGCAAATAGAGGATCGCGACGACGCGAACGCTGTCGGCAGCGAGTTCAGAAAGCTTTATGTATAACGACTTCTTTGGCCTGAAAGCTAGCCCCTTCGAGCTCTCTCCGGACCCTTTCTTCATGTTTTCTTCGGAGAAGAGCAAAGAGGCGCTGACCGCGATTTCGGGCGCGATAGGACGGCGCAAAGGTTTTGTCGTGCTGACCGGCGAGGTCGGCACGGGCAAGACATTGATACTGCGTTGTCTGTTTGAATTGTGGGAACGCGAGCAGATTCCCTTCGCGTATTTTATTGGTCCAAGACTGTCCACGACCGATTTTTTGAGCTACATCAATTTCGAGTTAGGAATTGAAGTTGCAGAGCCTACCAAGGGAAATCTGCTGCGTGCCTTATACGGATTTCTCCTAGGCCAGTTTGAGAGGGGCCTTACAACCGTTTTGGTAATCGATGAAGCGCACCAACTACCGCGAAGTGTTCTCGAAGAAATTAGATTGCTCACCAACTTTGAAACTGCTCAGCAAAAGTTAGTTCAGATTCTATTGGTAGGGCAGCCTGAGCTGGACAAGAAACTGGACTCCGTCGAGTTGCGCTCTTTGAAGCAGCGCATTGCCGTGCGGTGTCAATTAGAGCCCCTGCCCAAAGAAGAGGTCGGCAGATACATTGAACGTCGACTGGAGCTCGCCGGTGCGGACTCCCACGCAGCCGCGATCTTCCCCGAAGTAACCGTAGACGCCATTTACAGATATTCACAGGGCATCCCAAGGTTGATTAACAATATTTGTGACCAGGCGTTGATGGGCGCCTACGAACAACGGGTCCGAGTCGTTCCCGTTGAGGTCATCGACGAAATTGCGTTGCGCTTTCGACTTGAACCATCCCCTAGCAAGACAGAAGGCTCATCCTCAGCCGGGAACCAGACAGGCATCAAGGCGTCGAACAATTCCCAGAATGCAGCAATCGCGCCAAACACAGCGGCGGCCAAAGACTCCGATGCGATCATCATGTATCTGAATGAAGGGAACGGGATACCGGCGCAAACTGGGGCGCCAAGCAAGCCACCGGCTTCGCCCGGGAACAGTGCTCGAGACGACTCCATTCCCTACACCCGCAAGCTGAAGCAACAAACCATCGATCGCGACAAAATTCGCGAGTTTCTGGCCGAATTTGATTCTCAATCACGAAAATCAGAACGTGAGGCAGTTTCTTTCGATCTATCCGCTCTTTCCGATGCACTCGCGTCGGCAAACAATATGAGCGAGCAGCAAGCCTCGGATTCCGCACACGAATCTGCGATAGCTGCGGCCTCGGACCATGTGCAATTGACATTGGAGCCGCCCGCGACGGCCAAAGAGCCGGAGCCTGTTGCTCTAACGCCCGAACCCGAAACGGAAAAATATGCTGGCTCGGCCTCAAACGCGTCAGCCGTGCCCGAGACCGAAGATCTCGCGAATGCAGAAATGCACACTGATTCATCGGCTGCCGAGAATCCTCCACACGTACCGGAGTCCAAGGCAGCGGCAGCGTCGGCCAATCCATCCGCGCTGCACACTACAGCCGAGGCCCTGAAACTGGGAGCAGCACGGCTTCAGGAACAGCTATCGTCATTCCTGTGGGCCGCACGAGCAACTCCGAACGATGTCCGACAACCCGAGGCGCCGGTCATCGATGAATCGGTCAGGATGGACGCCACCAAGGCACTTCCACTCTCCGACCCTGCTTCACTGTTGATCGATATCTCCAACAGCCCAGGAATGGCGGCGTTACGCGCCAACCATGAAGCAGGGCCCGCCGAAATAGAGGAGGCTCCTACTCTCCCCGCTGCGGACGAAACCGAGACGCCGATTTCTCCTGAGTTGGGCCTTGATGATGTACTGGCGACCGAGAGCGCCGTTGAGCCTGATCAGGGCTCCCCAAAGAGCAACTCCCTGAGAAACAAAAAGGGAATCCTGACCAGCGCAGTGGCCGCCGGCTTTCTTGTGTTGGCAGCGGGAGGCGCGCAGTATCTGCGCAGGCCTTCGACTCCGGTCCAGAGCACGGCGGCTGGAGTCGATCAGGCATCCGCCGCCACTCCGGGTTTCCAATCCTCGGCACAGAACAGTGCGGCCACGCGGTCGATGTCGCAAGATAGCGGTACGACGTCACCGGCCAACTCCGTACAGGGAAAGGGACAATTTGCAAGCCCATCCCAAACTAAGCCTGGGAACGCCGGCCTCAGCGCCAATGCCAATCTACTCGAGTACAAGCAGCTCGCCGAACCGTCATCGGATCCCAAGAAATCAATTCTCGGACAGGTTCGCTTAGCAAAACCCAAGGTAAATCAAAGCGTCAGAATCCAAGATGCGAACGACGCCGGCGCCGCGCCTTCGATCGATCCACAAGCGAATCAGAGCAGTGATGCTCTGAGCGGAGGATTGACCGCCGTAGGCGGCACGGAACTGGCAGCTTCTTCTGCTCCGTTGCTCGTGGGAGGGGACGTCAAGCCAGCGCGCATCATCACCTCTGTATCGCCTGCGTACCCGGCATTTGCAAAGAACCAACGGATAGAGGGTGACGTTCGCGTTGACGCCGTCGTTGACGTAAATGGGCACGTTTCCGCCGCGAAGGCAATCTCCGGACCGACACTGCTGCAACAAGCGGCGGTGGAGGCGCTGCGCCAATGGAAATATCAACCTGCTACGCTCGACGGTAAGCCGGTGCCGATGCACCTGACCGTAACCATCCAATTCCGAATTCACTGAGGACTGGCACCGCTACCCAGGAAGATCAGATCATTTATTCTGGGGTTGTGTATTCCTCTCGACCTTAGATTTCTCGTTAGACTCCGCATTGGATGTGGTGACGTCCGGCTGCTGATTGGCATTCGCTTTGGCAACCTTTTGTTTCTCGGCGGCTCTGTCCTCTTTAGTCTGCGACTCGGCATATTTCGCTTGCTTATCTTCATTCTCGCCCTTATCTCCGTCCTCTCGCGGCTCTTTCTTCTCCGTTGCCCCTGTCACTCCTTTCTTTGTGGGAGAGAACAAATACTCCATCCTCATCCGGGCGGCGCGCCATTTGACGTTACTTGCTTTTCCCGCCTGTTCTAGATAGGGCCCCAACTTCTCGTCCGGGGGTCTCTAAGGCACTGCAGGATGGCGGCGCTCTGTGTCTCCAAAGCCTCGAGAAGTGTGAACAGTTCGTCGAAAGTCTCTTTCACCGCATCATCGTTCATTGCCATGTCCTCTGGCAGAAATTCGGGTTCGCTCTAAACGTTGGCCACACCCGATGGACGAATAGCTGCACATTTGAGATGCGTCAGCAATTCAGTTGGATCTCATAGTGGGGAGAATCTTGCTTGACAGGGATAGATGCCCAGCGCAGAATGTGGGCCGTTTCTGATTCTTCTGTAGACGAGACGCGCGTCGCCTTACATCAGTAGATAATCCAACGCCGAAAAAACGTTTGCAGTAGGCGAAGCTGCCGCACCAGTTCACCGTTTTCTAGCTCAAGAATACGTATAAGGAGATGAATATGAAAAAGGCTATCAGCTTCATCACTCTCGCCATCATGTGCGTGTTCGTCCTGGGCATTGGGCACAAAGTTCCGAACGTAGTCACGCGTCACATGCCCATCACGCCATCTGTCGTGCATGCTCAAGAAGGATGTTCGGTAGCTACACTGCAAGGAGAATATTTGGTGACAGGGAGAGCAGATCATTCCAGTGGTCAACCTGGACCCCACATTCCCCCGCGTGATGGTTGCAGTATGGACGTTCGACGGACAGGGAAATATGTCCGGATTTAACACCTCAAGCGACGGCGGGGTGATCAGGCGTCGGACACCGATCGCAGCAACGTATGATTTGGATTCCGACTGCAACGGCACGCTGACGTTTCTCGGGACATCGATGTCCGAGTGGGAGTTATTCGTGAACACGGATGGGAGTGGTGGTGAGACCCTTCGACTTACGGATGGCACCATTTCGACCCGTTCCCTGAGGAAACGCTAGGATTCGCTAACTCCGTCGGGGAATCGCGGCGAGAGTCTGACGGGCGGTCTGAACCCGGCTCGTCCAAGCCATCACCCTATGGTATCCTCAAATTGCTGGCGGTGTGGCGGAACTGGCAGACGCAGCAGACTCAAAATCTGCCGGAGCTTACGCTCCGTGAAGGTTCGATTCCTTTCACCGCCACCAAAATCCTTCGGGTTAGACCTCGTTCGACTGTGCTTTTACTGGTTATCGGTTATTTTTGCGGCGAAGTTCGCAGCGTAAAGACTTCGTCACACGTCTTTTGTCTTGACGTTGTCCGTCGCACCGCTACCGACTACACTGCGACCCAATGTCAGACCTGAATGTTTCGCGGGCAGCCGCCTGGTGAACTGTTCTTCACAGGGCCACGCGGACTGGACTAGACGCGCCTTCGCTCAAGAGCTACCCTATAGCCTCCGTTCGACAGGGGCTGCACTCGATCCCATTGCAGCAACGAACGGTTTTGTCGAGGATCTGATGGCCAGCGTTACGACCCTATCCCGGGCCCCGTTCGAGCGCCGGGGTCTCGCCTATTGGATGGAGCGCGTCGTCAAAGAGCTTCAGCACGTGCGCAAAGCGCCCGAAACCGACGCGGTTCATGATTTGCGTGTAGCCATCCGCCGCTGCCGCTCAGTCGGTGCGGTAATGCAAGAAGTCGATCCGGATCCTGCCTGGCGGCAAATGCGGACCGTTCCCAAGAAGCTTTTTCGGCGCCTAGGCGAGCTGCGCGACGCGCAAGTGATGGATGAATGGGTCAGAAAGCTGGCTCCCACCAACGATTCGATTCGGACGCAGCTCCATGCCGTGTTCGCGGCTCAGGAACCAGAACTTCGCGCGCGATCGCTACGGGCCGCGGAAAGGTTCGAAGAAAGAACCTGGGAGCGCCTCGAACGCAAGCTTCGAAAGCGTGCCCGGTTCGTTGCCCCCGGCGGCCTCGCGGCCGAATGTTTGGCTGTCGAGCGGTTCGAAGAAGCCCGCGAGCTCCACACTCGGGCGCTTAGGACTGACAAATCTCGGGCATGGCATGAACTGCGCATCGGTCTCAAACGTCTCCGCTACACAGTCGAGAACCTGCTCCCCGAACTATACGAAGCCTGGAGCGAGAATCTTAAGAGGCTGCAAGATCTGCTCGGCGAGGTGCACGATCTTGATGTTCTCGCGGAGATGGTGAAGGAAAATGTTCCTCCCGAGATGATCGATTCCCACAATGCTTGGGAAGAGATCATTCGGCACGAGCGCGGCCAGCGCATTGAAACCTACCGGCAATTGACCCTCGGAAAGACGAGCATTTGGAACGACTGGCGCCAGGGCCTGCCTCAGGGAAAGCGTCTCACGGTTGCCGCCATGGCCCGCCTCCGTGCGACTGCTCGCGCAACCGATCCGCGCCCGCAGGGCACTGCAGAGATCTCACGGATCGCCATGGCCTCATTTGACGCGCTAAAGCGCACCCACGCGGCCCCGGTTTTTGGCGAGCGACCCATGCGCCGGATTTTGCGCGCAGCAATACGTTTGCAGCGTGCCGACCGCACGTACCAAACCAAGTCGCGCCGCAAAGCCGCGCTGCGTTTCTTCTCTGAGTTACCGATGCCACCAAGCTGGACCTTCGAAGAATGGGAGCTGCTTGCATGGACGGTTCGCTATCGTCGTGGAGCTGAGCCCAGTACCGATGGCGGGGCATTCGCGAGGCTCTCCGAGGAACAGCAGCGGCACGTGCGCGCGCTTGCGGGCATTCTTCGGCTGGCGCGAACGCTTAGAAAGTCTGGTATCGATTCGGGTGCAGGAATACGCGCGGAAAAGTCGCCGGAAGCTGTGATTTTGCACGTGCCAGGATTGGAAGACTCTGCCGAAACGGCCGCGAGGTTGGCTGCGGGAAAGCATCTCCTTGAAACTTACCTGGGCAAGCCCCTGATCCTGAAGCCCGCGCCTAAGCCTGACAACGTGGTCGCTTTGCTCGCCCAATTCCAGGAGCATCAGGTTCGCGCCGCCGCCTCCGATTAGTCAATTCCTCGAAAACCCGCTACTTCCCTGCTTTCCGCAGCAGCTTTGGCGTCGCCAGCCAGACAAGCTGGCCGCTCGGCGGCGACACGCGCTTCAACTCCAATAAAGCTACCCCCGCCTTTTTTAACGACGTAACGTGATGTTTCGAACCCAACCCTACCGCGACCAAATCGTCCAGTTGTGGCGCATGTCCAAAACAAAAAACCGTCGATGCCTGCTTGTCCTTCGCCAACTCGCGATAAAACAGGAATGCCTCAGCACCGGGCAGCAGGAGGTCCGTGCGTCGGATTTTTTGTACCGAGTAATCCAGCGCATGCGCAAAAATTTCCGCCGTCTGCATGGCTCGCACATAAGGGCTACTCAGCAATAGGTCCGCGGTCGCTCCAAGCGCAGCGACGCCCTTAGCCACCTGCTTGCTCTTTTCGATTCCTTCTTCAGTTAAGTACCGTTCGGGATCGGCAGGACACTTCGGATCTTCGCGATCAATAGCAATGCCGTGACGGACAATATAAAGCTGCATGAATTCTCCCTGAGAACTTATGTGAATCTTACCAGTCACGCCGTGCGTCGATGCTAGAAGCAGCCTTTTTTCAAAAATCTAGAGCTCCTAAGAGTAAAGACACGAGCCTTACTCCCGCGGCTGACTGGGTGAGAAGCCATTGCTCTGGCGAAAATAGATGCGCACGTGAAATTCCTTTTCGAAGAGCTCCGCGCTCCGGTTCGCGTCCCGGAGATCCTCGGTAGCATCACCACGCGCCCTGATCTGCAAACCAACAGCATCGCGTTGAAACGAAGCGCTCAGGTTTGTCACTCGCTGCCGGTGGGAATGATCCAAACCCTCGGCGATCCGCAGAATAGCCGCCAGCCTCCGAGCCACGCGCTGATCGTTACTATTCAGCCAAGAATATGCGACATGATGCCCGGCCGGCTGCGACTTTCGATTGTGATAGCGGACCATGGCCGCGACGATTGCGCGGTCTCGTCCTTCCAGCCCTGGAATGTCGCCATTGAGCGCCAGGTACTCCCCGTGTTTGTGATGACCGCGATGGCTCACCATGTGTCCTACATCGTGAAGCAATGCGCCCGCTTCCAGCAGCACGCGTGATTGCGCCGGCAAATGGTGCACCGCCTGGAGTTGATCGAATAACATGAGTCCGAGCTCACGCACGTGCTCGGCGTGCCGTTGATCGTATTCCAGGCGCCGCGCGAAGCTCCTCGTCCCAACGATTAGCTGTCGCGCTGCAGAAGTATAGCGATGCGGCTCTTTCCGCGAGAAAGCTTCACGCGCAATTTCTTGCAACAGGCCTTCGCGAATGCCCACGCCTGGAATCGAAAGCGTGCGCAGATTCAAATAGCGACCCAGGGTGATCAGCGTCAAGGCTGCGATGCCCATCACATCGGCGCGGTCGCGCCGCACTGCATACGTTTTCATGCGGTCGCGGACATCGCGCTCTAGGATGCCCGGGAGGCGTTCGCGCAGCAGCGACAGTTGCAGCGTCGGCACGCCGTGCTCCCGGGGCCCGGGCGCAACAGTGGCGAGGGTTTCGGCATTACCCCCGAGCGCGACGGTCACGTTTTCCCCCAGATTCGGCCGGGAGGGAAGCCGCGATTCCAGTAGCGCGCGCACGTACCGCCGAACTTGCTCGGCCTGCGTGGGACGAATCACGCCCGGGATGTTCAGCGTGGTCATCAACCGAACTGTTCCGGCGGGCAACTGGGCGCTGTGCTCCACCGTATGATCGCGAAGAATACTTATTTCCAGGCTGCCGCCGCCCAGGTCGATAATGCAATTTGGTGTGGACTCTGGCCCCAACGCCGCGAGAGCAGCTTCACGGCCCAGGCGCGATTCTTCTGCTCCGCTGATCACTTCGAGCGCTACTCCGCACTTCTGACGAATCTGGCGCACGAAGGCATCTCGATTGCGCGCTTCGCGGCAAGCGCTGGTGCCCACGGCGCGATATTGGGTCACGCCAAACTCGTCCATCACCTCCTTAAGGTGTCGAAATGCTTTTATTCCCTTCGTGAAAGTGTCTTCCGTGAAGCGATGCCGCACGAACACGCCTTCGCCGAGGCGCAGCGAGTAGCGCTCGTTATGCAAGGGTTCGATATCCAGGGCGGAATAGGCGCGCGCGACGGAAAGGCGTACGGCATTCGAGCCAGCATCGATTGCGGCGATGTGAACTGGCTCCGACATCTATGTGGTTACCGCCAGAGGTGAGCGAGCGCGGCGGAGGGACTATATTTTGTCGCGCGGATCCCTAACTGGTCCCCAATCCGCTGTCGAAGTTGCTTGTTCACGGCCGGAACACTCGCCTCGCCGTCAAGCTCGATGAAGTTGTGGCGCTTGGCCATGAGCTCGAATTCTCGCTTAATCATCGTCTGGTATCGAATGAAAGACCAATAGAGGTCATGCGAGAGCGACATGTCACGTCCCGCCTCCCAATAGCTAATGGCTTGGGCTTTCTTGAACTCGCGGGCGAAGGCTGTCTCCGGCCGGACATTGAGCCAAAAAGTTAAATGCGGCCGCAGGGCCATGGCGTACAGCCCGCTAATGTAGTCGCGATTGATACCGCGAACCACGCCGCGCGCGATCAGCGTAAAAATAAACCGATCCGCCAGCACTACCGTACCGGAGCGCAGCGCCGGCAAAACACGATGCTCCATCTGATCGAAAAAGTCCGTCGCGTACATCAAGGACAGCGTCAGGCGCGTAACCGCGTTCTTTGCCAGCAATTCATCGATATCACGCCCCACCAGGTTGGACCGCCGCAAACCGCTGGTCTGCACCGCAAAGCCCTCGGACTCCAGCCATTCCTGCAGCAAAGTTATTTGCGTGGACCGTCCGGAGCCATCCATTCCCTCGATCACAATCAAACTTCCGGTGATGTCGTGGGGATCCACGCCAACCAGAGGTTCGCCGAAGAAATGTTGCGCCGCCTCATCATCGGCTGGAGTAGGCGCCTTCGCGGCAGCTCCCGCGACGGGAGCCGAGGTGGGCTCTGCAACGGCGCTCGAAGTGGGGGCTTTATCTTTTTCCTGATCGGGCATGACTACTCCGCTTCCAGCGCGCGCGGCGCGAAACGTTTGAGATCGATCTTGGAAGCTACGATGTCGCGCATCTGTTTTTGCAGTTTGTTTACCGGCAGCGTGCCATCGAGCACCACGAAATTGTCGGAATCCACCATCTTGTCGTACTCCTCGAGAATTCGCGCTTGAAAAAGTCGGAAGCTCTCCGCCCTATCGTAGGACAATCCCAAGTCCATACCGGCTTCGTAATATTTCAATTTCGGGCGTCCGCTGAGGATGCGGTTTACGGCAACATCGAGTGGCGCGCGAAAATAGAATGTGATGTCCGGAACCGGCGCGAAGCGATACAAGTTTCGCAGCCAGCGCGGAGGACAGCCGCGAGCAGCGTCTCGTGCAAAGGCCGTGTAGACATACCGGTCGGCCAGCACCAGATAATCTCCCTGGAGCAAAGGCATGATCTGGCGCTCGCAACGGTCGGCGAAATCTGCCGCATGCAATAGCGAGAACGTAACAGGCGTCAGCAAGCGCCGCTGCTTGCCCCGGCGCGTTGCAGACTTGACCAGCGGCGAAGAGTTCCACTCTGTAAAGTGCAGCCGGTAACCTCCAATTTCGAGCCATCTCTTCAGGAGATAGAGCTGCGTGCTCTTCCCAGAGCCATCCGTGCCCTCGACAACGATCAGCGCGCCAGGATAGGCCCGGCTCGGCACGGGACGCCCTGGCTGCGGCAACGTCGATTTAGCTGGCTCGGGACGCTGCGGCTTCTGAGCGGGTTCCTGATTGTCCATCAATGTTGTAGGCGTTGTTGGCGCCAGGTGATTTCCGTCCAAAATAGCCTTCCGTTGTTACAATTTCATTACAACACACCGGAAACAAGGTCGCAAAGCGAACCCTGCCACCGAAACAAGAAAATCAGAAGATGGTGATTTTGAAGTGTAGGAATTTTTTCGGGTTCTGTCGGAAGTCCCCGATCAGCAGGCGGAGATCGCCTGTTAGTCCGGTCAAATTGTCGTAAAGTTGCGGGTCGGAGAAAAGCTTTCCCGCGCTGGTCGTATTGTCGCTCAGCTTAGCGGTAGCGTTTGCAAGGTTTGTGCTCGTGTCGCGAAGTTTGTTGTAGAGCGCATCATCGGTAGCCATTTTTCCCAGGCTTCCCTTGCCCGCTCGGATGTCTCCAATCATAGAATTGCCATTGGCGACGGCCGCTCTGGCCTGATCGTATAGCGCGGTATCGTACAGCAGCTTGCCGAGCGTTCCCTTTTGCGCGCGCATGTCACTCAATATGACGTTCACGTTGTCCACCGTGGTACCCACTTTGGTGTAGAGCTCGTCGGAAGCGACCAGCTTACCGATTGTCCCTTGCCCGGCTTGAACCTTGCCGATCAATTGATTGCTCTTTGCCACCACACTATCGAGGTGATTGTAAAACTGATCCTCGGTCAGGAATTTGCCGAGGCTTCCGCGGCCCGCCTTCACGCCCGCGATGAGATCCTGCACATCCACGGTAAGTGCTTGCAGATTCCCCAATAGCTCCGAGCTGCGCTCCACTACTTCCTTAATGGCTTTTTCTTCGGTGCCGGGCACTTCTTGGCCTTCCTTCAGAGGAACACCCGTGAAGCCGCGCGTGATGTTAACGTAGCGATTGCCGAGTAGACCTTCGGTCACCAGACTCGCCGCAGAGTCGGTCAGGATGTCGCCTTGAAATCTCCGATCCAGACGCATGCGCACTTCAATGTTTTTATTCTTGTCGAGGCGCGCTTGCGTTCGCGGCACGAGCCGGATTGCTTCGACGTTGCCCACGTCCACGCCGTCAATACGCACGGGCGCGCCCGTTGTCAGGCCTGATACCTCCGGAAGATGCGTAACCAGCCGGTATTTGGGGCCCAAAAACCTCGACCCGGTGACATAAAAAATGCCCACAGCGAGAACAAACAAACCTACGAGCACGAAAAGCCCGACGCGCAACTCGGTCCACGTCAATTGTTTGCGCTGCGCCATGAATGATTTTCCTCCTGCCGTGCGGCTCAGCAACTTCCTGGCATTTCATTCAACAGACTACAGCAATTTCGCGGCTTTCGCAGATGGAACAAAGCAGACGATGTCCCAGGGAACGCGCTAGAACGGTCCCTACACACAACGGCGCTACTCGAGTGTGGCTGTACGGAATTCTCCGCGGACTGTTCAAACGAGAAAGCGGCGCAGATAGTCGTCGCGCGACGTTTCTATTTCGCGTGGCGCGCCTTCAAAATAGATTCGGCCCTCGCGATAAACAATGAATCGTGTCGGCGCGTTTGGCGTGACTCCGGAGCCTGTGGGCGGCGTGCTGCCGTTACGCACCACGCGCTTCATTGCCGGATCAAAGTGAAAGTTGGCGAGCGCGAATCCATCCTGCAGCCGATGCGTAGCGAGCAGTGCGGTGACACCATAGACATCACGCAGCCGCAGGATCAAAGTAATGATGGTTTGCGCTGTGACCGGATCGAGCCCTGCCGTTGGCGAATCATACAGCACGATCTGCGGCCGGTTGGCGAGCGCCCGCGCGATCGAAACGCGGCGGCGCATTCCGCCCGATAGCTCCGAAGGAAGCTGGTCTAGCGTGTGCTCGAGCTCAACAAAGCGAAGCACTTCCCGGACACCTGGCTCGATCTCGTCTTCGTTGACGCGGTCCTCGCGAAGCCGATAAGCGACGTTATCGGCAACGGTCATGGAGTCGAACAAGGCGCCTTCCTGAAACACGAAGCCGATCTGCCTCCGGAAACCTAGCAGCTCCTTCTCGCTCATGCTGGAGACTTGCTGTCCGAGCACCTCCACGGTTCCCTGAGATGGCCGCAGCAGTCCCGCGGCAAGTTTGAGTGTCAGCGTCTTGCCCGTGCCGGTTTCCCCTAGAAGCACGAGAGTTTCACGGGGTAAGACCTGAAAGGAAATGCCGCGCAGGATTTCACCTTCGTCGAACCCGATGCGCACATCTTCGAAGGTGACGACCGGGGCACCGTTGTTTCTAGCCGTGACCGGCGAGTTCATTGGCCTTGGCCACGATCGCGGTGGCCCTTGAGGGATGCTCCGAGCGGGGAGTGTCGCAAGCGTGCGGACAAACCCATGCGCCTCAAAAAAGTTTGTCTCCGAGATACAGTGCGAGCTTGGTGAGGAATACGTCTGCGGCAATAATCATGACGCTGGAGACGACGACGGCTTGCGTGGTCGCGCGACCCACACCCTGGGTGCCGCCGCGAACAGTCAGGCCCTGGTAGCATCCGACGGTCGCAAGGATAAAGCCGTAGACCATGGGTTTGGTCATCCCCTGCATGATATCGGCAAACTCCAGGGCATTGATGGCACGGTTCCAGAACTCCACCATACCCAGGCGCAGAGAAAACACCGAGGCAACACAGCCGCCAAGAAGGCCGACGAAGTCGTTCAGGGCCGTCAGCAACGGCAGCATGAGAATCGAAGCCAGCACCCGGGGTGTCACGAGCTTACGGCTGGGATCGGTGCCCATCGCTCGCATGGCGTCAACCTGCTCGGTGACAAGCATGGAGCCAAGCTCAGACGCAATGCCCGAGGCGCATCGTCCAGCGACCAGAATTCCCGTCAAAGTGGGGCCCAATTCGCGAACCAGCGCGAGAGAAACGACGTCGCCGGTCAGCGCCGTCTGACCAAAGCGCACGAACTGAGAACCGGTCTGTAACACCATGACCGCGCCGATAAAAAATCCCGAGACCAGTACGATCGGCAGCGAGCCCACACCTATATCGTCCATCTGGTCCAGTAAGTCTTGAAAATAGCGCGGCCCGGTCGCGAGGTTAGCCAGCGAGGTCATGGCCATCTCGGAGTAATCTTGGACGTTCAGAACCAACCGCTTGAGGGCGTCGCTGAGCACGCTTCCCAGGGAAATTTCTTCCACGGGTTTGGCTTCGCGACCGGCGACCTGGAAAGGTGTATCTGCCACAAAATACCGTCAGGACGGCTTTCAGCGACGATTCGCTTCAAACAACCGCTTCCTCAGAAGCCTAACCGTGCCTATCCAACACGTCAAGCGGCGCCGGACACTGCAGCGAATGAGTTAGTGGCGCGGCGGGCCCCAGATGCGGAATCGTCCACTGCAATGCAGCATGCTCATTAAGTAGAGCACCCCGTCGTAGTAGCGTAGCTGGCCCGACGGCACTGGTGCGTCCCAGAGAGCCTGGACGAAATCCTTGGCGCTAAGATTGGTTGCGGCAAGGCTGGCTACTGCGTTGGTCGCCACCAAGCCGGTGGAATGGTGATCTTGCAACGGTTTGCCGTCCAGCGTGTACACATCTCCGTACGTCGACAAACCCTGCGAGCGAAAGAATGCCTGGATTCGATTGCTGAGCTCTTGCTCCTCGGAAGCTTTGCGCCACCACGACCAGTCGACGGACCAGTTGCTTGCGGTGCGCCACGAGTCGTATCCGAAAATCGACGATTGCCTGAAGCGCGTGGCGTGGGGCGTGCCGTCGAAGTTGGCATAAACGGGGGCAAGCCCGGTCTGCGGATTGGTCGTTTTCACGAAAAACGTGCGGCTGACCTCCGCAGCTTCGGCCCAGAACTGACGATCTGCCGGCGGACCCCATCGCGCCCATAGCTCGTAGAATGCCGGAAGGTGATAGGAAGGATCACTGAAGTCGCCACGATTCGTGACTGGAACAAAACGGATCATTTTTGAGGTTTCGTCGACTTCATTGCCTACGGTTCGCGGGCCAAATTTTGTCGGGCCGGTCTTTACCTCGCGGTGGCGCATGGCGGTCAGCAATTCGTCGGCTTGAGACTTATAGTTGTAAATTCCCTTCCCATTGCCCCAGCGCGCCGCTGCGAAGTACAGCGCCATGACGAAGTACTCTTCGCCGTCCGGCGCCGCGGTTTCTTCGTTGGGAAAGCCGTCGGTTTTGCAGGACCAAGAAAAGTAGCCATAAGACGGATGGTTGGGATCGCCGATGTACATATAAGTCTTCGTCCAATTCCACAGGGCGTCGTACTCAGCTTTCTTATCGAGCTGAACGGCAATCATCATCCCGTATGACATGCCTTCGGTGCGCACATCATGATTGTTCCAATCGGTGATGTAGGCCATTGGCCCGTTCTCATTTTTTCCTGCCGCAAAGTAGACGGACTGCTCCTCCGGGTCACCGTGGAACAGTTGTTGAAAGGCGGCGTCGATTTTTGCGGAGATTTCCGCTTGCGAATGCCCGATTTCAGCGAATAAGTCGCGATAATGGCCAGTGGCAAATGCGCCGGAACGGTCGCTCAATTTTTCCGCCTTGTTGGTAGTGGCGGCGTTAGACGCTGCGATAAGCACCGTGGGAAAGGTAATTAGGGCTAAACAGGCTGTGCCTCGTCCGAATGCTTGCCGAAGATTACGATCCCAAAGTTTCATGAAGCTGCCTTTTCACACGAGTTCGACGGCGCAGCAAGATTACGCGAATTTGCGGGCAGTCAAAAGACCGACCTGGCGTGACCCGCGTCATCCGTGATGGCTGCCCGGTTGAATTCCGAGTGTCATTCACATTTCCGCGCTCTTGGATCGACAGTCCCCCTCATCGCGCGCTGGACGCACAGGGATAGCGCCGCTACACTGTTGCGTTTCGGCATGCCCATAAAGCGCGCGTAAGGACGTGCATCGCAATGCTGCGTTTCTACACGGCCGGAGAATCGCACGGACAAGCCCTCCTGGCGTTCGTGTCCGGGCTGCCCGCTTCCCTGCCCGTAAACATTGCTCTCATCAACCACGAGCTGCATCGCCGGCAGCTTGGCTATGGGCGCGGTGGGCGGCAGAAGATCGAGAAGGATCGCGCAGAGATTTTCGCGGGCGTGCGCCATGGTAAGACCATTGGCGCTCCGATTGCTCTCCGCATCGAGAATCGCGACTGGGCCAATTGGGAAAAAATTCTCCCCGTCGAAGCGAGCGCCGAACCTCTTACTGAAGACCGGAAGTTAGTCGCTCCGCGTCCAGGTCACGCCGATTTGGCTGGCTCACAAAAATTCAATTTTCACGATGCGCGTTACGTCTTGGAGCGCGCGTCCGCCCGCGAAACCGCCGCGCGAGTCGCCGCAGGTTCCTTCGCCAAGATGCTGCTGCGCGAATTCGGCACAGAAATCGCCAGCCACACCGTCCAGGTTGGCCACGTCAGGCTCGACCGAGGCGCAAGTTGGGAGGAGATCCGGGACGCCAGCGCGGACCTGGATTCGCCCCTTCGCTGCGTAGACATCGCCGTGCAGGAAAAAATGAAAGCGGACGTAGATGCCGCGTTAAAGGCCGGCGACACGGTAGGTGGCATTTTTGAAGTGGTCGCGCACAATGTTCCCGTGGGACTCGGGAGCCATGCGCAATGGGACGAAAAGCTGGATGGCCGCCTCGCTCAGGCGGTGATGAGCATTCAGGCCGTAAAAGCAGCGGAAATTGGCGCAGGAGTTGCCGCGGCGGGATCGTACGGCAGCGAAGTTCAGGATCAAATCTCTTACGATAAGACTGTGAAGAGATTTCGCCGTTCTTCCAATCGCGCCGGCGGACTCGAAGGCGGAATCACGAACGGCGAAGACGTGGTGGTGCGCGGCTACTTGAAGCCGATCTCAACGCTGCGGCGTCCCTTGGGCACCACCGACATGGTCACCAAGCAGCCGGTGCAAGCGGCCTACGAGCGCTCCGATTGGTGCGTAGTTCCGGCAGCAGGGGTTGCGGGAGAAGCAATGGTAGCGCTTGTGCTGGCCGATGCTTTTCTGCAAAAATTTGGAGGAGATTCGCTGGCCGAGATGCGGCACAATTTCGAGAGCTATGTCCGACAAATCGATGAGTTCTAAACGCGCCGCAGCGGCTACCCCAGAGCCACAGGCCACCACCGGAGCACCGGCCGCGGAAGCAACCAAGCCGCCCAGAAAGATCTACCCGATCATTAAGTACGGCGACCCGATCCTGGAAAAGTCCACACCGCCCGTCAGCAAATTCGACGCGGAGCTCGCAGAGCTCACCGAAGACATGTTTGCCTCCATGTATGCCGCGCAAGGTGTGGGCTTGGCAGCGCCGCAAATCGGGCTGAGCCTGAGGCTCGCGGTCGTCGATGTCACCGGCGGCAAGAACCCGGAAGCAAAAATCGTCTTGGCGAATCCCGAAGTGATTCATGCCGAAGGCGAGAAACGCGAAGAGGAAGGCTGCCTATCCATTCCGGGCTTTCGTGGATATGTGGTGCGCCCGCAATTCGTAACCGTCCGAGCGCAAGACGTGAAGGGCGAATTTTTCGAAATACGCGGCGAGGATCTGCTCGCTCGCGCCTTCTGCCACGAGATCGATCACCTCAATGGCGTGCTGTTCATCCAGCACCTCAGCATGCTGAAGCGTGATCTGATCAAGCGCAAGATTAAAAAACTCAGAAAACAGGGCGAGTGGTAGGCGGCGCAGAGTGCGCGTCGTCTTTTGCGGCACGCCGGAGTTTGCTGTTCCCACGCTCCAGCATCTCCTCGCACAGCCGGATTTTCAGATATTAGCGGTGATCACCCAGCCGGACCGCCCGCGTGGCCGCGGAATGGAGGTGTCCGCGTCCCCGGTGAAAGAAACGGCTCAGGCCGTCAGCGTGCCCGTGCACCAGCCGGAAAAAATCCGGTCTCCTGAATCTCAGGCGATCCTGCAGCAACTCGCGCCAGATTGCATTGTGATCATCGCTTACGGCCAGATTATTCCCGCGCGGCTCCTTCCGATTCCAAAGTACGGCTGGATCAATCTGCACGGATCGCTGCTGCCGAAATATCGCGGCGCGGCTCCGGTGCAGTGGGCCATCGCCAACGGCGAGGCGAAGACCGGCCTGACCACGATGCGCATCGACGCCGGGATGGACACCGGCGAGATGCTGCTCCAGCACGAAATCGCG
>Ga0070698_100001457_pt1 | contig 26278 bp, 21 predicted proteins | sample KBSK1502metaG_FD_65477 | JGI IMG/M metagenome (GOLD analysis project Ga0070698, IMG submission 65477) | Corn, switchgrass and miscanthus rhizosphere microbial communities from Kellogg Biological Station, Michigan, USA - KBS K1-50-2 metaG | ecosystem: Host-associated > Plants > Roots >... | reverse complement strand
GGCGCCCATGCTGGAGGCGTCGTCGGTATTCCACGCCGCCGCCGACTTTCGCAGCAACGTGAGAAACTGCGGGATCGTCACGACTTGAACCTGCTATTCGAAGCGCCGGGTCGCTAGACCACGCGACGACTCTAGAGCTGCGCGCGCGCCCAGTAGCAGATTGCATCCACCGCGCGATTGGCGAAGCCACGCGATACGACGGTGGCAGGAAGGACTCGGATCGAGCGCTCGATATCGGCCTCGAAGCAGCGCACCATGTCGGCCGCGAGCCGACGACTGACGATGACCACGCCGAATTCCGCGTTCAGCGCAAACGAACGCGGATCGAAGTTGATCGAGCCCACGAGCAGGAGCTCGCCGTCGACGACGACCGTCTTGGCGTGCATCATCGTCGGCTGATACTCGTAGATGCCAACACCGTGCTCGATGAGACGTGGCCAACTGTGGCGGCTCGCGCGCTGCACGATCTTTCTGTTGTGATAGGGTCCGGGCACGAGAATGCGAACATCTACGCCCCGGTCGCTGGCGGCGCAGAGCGCGTCGACGAAGGAGGGCGTGGGGACGAAATACGCGTTGCTGATGTACAGGGTGCGCGTGGCGCCGGCAATGAGCGCCGCCATCACGCGCTGCGCCGCCGAGGCGCCATTCGCGGGAGTGCTGAGCACGCCGCAAACGGGGACGTCGCCGGTCGGCGTGAGGTGCGGAAAATCCCGCGCGTCGAGCAGCAGCTCCTCCGTGCTCTGATTCCAGGTGTCGGTGAACGCGCTCTGCAGCGCGGCAACGATAGGCCCCGTGAGACGCACGTTCGTGTCGCGCCAGTGCGAGGGACTCTGGGCGTGTCCCGTCCATTCGTCGGCGATGCCGACGCCACCGGTGAAGCCGATCTTGCCGTCCACAATCAGGAGACGGCGATGCGTTCTCTGGTTGTACTTCATCCAGTCGAACCACTGCATCCGGCGGAACCACGTGATCTGGCAGCCGGCTTCGCGCATTTGATTCACCAGCTCGCGGGGCATCGGCTCGGTTCCTTCGCTGTCGAGAACGAGCCGCACCATCACGCCGCGTCGGGCGGCATCGGAGAGCGCCTGCGCGAACTCTCGAGGCACCGCCCCCGCCCAATAGACGTAGGTCGAGAAGTGGATGGTCGCTTGGCTCTCGCGGATCGCCGCGAGCATCGGCGGAAAAATCTCGTCGCCGTTCTGGAAGACCTCGACCTCGTTGCCCTCGACCACGCACTCTCCAGCGGCACCGTGCAGCGCCCGGAGGAAGGCGTCGAGCTCGGGGCCGATCTGCGGTAGGCTCATCACCCGATCCTGGTGATTCGCTACGGCATTCGCAGCAAGCGTGATATAGACGAGCGCCACCACGAGGGCGCCGATGATTCCTCCGAGCAGAAAGAACAAGTGCGTCATGCGTTGATTCTCGGCATCGGGAGTGTGACGACGAAGCGGGATCCGCTGGGGCCGGTCGCATCGAGCTGCACGGTTCCGCCGTGCGCGGCGGCGGCCCAGCGGGCGATCGCGAGCCCGAGCCCGGCGCTCGCCACCGCGCCGTCGCCTTCCGCCGTGCGCGTGCGCGACTCATCCACCCGGAAGAAACGCTCGAAGATCCGCTCGGCCGCCCATGACGGGACCCCAGGACCGGTGTCCTCGACGCTGATGCGATAGCGCTCACCGGCGCCGTCGCGGTCGAGCGATAGCCGCACCTCCCCGCCCGGCGGCGTGTACTTGATCGCATTGTCGAGCAGGATCATCACCAGGCGACGGAGCAGGTCGGCGTCTCCCACGAAGGGCGCTTCCTCCACCGGCGGCGCGATGAGGGTGATGCCGCGCGACGCCGCGAGCCCGCGTGCCGCCCGCGCGCTGTCCTGCAGCAGCTCCTCGAGAAAGAGCGGCTCCCGGCGGATCGGCAGCTCGCCGGCATCCACTCGCGCGAGCAGCATCAGGTCCTCCACCAATCGCCCGAGGCGGCGTGCCTCGCCTCGCACCACGTCGAGCGCCTCGCGCAGCTCGCGCGGGTCGCGGTCGTTCCGTGCAAGTGCCACGTCCGCGACACTCAAGAGTGCGGCGACCGGGGTGCGCAGCTCGTGCGAGGCATCCGCCATGAACTGTCGCTGCCGCCCGGCGGAGTGCTGCTCCTGCTCGAACGCCTGTTCGAGCCTAGCAAGCAGCCCGTTGAGCACTTCGGAGAGCGCGCCCAGCTCGTCCCGAGGGTTCTTGACCGGCAGGCGCTCGTAGAGGTTGCTCGCGCTGATGCGCTGCGCCTGAAGGCCCATCGCCACGACCGGGGCGAGGCTGGCGCGCGCGAGCAGATAGCCGCCCACACCCGCGAGCAGCAGCACCAGCGGGATCGCCACCATGACCGCCGTGGCGAAGGATTCAGTCGCCTCCACCTCCGCGCGCAGCGACCGGAGCGCGAGCACCGTGAACGGGCGTCCGTTGACCGCAACGCGCAGCGCCAGCGCACGAACGGGCGCCCTGTTCTCTCTGCCCGGGTCGAGCGTCGTAAAGAGCAGGCGCTGCGGCGTGGCGTGCTGTAGAAGCGCCGCCACCGGGCCGCCCTGGAGGTCCGACAGCGCGTGTCGCGACAACGCGGGCCAGCGCGCCGTCGTGTCCGACATTGCGATGAGCCGCCCAGCGCCATCGAACACGACGATGCGCCGGTCGCGCTCGCGGAACTCGGATGCGGCGGCGGCCGCCGCAACGCCCGCGCTGGGCTCGTCCTCCGCGTGCATGGTGCTCCATACGTCGACGAATCCACGCGCCATGTCGGCCAGCGCCTGATCGGCGCGCGCGCCGATGGTCCGCACGAGGAAGATCCGCGTCCCCACGGCGAACGCGCCGAGGAGCGCCGCAACGGTGAGCGTGTGCCACAAGGCGAGACGCACGCGAATCGAATCGCCCAACAGGCGCCGAGGAAGGGCTCTGGTCATCTCACCGTCGTTCTCCGGGCGGTGCCTCGGCGAGTACGTAGCCCGCGCCGCGTCGTGTGTGGATCAGCGGCGGCAGTCCCGGCGCGTCCAGCTTCCTGCGCAGCCGGTTGATGTAGGACTCGATGAGATTCGAGACGGGGTCGTAGTTGTCGTCCCACACATGGTCGGAGATCTCCGCGCGGCCGACGACGCGCCCGGCGTTCCGCGCGAGGAACTCGAGCAGCGCGTACTCCCGCGTCGTAAGCGCCACCTCGCGGCCGGCCCGCATGGCCCGCTGCGCGCGCGTGTCGACCTCGAGATCCGCGACGCGCAGCACTGTCGGCGCGAGGGCGGGCCCTCGCCGCAGCAGCGCACGCAGGCGCGCCAGCAGCTCCCCGAACTCGAAGGGCTTCGTCAGGTAGTCGTCGGCACCCGTGTCGAGACCGGTGATGCGGTCGCGGACGGCATCGCGCGCCGTGAGCATCAACACGGGCGTGGTGAGCCCGCGCTGCCGGAGCTCCCGGCACACGGCGAAGCCGTCCCGCTTCGGCAGCATGACGTCGAGCACGATGGCATCGTAGGGGTTGATGGCGGCCTGGGAGACGGCGGCGTCGCCGTCCGTCGCGACGTCCACCGCGTATGCCTCCTCCCGGAGGCCCTTCGACAGACTCGACGCGATCACCGCGTCGTCCTCGACCAGTAGTATGCGCATCGCCTTAGCAGTCTAGTGACCGCAACCTCACTGCCAGATCAACATGCGCCCCCGCCGTATTGAGCGTGGAGTGAACCGCACCTGGCTATGCTACGTCCGTCGCATCCGTGGTCCACGGAGCGCGCGAGCGGCCGCCGTCTGGCGGACTCGTCGTGACTGGACCAAGTCGCGAACCATCGCGACAAGGAGTTGAAATGAGCGCCATCAACAAGATCCGCAACCCCCATGCACGCGCGGCGTTGCTCGCCGGGCTTGCACTGCTGCTCGGTGGAAGCCTCGCCGGCGTGGCCCACGCGCAGGAACCGGCCCAGACCAAACCCAAAGTGGAGGCCCAGCAGCAGGTGCCGTACAAGTCGAGCATCCAGGTTCCGTACGACAGCACGGCGAAGCGCGAGCGCAGGGAGGCTCATAAGCGCCACACCGCCGGCGAACAGGCCGAGGCGGCTCGCTATCAGAAATTGGCGCGCATCACCGCCGATCAGGCGCGCAGCGCGGCACTCGCCAAGGTGCCCGGCACGGCGAAGACGGTCAGACTCATGAACGACGAGGGTAATCTCGTCTATGGCGTGAGGGTGATGACCAACGCCGGCAACCGCTGGGTCAAGATTGACGCCGGAAACGGCAACGTGCTGCAGGTCAGGGAAGGCAGGAAGGGCTAACCTTCCGGTTCTCGGATTGGTCCAACGGCGCCTACCTTGCGGTAGGCGCCGTTTCACTTCAGGCAGGGAAGATCTCAAGGCACGAGCACGACCGGGTGCGGAAGGACTAACTCAACTATTGTGAACGGGATGCGTGGGCGATGGTGAAGCTGCTGGAGAAACTGGAGAAGCTGGTCAGGGATGGGTAAGCGGCGAAGGGGTCGGCATCCCGTCTTTGACTCGACCGACTCGCTGCTAGATGCGCGCGCAGAGGCTGAGCTGGACCTTCACGGGCTCGGCGCCGCGGAGGCGCCATCGGCAGTGCGGACATTCCTCGAGAGCTGGCAGCGGCGCAAGCCCGGCGCCGTTGTACTCATCATCACGGGGAAGGGAAAGGGCTCCGCGAACGGGCCGGTGCTGCGCGGGCTGGTGAAAAGCCTGCTGCAGGGGGAGCTGTATGCGCTGGTGAAGGAGTGGAGGTTGGATGATGGAGAGGGTGGGTACCGGGTGAAGGTTCGGTAGACGCGCGACTTCCTGGTATACGCGCCCTGAGAGGGCGCGCTCGGCCCGTGTGCGCCCTGTACAGGGCGCACCCAACGCCGAGCCCAGGCTCTCAGCCCGGGGACCCCTCGGAGCGCGTTCGTGGGTTACGCGAGCAGCGCGGCGACCTCGCGCGCCGCGTCGGCCTGGCGCTGGCCCTCTTCGCTCAAGTCCCGCGCCAGCTCCGCCAGTACGTCGCCACGCGATTCGCTCGCCTGCCAGGTGCTCAGTGCGGCACTCGCCTCGAGCAATCGTTGCGTCAAGAGGTCGCGGCCGCGCTCGCAGCGACCGAGCGCATCGAGCCAGCCGGACGGGGGATCGAGCAGTCGATCGCGTTGCGCGTCGAAGGCGGCGAGCTGCTGCTCCAGGCCCGCGAGATCGCGCGCGGCATCGCAGGCAGCGATGATGAGCGGACCGGCTCGTTCCGCCGCAGCGGGCGTGGCGCTCGCGCGCCGCAGCACGTCCACCAGCAACGCACGAGCATGACCGGCGGGCAACATCGCCAACACGCGCACGGCGGCCTGCATCGCCTCCCGCGGCAGCGTGGGAGCACGGAACACCGGCGGATCCCAAATCGGCCGCCGCCGGCCCACCGCGGCCGTGCCCGCCAAGCCTGCCGCGACGAACGGGCTCGTGAACAAGAGGACGGGCGCCCCGGCCGCGAGGCCCGCCACGATCCCTCCGATTCCAACGACCGTGGCCAGCGCGGCGATGGGCGCCGGAACGGCGGCGTGCCACGCCGTACGACCGCCTTCGATGCGGGTGGAAAGCCCTTGCGACTCGAGCAGCTCCGCGATCCGAGCCGCCGATTCGTGTGGCACACGCACCAGCGGTCGCTCCCCCAAAGTCGCCGCTTGGCGCGCGGCGCTGGACGTGTGTCGCGCAAGGCGCGCGTCGAGAGCGTGGGGCGAGGCGTTCACAAGAAACAGCAGGGCATCGGATCCCGCGCTGCCTTGTCTCGCGCAGCGGGGACACACACCGATCCCGAGCGGCTCCGGTCCGCTACAGAGGACGCAGCGCTGCCCGTCCGCGACGAGCGCTCTCGAGGCCGAGCCCACGTCACCCCGCTCGAGCATCTCGACCATCAGGCGGACCGCGGGAAAGCGCAGCTCGGGGTCCGCCATCGTCGCGCGCGCGATGACGTCATCCAGCCACCCCGGCACATCGGGGCGCTGGGCTCGCGGGTGGAGACAGTCCGCCACGGGCTCGCCGCGCGGCCGCAGCGCTCCGGTGAGCGCAAAGCAGAGGGTGACCCCCAACGCGTACTCATCGGAGCGGGCGTCGCCGCGCTTGCCGGCTCGCACTTCGGGTGCCGCGTAATCGAGTGTCCCGACGAGACCGCCAGTATGGGTCACGGTCTCCTGCCCGGCGAGTCGCGCCGACCCGAAGTCCGTGAGGAGGGCGCGCCCGTCCGGCGCGATCAGAATGTTTTGCGGCTTGACGTCGCGATGCAGGATGCCGCGCCGATGGGCGGCGTCGAGCGCGCCGCCGATCTCGCTCCCCACTCGCACCGCGGCATCGCTGCCGAGCGGCCCACGCCGCCGGACATGGACCGCGAGGTCCGGGCCGTCGACCAGCTCCATCACCACGAAACTCCACGGACCGTCGTCTACAACGTCGTACGCAGCGACAATATTCGGATGGCTGAGCTGACGAACCGCTTGCACCTCACGCCGCAATCGCTCGCGCGCGAGCTTGGCAGCCGCCGGTGGGGGGACTAACAGCTTGATCGCGACAGCGGAGCCGATGCGTTTATCTCTGGCGCGATAGACGACGGAGTAGCCACCCCGGCCCAATTCCGCGCCGATCTCATAGCGGCCATCGAGCACCGTGCCGGGCGCCAGATAAGTCGGCTCAGTCACGCGCTCTCCGACTACTGCAAGCGGGCGAGTGTTTCGCGCGCGCTCCGGGTCCAGCCGTCTTGCTGATGGTAGTACTGCAGAAACGACTCGAGATGCTGCCGGGCGAGCTCGTTCTGGCCGAGCGCATACTCGGCCATGCCGGCGTGGTACAGTGCCATGTAATGATTCGGCCAGTAGGCGACGACGAGCTCCATGATGGGACCGGCCGAACGGTTGTCACCGGCATCCGCCACGGGATGCGCGACCGCGAACACGATCCCGGCCGCCTTGAAGCGGTCATCGGACGGGAGGCGATCGATGACGGCGCGCGCGGAGTCGATCTTTCCACCGAGAGCGTAGCAGGCGGCACTGAAGCCCTGGCCATCGAGCGTCGCGGGAGCCGGGTGATTGCGTTGCGCGATCTCGACCTCGACCGCGTTGCAGTACGGCTTGATCGCGGCGTACCAGGCCTCCCCGGAGCCCCTGGTCGGCACGGTATTGGCCGGCTGGTCCGGCACGGCGCCGTTGCCGCGGGGCTTACGGAAGCCCACGTAGACCATCCCGCAAATCGCGAGATAGCCGACACCTATCAGGTACAGGGTGCGATGCATGAGTCAATATGGGAGACGACCGTCCGACCAGGCTGTGCACAGGCTCACAATTGTCGTAATCACTAATACCGAGCGGTCTCCCGGGCACGAGCCCGATGAGCGGAACGGTTCAGATGAGGATTCCGGTGATACGCGCCCTGAGAGGGCGCGCTGGGCTCTGGTGTGCGCCCTGTACAGGGCGTACCTAACGCCGAGCCCGGGCTCTAAGCCCGGGGAGACAACGCGTGCCTGATTACCGTGCTCAAGGCGTGCCGCCGGGGCGGGAAGGTTGAGGCGGGCGCACGGCATAGAGCATCCAATTCGTGTCCACGAGGTAGATCGTGCCGTCGCGGCCTACGACGGGTCGTGAGAACACGCCTTCCTCGTTGAGATGAGCCGCGGCGAACCAAGCGCGGCGGTGCAAACGGCCGAGGGCTAGCTGAGCGGGGGTAACTGCCCCTCCTCAGCGCAGTCCGGCGAACGCCTGCGTCCAGGCCGCCACCGAGCGGCCGAGCGCCCACTGCACCATCACAATCTGGTCCTGCGTGGCGGTCTTGGGGCGCGGCAGCTCGAGCAGGACCGTGCCGGGCTTCCCGCCCGTGAGCACATACACCCGAAACGCCGTCGCAAGGGCGATGAGAACCAAATCGCGGCGCGGCGAGGCGAACGCTTCTTGGGCGCCGGGCACCGCCGCCGTGACCGCTTGCCAATCGAGCGGCGGCTCGGCGTACCCCACGACACTGGCCGGCAGCGGCCACGCCACGGGCGCCTCGAGCTGGCACAACGCGTTGCCCTGCTGTTGGAAGGCGTGTGCCACCCATGCAGCATTGTCGCGCACCACGACCCAGCTCGAGTCATCGGCGGGTTCGGCGCGGCAGGCGTCGTTTTGCGCCGGGGCCGGCCGGTCCTCGGACCCCACGTTGGGGGCCTGTGTGATCGCGGCGCGGTACGCGGCCGCGGCACCGAGCCCCATGTTGCCGAACGGCAGCCGGTCGCCGCGCTCGTAGGACTCGGCCCAGTCGAAGTCTTGCCACTCCCAGCCGCGTGGCTCGCACTTGTCCGAGCCGCCGGTCTGCTCGCGCGCAGCGAACAGCGTGGGCGACGCGAAGGTGAGATCCACATAGTCGTATCTGCAGGGGTCGGGGTCCGGTCGCGGGTCGGTCTTGGGGAGCGGGTCCGCGATGGGGAGCTTCCACACGTCGTCGGAGCAGGCGACGGCGTCCTTGCCGGCCGAGTCATTGCACGTGCAGGTCACGGTGATGCGCAGGAAGCCGTCCGAGCGCGGGATAAACAATCCGGTAAACCGGCCGGCCTGTCGGGCGCGGCCTGCCGTGTAGGTGATCCAATAGGTGTGCAGCTGCTGGGGCGCCCGGCGCGTGGCGTCGATGCCGGGGTCGACGCGGTCGGCCACGCCGATCAGGATGCCGGCGTCCTGTCCCACCGCAGGGTGGGCGATCAGGGCGGCGAGACAACCGAGCCACAGCGTTCGCGATGTCGTGGGCCACTCTCCGCCACGGACTGGGCGGAACAGAGTACGGACCCCTCGTCTCGTGGCGCAAGAGCGCGCGCCTTCCTTGATGAAACCCTTACACTCGACTTGCAACGGGCGGAGGCGTGGCGTTCGTGGGACGCTCCCGGGTGCGCGCAGAGGATCTTGCGGGTCGGCTCGCGGGACGTAGGTTAAGCCACTGCGGTAGCAGGAGGCCCGAGCATAGGTACCTAGTTTGAGGTCTCCGATGTGACGTTGCCTCGTTGTCTCGGTTCGCGCTCGACCGGTTGCGCGGTTGCACCAGCCCGTAGTCCAGGTTGCTTCGGTCTCCCCACTCTTGTAGACCAATCCAGAGCTCGAGCCCCTCCTGCTGGCGAGAACGCCCAATGTCCTGACGGCATCTCGCAGGCGTTAGCAAGGAGGAGCTATGAAAACGCAACACCTCGTCGCGGGGCTAGTCGGCATTGCGCTGGTGGGCCTTGCTCTGGCATGCGACAGAGCGAACCCGCCCTCGGCCCCGGCGGCATCAAAGATCAGTGCGTCGGAGAGGGAGGGCGACCACCGGCCGGTCCGCGAAGGCCACCAGAGGTTCCGGTGGGACATCATTAGCGTGGATTTCGCTACTGGCACTCTCTCTGCAGGCGGAATGGCTTCGGCGGATGCCAACGATGGCTCGAAGATCACCATCACTGGCTCTGGCAGGTTCCGGGTCGGTCATGAAGACGCAGTGAGGGGCGGCGGAACATGGGAGACGTTCGACATGGCGGGCACATCCACCGGGAGGGGAACGTACCGGGTGAGGGAACTCGTCAGGTTTGACGTAGCGCCCGGGACAGCACCGCTCCCCAACGACAACATCGGCGCTCTCGCCGACGAGCGGGCTGGCCTCCTAGTTCTCCGCATATCCTACTCGGATGGCAGCGGAGGGGTGCTCGTCGTGAGCTGCCACCTCGTGGGAACGCCGAGGACCGTTATCGAAGGGGTCACGATATCGAAGGGGTTCGTGGGTTTCTTGGGAGAGCTGCCGCCTGCTCCTCCCGGGAACGCGAACCGGACGAGCTTCCACCTGTTAAGTGAAGAGGAGGACTAGCTAAGCGACGTTGCGGCGGGGGCGGCTCAAAGCCGCCCCTGTGCGTTCAAGGTGCTCACGCCGCGCAGCACGACAGCTTCGCGACGTCCTTCGTGAACGCCTGCGCCGCGAGTTTGATGCCCTCCGAGAGCGTCAGGTACGGATGGAAGGTCGAGGTGACGTCGTCGATCGTGAGCCCGAGCTTGGTCGCGAGGGTCGGCTCGGTGATCATCTCACCAGCCTCGGCCGCGAGGATGTGCGCGCCGATGATCTTCTTGGTGCCGGCATCCGCCACCAGCTTGATGAATCCCCGGGTGTCATGCGCCGCGAGCGCCCTCGGCACGTGCTCGAGCGGCAGCTTGGAGACGAGCGGCTCGATTCCCTGTGCTCGCGCCTCGTTCTCAGTAAGGCCGACCGAGGACACGGCCGGATCGGTGAAGGTCACTTTGGGTAGTGCCGAGAGATCGTAGCGGCGCTCGTTCCCGGTCAGGGCGTTCTCAGCCGCCAGTGCACCGCCATAGGCCGCCACGTACACGAACATGGGGTCGCCGATCACGTCGCCTGCGGCATACACGTTCGGGTTCGTCGTCCGCAGAAACTCATCGACGACGATTTCTCCCTTCGTGCCGAGGGTGACGCCGATCGTGTCGAGCCCGAACCCCGCCGTGTTGGCTCGCCGACCCGTGGCGACCAGCAGCTGTTCGGCGCGTGCAATGCGAGCGGCGGAACCTACGTGGTACTGGACCTCGTAGCCATCGCTACCCCTGCTCACTCGATTGACCCTGATGTCGGTGTAGACGTCGAGCCCCTCCGACCGGACGTAATCGCCCAGCGCGTTGCCGACATCTGGGTCTTCTGACGGCACGACGCGGGGGAGCGCTTCGAGGACCGTGACCCGCACGCCGAGCCGGGCGAACATCTGTGCTAGCTCGAGACCGACAGCGCTCCCGCCGATCACAATGAGCGATTGGGGAAGCCGCTCCAACGTCATCGCCGACGCGTTGTCCAGGTAGCCGGCCTCGGCGAGACCTGGGATCGGCGGTGCCCAGGGAGAGGCGCCCGTGGTCACCACGATCTTGCTTGCAGTCAGCGTACGACCGCTCGCGAGTCGAACCTCGCGAACGGAGACAAAAGTGGCGTGCTCCTGGAACAGCGTGATGGAGGGGTAGGCCCGCAGCACGTTCCAGTACTTCGTCTGCCGCAGCTCGGTCACGAGCGCATCCTTCTCGGCGCGCACCGTCGGCCAGTCGGGCCGCCCATCGGTCGCGGGGATTCCCCGAAATCCGTGATGGACCCGGCGGTGCTGTGCCTCGGCTGCGCGGATGAGCGTCTTCGACGGCACACAGCCGACGTTGACGCAGGTCCCGCCCAGCGTCGCGCCCTCCACCATCGCGACCCGGGCGTCTAGCTCGGCTGCCTGAATCGCGGCGGCGAACCCCGCCGAGCCACCCCCCACGACCACGAAGTCAAACTCACCGCCTCTTGGGATCACGCTCGGCGCCTCGGTCACTGGCCGCCTCCGGGAGTCTTCGACGTGTCTGGCAGGATGGTCGCGCCGAAGCCTGTGAGCCTGGTGAGGTGAGCGGCGATCTCCGTGGGCTTGACGCGCCGCGGATCGTAGCGTACGACGCCGAGACTGTCGTCCAACGTCACGGTGGCGCTGTACACGCCTGCGAGTCGCTTCAACGCGAGCCGCGCCGTGGTGGGACAGCTCCCGCACGTCATCTTGGAGATGTGAAGCCGAACGGTGGCGGTGTCGGGAGTCTGAGCGGCGGCTTGCAGGGACTGCGCGCCGGCTGTCCGGATACCGCCGCCGCAGAGTGGGCAAATGGCAGCAGCTGCTCCGAGTCCAGCGGCGAGCAGCAGCGCGAGCTTCACTGATGACACCATGGGAAACCTCCTAACCAAGCACGAATTTCGACCACCAGGGGAACGTGAGCAGCGGGATCGAGACGATCGTCGCAATCCACAGCGCCCACTTCATCCGGCGGCGGGCGATCGGCGAGGCACACAAGGTGCCAGGTTCGCACGCCCGCTTCTCCTCACGCCGCAGCTCAACGAAGCCGAAGCCGAGCGCCAGCACGGTACCCGCGACGGAGTAGGGCCGGAGCGGCTCGAACGTCGCGGCGAGTCCGGCGCCGCTCAGGCCGAGCGCGACGGCGACCAGGGGCCCAGCGCAGCAGAGCGTGGAAACCACAGCGGCGACAATACCGCCCGTGGCGGCGAGTGCCGTCTTAGTGACTGATGTCGTCATGATCTTCCAGGACCTCCAGGATCGGGCAGTCGTCCGTCGGCCGTCGGGCCGTGCACGCCGCGGCCAGCCGCTCCAGCGTGCGCTTCAAGCGCTGGAGGTCACGGATCCTCTGTTGGACGACCTCGATCTTCTGTCTGGTTTTCCGCTCGACGGCGTCACATGCCGCGCCGTGCCGGACCCGCAGCCCGAGCAGCTCCCGGATCTCCTGCAACGAGAAACCGAGCTCCTGGGCATGCTTGATGAAGCGGAGGCGCGCCACCGCGTCGTCGGCGTACTGGCGATACCCTGCTGGAGTGCGGCGTGGAGTCGGAAATAGGCCACGCCGCTCGTAATAACGGATCGTCTGGATGTTGACGTCCGCTGCGGTCGCAACCTGACCGATGGTGAGCGCCACACGACACTCCTCCGAGGTACGCCGACAACTTAAACCCTGTACCATGGTACAGGGTCAAGGGGATCGCTGTTGTGAGTTGCCGCGGTCGGCCCGTACCCGTTGTCTAGGAGCAAGGGCGGCTTGACGGCTCCTTGACTGAGCGCCCCTTCCTTGTCGGGGTCGACTCAGGAGACGCCCGTGTTCCGCTCGTCAGGCCGTGGACTGCTCGCGCTGCTCGCCGCAGCGACTCTTCCTGCCGCTGTTGTCATGGGTAGCTTCAACCCCCTCCGCCTCCTCAAGGGGCTTTCCATGAAGCTGTGGCCCTTCCTCTTTCTCGCCGGCCCTGCGCTCGCGCAAAGTCCTCGCGGTCTCCCCGTGCCGATCGGGGCGCGCGTCAAAATCGAAGGCGCGACCGACGCGCAATCGGTGGAAGGAACCGTGCTCGCCTGGCGTCAGGATACGCTCCTTGTGTTGGGAAAAGAGCGCCCGGACACCGTGCGCGTGGCGGCGAGCGCACTGAAAAAGCTGCGCGTCGTGGAGAGTCCGGCGTTGTGGCGCTACACGAGCCCCAGCAACATCAACTTTTACCGCACCGCGGAGATCCCACGAGCCTACGATCGCACGTCGGCGTCGGGTGACGCGTTCGAATCGGTCCTGATCCTTGGGAACAAGACGGAGCTCGTGGGCATCAATCCCGCCACCGGCACCGTGACTTGGTCGCGCAAAGATCTCGCAGATCTCAAGCAAGCCGCGCTGGACATCGTCGGGTCGACCGGCTTCGGCATCATCACCCTCGGCGACACGATGCAGACGATCGACCTACGCTCGGGGCAGAAGCGCTGGGACAGTGCCACACTGTCGTTCGCGGGGGTGCGTGGCTGGCTCCCGTCACCCAATGCGGATACCGCGATCATCATTCTGGGTCGCACCGCGCGCGGCCCTTGGACGCTCGTGGCCGTTGACGTCGCAACCGGCAAAGTCCGCTGGCGGCAAGACAGCGCCTTCACCGTCGAGCCAAAATCATTCTCGACCAAGGGCGTTTCCTACCTGTTCGGGAATCAGCTGCCGTTTGCCGACACCGACAGCTCGTTGGTGCTGTATCTCAGCACCGATGGCCCGGTACGCTTGGATGCGCGCAACGGTGCCGTGCTCTGGCGCGGCACCGCTCTCAAGGCAGCGAAATTGCCGCTGCGCTCGGACGCGTACGCGTCGATTGTCCAGCGGCGCGGCGTGCTGTTCGTCCCCTCCGGTGACAGCCTGCTCGCGCTGCGCAGCAGCGACGGGGGGATGGTGTGGAGTACCCCGCGCTTCAAGGACAAAGTCCTGCGCACAATGCCGACCTCGCGCGGGCTGGTCGTGCGCGGCGACGAATGGTTCACCCTGCTCGACCCCGAGAACGGCCACGCCCTGTGGCACGCCCCCCTGACGCTGAAGAACACGACCTGGGACGTGCTGCGCGGCGACACCGATTACGTCGTGAGCGACAAGCGTGTCGTCGCCATCGACATTCGGGACGGCAGCGTGCGGACCATCGCCGAAGTGGACTTCAAGGAGCGCGAGCGGCCGGGCGGCATTACGGTTTGGAAAGAGGGGATCATCCTCAACTCCTGGCACAACCTGCTGCTCGTCGACCGCAAGGGGACCGTGCGCTACCAGCACGAGTATCCCTCGCCCAAGTCGAGTTTCGGCGAGCTCATCAATCCGATGGTGAGCGACATCATGCGCCCGACGACGCGCTGGGTGGGCTCGCGCATTTTCTTCTACACGAGCCTCGCGGACCCGCAGGGCCATGAAGGGTTTTGCGTCGTCGAAGTCGACCCCACAGATGGCCACGAGGCGGCACGTCTCTGGTTCAACGGTCGTGTTCCCACCTACCTGCTCGACGGACCGACGGCCGCCGCATACTACCGCCGCGACGACCAGACGGTGGACGCGCTGCCGCTGCTCGACGGCGGCGACCTGGACCACGCCTCACGGAACGGGCTGAGCAGTGTGGTCGAGCGCCTCCTCGGCATGGGTCTGAGTGCCGCGGCGCCCCGCAGCGACGGCTGGACGCCGCTGCATCTCGCGGCGTACGGCGGGCACGCCGACGTCGTGCGGCTGCTGCTCGACCACGGCGCCAAAGCCGATGCCACCACGCCGCAGGGATGGACGCCGTGGACGCTCGCGCTGCGTGAGCGGCACGACAGTCTCGCGCAGGCCCTGCGCGGTAGTGCGGACACGAACTCCGCCGGCGCGGCGGCGGCCAACGCGCTGCGAATGGCGCGGCAAGGAAGGATCTCGGACGCGCTGGCCCAGGTGAGCCTGGGAGTCGCGCTCGATTCCAGCCTCGGTCTGTGGCCGTCCGTCTGGCGCGGGGTGTGTTGGCAGGGCTCGCTCGCGGGTCAGGCCGGCGCGGTGCTCCAGGTCTGCGATCGCGCGGTCGATCGCACCCCGCCCGACGACTCGGACTACGACTCGGCGCTCTTGTCGCGGGCAATCGCGCGCGCGCTTTCGGGCAACTTGGCCGGCGCAGCGACCGATCTCGAGACCTCCGGCGCGTCCGCGGACGACAACAGCTCTTGGGGCCGTTGGATCGCTGCGTTGCGCCAGGGACGGAATCCGTTTACGCCGGCGGTCTTGGAGGGTATGCAGCGATAGATAGCCTCCTCTGCTACTTGAGCGCCTCGTTGAGCAACGCCGCCAAGCGGTAGCCCGCCAGGGCGATCCGCCCTTCCGAGACCTTCACGGCTTCGGCCTCGTAGGCGGCCGAAGGGGCGCTGCCCCGACTGACTCTCGCGTACACGACGGTCTGGGCGAGGCGGAGCCCTTCCTGGGCCCAGCCCGACACATCCGCCGACGCTGTCACCCGCGCCTCGGTCCCCTCGATCCGCTGGGCCATGCGGCTCGCGTACGCGATGGAATCCTCGCCCGGCTCGGGTGCGACGCTTGCGTCGAGTATGCGGTCCCAATAGCCGTGCAGGTTGCGGTCGTCGTCGAGACGGAACGTGTTGCCGCCCGCGTCGCCGTGCGGGAGCGGGTCGTCCGGGGTGACGCGCGAGCTGCAATGCAGCGGCTGGTGGACGTCGCCCACCAGGTGGAGCAGCCAGGCGAGGGCGACCGCTCTGGTAGTATCGGCGGCGCTCGAATCGACGAGCGTCGCACGCAGCGCAACGATGCGCTCTACGGCGTTGAGCGAATCGGGGGCGGTGTTTGGGATGTCGTGTGGCTGGCCGTTTTCCACGTCCCAGTAGAAGTCGGCGTAGTGCCACGTGGCGTGGTGGTAGACGTGCCAGGCCTGGTTGCGGTTGCGCACCAGGTCGGCCCAGGTGGCGGCGTTCAGGAACAGCGCGCGATCACGCGCTGCGTTGCTGCCGTCGGCGGGGCGGAGCAAGGAGAAATTGGCGAGCGCCGGCCCATGCAGCAGCAGCTCGACGGCACGGGCGCGGGCGCGCGGGGTCATACGCTCCCACGCGATCGCGGCGACGGTGCGGTGGCCGGCGGCGTCCCACAGCGCGGACGCCGGCAACGCGAGCAGGGCGGCGGAAAGGATGGCGGCGCGGCTCACACCGGCCGGAACAACTCTGCCACCGAAAGCACGAGCGGCGCGACGGCTCCCGTAGGCACCCATTCGACCCGCTCGCGCTCGACTCTGGGGAGGGCCACCTCCGGGGTCCATACCTCCACGAAGTGCTCGTCCGGTTCCACGACCCAGTAGGCGGGGACACGCATCTCCTGATATAGCCGGCGCTTGGTGAAGCGGTCGGCGCGAGCCGTCGTGGGACTCAGCGCCTCGACGACCAGCTCGAGCCGGCGCAACCGCGTCCAGTCGAGCGTGCGGACTTCCGCAATGGGGACGACGAAAAGGTCCGGCTGCACGAGCACGTCGGGCGCCCCCCAGGAGACATCGGCCGCCGGGGCGAACAGGTACCACTCGGGATGGCCCAGGAGATACGCCTTGAGCTCATCGTGCAGCCGGTCGACGACGATCTGGTGCCACATGCGGCGAGCGGGCGTCACCAGCAGCTCCCCGTGCACCGTTTCGTACCGGTTGCCGTCGTCGGGGAGCGCGCGCACCATGTCGGACGTGTAATAGATCGGCGCCGCCATACCCATATGATCGAGTCCTCGGCCGCGGATTGGCAAGACAGCACGGCTCCATCATGCGACGGGCGGGGCGTTCCTGCGGCATCGTTTGATTGCGGCAGCGAGCGAATCCACGCCGGCCCAGGAGGAGTCAGACGAGGCAAGGGGAACCGCTTCGCCCAACCACACGCAAAGCCGGAGAGCTCGACGTTCCCCGGCTTCCGCGTGATCCGGGGCGGCTCCGTACTGCGGGATCTCACAATCACACACGACTACTACGACCATCGCGCGGCCGATCGCGACGTGAACCGCGTGTTCCCGCTCGAGCGGCTGCGCGAGTTGGCGGCTGGTAAAGTCGGACGCGTCGCGCGCCTGTACCTAGGCACGATGGGGCATGCTGGCAGCGCCCTCCACAACACGAGACGGCCGTCGCTCACCAGCGACGGCCGTCGATTCTTCGACTGGGTACGTAACTAGCGCAGGTTGGCGAAGTTGATCACCGGGCACCGAACCAGGATCGCGGTGACTTCGAGCGTGCCAAGCCCGCTCGCGACCGCAGCGAGGATGTCGTCGTCTTTGCTCAACTCGACTGGAGTGACGCCCTGCTTCCAATGGAATATCTGCAGATTCCACGCGCCCCCGGCGTAGCCGACCTCGGTCGGGATGAAGTTGAGCACGTTGCAGCTTGTCGCATCGTTGGGCAACGCTGCCACGAGGCGAGCGCATTGCACGGCCGGTGTGGTCCCACCTGCATCGACGATATGGAAGACGACGTTGCCCTTGCTGATCAGTTGAGCTGCGTGCGGTGACGATGTGACCTCTGCGGTGCCCTCGTATTCGATGATCTGGTGGTCGTAGAATCCCGAGTTGGTCACGCTGGCTGGGGCGCCCGCGGAGAAACTCGGAGTCAGATGACCAGCGGGGCCGGTGATCGCGCGGTCACTGGTGCAGGCCGCGACAGCCGCTGCGGCGGCTGCGGCAAGGGTGGTGAGCTTTGTCATCGGTCCTCCTCGGAAGAAGTGGTCACACGTGCGGCGCTACATTCGAGCCGCAATGTGCCGGGGCGGGCCGAGCGGGGGGAGGTGACGCGAACCCGTCTTAGAGGACTCTCATGGTGCGCTAATCCGCGGAGCGACAAGGCAGCGGTGATCTACACCGACGACACGATCCAACAGAAAAGCTCCGGGGCGCCGCTGCCGCAGGTCGTGTTGGCCCAACAGAAGTAGGCGCCGAGGAGGCATGCGCGAGGACCACCACCGGGTGTTACTGCCTTCGCGAATTCACAGGGGGTCGGTTGTAACTGAGCTGGTTGGAGCTGGATTGTAAGGCTGCAGTCAGGGCCGCAACCCTTTGCCGCCGCGCCGCATCCAACCGGGTATCCCAGCCCCGTGACCACCATGTCGAGACTCACCGTCCTTCTCGCCGTGCTGTGTGCCCCTCCATTGATCGCGCAGAACATCCATCCGACGCCGCCCCCGGAAGTCCAGGCGGTGCCGCTGCACGAGGAGATTCATCTGGACGGCCGGCTCGACGAAGCGGTGTGGCATACGGCTCCGGCGGCGACTGGCTTGCGCCAGGCACAGCCGCACGAGGGCGAGCTCGCGACGCAGCGCACGGAGGTCCGCTTCGCGTTCGACGCTGCGGCGCTGTACGTCGGCGCCCGCATGTACGACGACTCGGGGGCGCGCGGCGTGCGCACCCGCCTCGTGCGGCGCGACGCGGACATGAACTCCGATTATCTCGAGGTGATCTTCGATACCTACCACGATCACATCGGCCGGCTGTTTTTTCAGGTCAATCCATCGGGCGTGAAATACGATGCCAATGGTCTGGGCGGTGGTGGGGACCCGTCGTGGGATCCCGTCTGGGAGGTGAAGACCACCATCGATTCGCTCGGCTGGACGGCGGAGCTGCGCATTCCGTTCTCCCAGCTGCGGTTCCGCTCGACCAGGGACGAGCAGACCTGGGGACTGCAGATCTGGCGTCAGGAGAACCGTCTCAACGAGCTGTCGCAGTGGGCGTTCTGGAAGCTCAACGAAACCGGCGGCCCCTCGAAGTTCGGGCACCTGCACGGGCTCGTCATCCACAGCGCGCCGGGCCGCGCCGAGGTGTTGCCGTACGTCGTCGGCCGCTCGAGCAACGTCCCCGGCTCGGTGGGCGATCCGTTTTACGACCCGCACGCCATGGATGGCCGCGTCGGCCTGGACGGACGCGTGCTGCTCACGTCGAACCTCACGCTGAACGCGACGGTGAACCCCGACTTTGGACAGGTCGAGGTCGATCCGGCCGTCGTGAATCTCACCGACTTCGAGACGTCCCTCGACGAGCGGCGGCCGTTCTTCGTCGAGGGCGCGGGGTACTTCGGCCTCGGCGGGCTGAGCTGCTTCTTCTGCTCGAACGTGTCGAGCCTGTCGATGCTCAGCACGCGCCGCATCGGTCGCGCGCCGCAGCTGACGGCCTACCGTGACAGCTTGGACGAGTTCGTCGACGAACCGCAGACCACGACCATCCTCGGCGCGGCGAAGTTGACCGGCCGCACGCCCAGCGGCTGGTCGATCGGCGCCCTCGATGCCGTGACCAGACGCGAGCGGGCCCTGGTCCAGCGCCTCGATTCGACCCGCGTGACGTATACGGTCGAGCCGCTGACGAATTATTTCGTGACCCGCGTGGCCAAGGATCTAGGCGGCGGCGCGACCCAGATCAAACTGATGGGCACGTCCGTGTACCGTAGCCTGGACGATTCGTTCGCCATCAGCAACCTGGCGCGGCGCAGCTCCGTGCTGGGCGTCGGGGCGACCACGTGGTGGGGCAAGCGGACCTACGATCTCAATGTGCAGCTCGCGGCCACTCGGATCGTCGGCGACACCGCGGCCATCGAGCAGGTGCAGACGTCCCCGCGCCACTACTTCCAACGTCCGGATCGCGGCGCTCCGCTCGATCCCACCCGGACGTCATTGACCGGGCTCGGTGCGTACGCGCGCGTCGCGCGCGATCAAGGCAGCCTGCAGTGGGAAGTGTCGGGCAACATGCGCACACCGGGATTCGACAACAACGACATCACGTTCTTCCGAAACGCCGATTATATCTGGATGAGCGCCAATATCCTCCCGCTGTGGACCAAGCCCACAAGGTGGTACCGGCAGCTCCTGTTCATCGGCGGCGGCCAACAGCAATACAATTTCGAGGGCGATCTCACGGATCGGCAGCTGCAAGTATATGGTCAGATGCAAACGCTCAATTACTGGAACTTGAGCTCGTACTGGATTCACCGGCCGGAACTCTTCGACGACCGGCTGACCCGCGGCGGTCCCGTCGTGCGTCGTCCGGGGCGCGACGTCTGGTTCGCGAACGTGAACACAGACTCCCGCAAGCGCATCGTGGTCAACGCCACCGGGCAGGTCGGATGCGATCGCGAGGGATACTGTAACCGCTCGTTCGGTCTTCAGGCCCAGGTCCGCCCGTCGTCGAATGTGCAGCTCAGCCTCGGACCCTCGTGGAGTCGGAGCGCCAGCGGCGCGCAGTACGTGCAGACCGTGTCGGATGCTTTCGCCACGGCGTTCTACCTCCACCGTTACGTGTTTGCGGCATTGGTCGACAACACACTCGCCATGGAGACGCGGCTGAACGTCACGTTCTCCCCAGTTTTGACCCTCGAGGTGTACGCCCAGCCGCTGATCGAGAGCGACGCGTATTCCGGTTATCGCGAATTCGCCGCCCCCCGCCAGCTCCGGAAGCTGATCTATGGAGTCGACGTCGGCACCGATTCCGTGCCGGCTGGAGCACCGCAGCAACACTGGATCGACCCGGACGGGCCGGGGCTCTCGCCGAAGTTCCTGATCAACGATCCCAGCGTTACGTTGCGCTCACTCCGCGGCAATGTCGTGCTCCGCTGGGAGTACCGCCCCGGCTCGACCCTGTTTCTCGTCTGGACTCGCAATGGGTCGTCGCAGCTGGAGCGCGGCCAGATCGACTTCAGGGATGACGCCGGGGCGCTGTTGCAGGGCCCGTCGTCGAATGTCGTTCTCTTGAAGGTGAATTACTGGCTGGGATTCTAGCCTACGCCACCCGCCCGATCGGCAGCCTCCGGATCCGCTTCCCCGTCCCCGCGAAGATCGCGTTGCACACCGCCGGCGCGACGGGCGGCAGCCCCGCCTCGCCCACGCCTCCCGGCGCCGCGTCGCTGCGGACCAGATGCACCGCGATCTCCGGGGTCTCCGCGAGGCTGAGCATGCGGTAGTCGTTGAAGTTGCTTTGCGCCACGCGGCCCCGGTCGATCGTGATCTCGCCGTATAGCGCCGCGGTCAGGCCGTAGACAATCGCGCTCTGCACTTGCGCCTCGACCCCGGCCGGGTTGACCACCACGCCGCAGTCGATGGCGCACACCACGCGGTGCACCCGCACCGCGCCCTCCGTCGACACCGACACTTCAGCGACCTGGGCAAGAAACGTGTCACCGAACTGCCACAACGCGATCCCGCGCGACCTGCCAGCGGGCGGCGCCGAGCTCCACCCCGCGCGCTGGGCCGCGAGGTCGAGCACCTGGAGGAGCCGCGGGTGGCCCACCACGAGCTCTCGACGAAACGCGTACGGATCCTTCCCCGCGGCGTGCGCCAGCTCGTCCACGAAGCTCTCGACCACCCAGCCGTTCTGCGACGGCGCCACGCCGCGCCACGGCGCGACGGGAACGCCGGGGTCCTCGATCACCCGCTCCAGACGAAAATGGGGCACCGGATAGATCAGCTCATCCGCCCCGCGCGTGAGCAGGAACGATCCGCCCTCGGGGCCCACCAAGCGATGGCTCCACGCCACCGGCGCGCCGCGCGTGTCGAGCCCGCCGCGCAACACGCTATAGGTGGCGGGACGATACAGCGCGTTCTGAATGTCGTCTTCCCGCGTCCACACGACCTGGACCGGGGCGTCGATCTTTTGCGCCAGCTCCACCGCCTCGGTCGCATAGTCCATGGGCCCGCCGCGACGGCCGAAGCCGCCGCCCAGATACGTCACGTGTACGGTGATCGCCTCGGGCGCGAGGCCGGTCAGCTTCGCCGCCGCGTGCTCGATGCCCTGCGGGTTCTGCGTGGGCGCCCAGATCTCGCACCGCTTGCCACGCACGTGCGCGGTGCAGTTCATCGGCTCCATACAGGCGTGCGCGAGATAGGGCGCCTGGTAGGTCGCCTCGACGGTCCGCGCGGCGCCCTTGAGCGCCGAGTCGACGTCGCCCACCGCGCGCACCACCTCGCCCCCCGCGGGGCGCTCCGCGGCGGCGGCGAAGGCGCGCCAGATGCCGTCACTGCTCCACTGCGCGACCTTGCCCTCCTCCCACTCGACCTGCAGCGCCTTCTTCCCCTCGAACGCGGCCCACGTGCGATCGGCCACGACCGCCACGCCGCTCGAGATTTGCACCACGCGTTGCACCCCGGGCACGGCGAGCGCTGGGGCGGGGTCGAACGATTTCACCTTCCCGCCGAATACCGGACAGCGCGCCACCGCGGCGTACACCATCCCGGGAACCCGGACGTCGATCCCGTAGACCGCCTCGCCGCTCACTTTGTCGGGCGTATCCACGCGCGGCACGCGGGTGCCGAGGATGCGGAATTCGGAGGGGGGCTTGAGAGGTGGATCGGCCGGCAGGGGGAGAGTGGCGGCGAGCGCCACCAGAGCGCCGTAGCCAAGCCGGCGACCGGTTGCAACATGCTCCACCATCCCGTTCCGCGCCCGGCACGCCTCGCGCGGCACCTTCCAGGTGAGCGCCGCCGCGCCGATCAACAGCTCGCGAGCCGCAGCGCCCGCCTGGCGCAGCGGCTCGAACCCGGAGCGTACGCTGCGGCTGCCGACCGTGAACTGGTCGCCGTACGCCGGGTCGGCGTCTCCTTGCGCCACCTGCACCCGCGTCCAATCGGCCTCGAGCTCCTCGGCCACGATCATCGGCATCGCGGTCTTCACACCCTGGCCCATCTCGGAGCGGCCGGTCCAGATCGTCACCGCGCCGTCGGGGCGGATCTCGATCCACGCGTTGGGCTTGAATGACTGGGTGGCGCCGCGGTCGAATGCGGGGAGATGGAACCCGATCAGGAGGGATGCGCCGGCGGCCACGCCGGTCTCGAGAAACTCGCGCCGATTGATGGTTCCGCGGTTCATATCGCAGTTCCAGCGGTCGATCGCGTCAACCTACGCCCGCGTCCGTACCTCGTCAATCGGTGCGCGCGACTTGCGGCGGGCATCCTCCCCGGGTTACGTCACGTGAGGAGAGCCACCAGGAGCGACCCTGCTGCGCACCGCCCTCGTCGCGATCATGCTCGTCGTCCAGCAGCCATGGGTTCACCTCGGCTCACGTGTGGTAGGCTCCGGGGGAGAGCGCGATATCATCCGGACTGCCGGCGAGGGCCGGTTCAGGCACATCCGCCTCCTGGTGGAGGGCGGCGACCTGGAGCTGTTCGACATCAGCATCACCTTCGCCGACGGCAAGACCTTCTCCCCGGCTGGGCGATTCTCCTTCACCGGAAATCTCCGCAGCCGCGTCGTCGCCCTGCCTGGCGGTGCGCGAGTCATTCGGTGGATCAACTTCTTCTATCGCAGGCTCCCGAGCGGCGGACAGGGCAAAGCCATCGTCCGCGTCTACGGCCGCCGCTGACGCGTCGCAGCAATGGACATCGTTTGGATCGGCTCGCCCAACAAGGACAAGAGCCGGGAGGGCTTGCGTCCCCTCGCGGTGGTCATCCACATCATGGACGGGACGCTGCACGGGACGGACACGTGGTTTCTGGACCCGGCGTCTCGCGTCTCCGCGCACTACGGGGTAGGCGCCACCGGTACCGTTCATCAGTACGTGGCCGAGGGCGACACCGCCTGGCACGCCGGCCGGCGCTACAATCCGACTTGGAACCTCATCAAGGACACCCCGAACCCGAACTTCTATACCATCGGCATCGAGCACGAAGGAGAGGCCGACACGCCGTGGAGCGACGCGATGCTCGGCATGAGCACTCGCCTGGTGATGGAGATCTGCAACCGCTGGTCGATCCCGATCGATCGCGACCATGTGATCGGCCACCGCGAGATCTACGCGCGCAAGACGTGTCCCGGGACGTGGATCGACCTCGACGACTACGTGACGCGGGCGCGGCAGCTGGCGTTGGACCCCGCGAGCTACAACTTCGTGGGGCAAGCGGGGAGCGTGCAGGCGCGGGTCGACCTCAACCTGCGGGCGGGCGCGCCGACCGCGCTGGCGCCGATAGCGCGCACGGTGCCGGGAGGATCGACGCTCGAGTACACCGGCTGGACGAGCAACGGGCTGACCGTGAACGGCAACGCTCACTGGTATCGGAGCACCGACGGCGAGTTCTTCTGGGCGGGCGCGACCACGGGCCCTGCTCCCGGCTAGGCCGAGCGACTCGCACCCCGCTCCTGTGCTAGTTTACCCTTCATGACCGCCTCACGAAGCGTAGCCCGTCTGCCACCTCGTCGACAGCGTCGCCTGCGCCTCGTCGCGCTACTCGTCCTGTTCGCCCTCTTCCTGCTCCTCTCGAATCTGGTCCCGTTCGCCGCGGAATGGCTCTGGTTCCAGTCCCTGGGTTACGAGCGCGTGTTCACGACCCGGCTGGTGACTGAGGCGGTGCTCGGCGTGGCGGTCGGCGGCCTGGTATTCGCGTTCCTCTACGTCAACCTGCGGATCGCCCAGCGCGGCCTCGTCCCGAACCCGCTGCTCGTCCAGTTCAGCTCCGGGGCCGCCGCGGTGGACGTGACCCGGCTGTTGCGTCGGCTGGCCCTGCCGACGGCGCTGGGCCTGGCGCTGCTATTCGGCCTGGGAGCGGCGGGCGGCTGGCTTGGCGTGCTCCAGTTTCTGCAGCGGACGCCGTTCGGCGTGACAGACCCGATATTCGGCCGCGACGTGGGCTACTATGTGTTCACGCTGCCGGTGATCGCGGGCGCCCTCGGGCTCGTCACGGCCCTCACCTGGTTGACGCTCGCGGCAACTACCGGGCTGTATGTGCTGCGCCGTGACGTCGTGGTGTTCGGGCGGCGCGTGACGGTGGAGCCCTCGGCCCGGCTGCACCTCGCCCTGCTGATCGCCCTGCTGTTCCTGTTGGCGGCGTTGCGGGTGTACTTCGTCCGCCTCCCGGGCCTCTTGTACTCCACCACGGGGCCGCTCGTGGGAGCGAGTTTCGCCGATCTCCACGCCGCGCTTACCGGCCTGCGGCTCGCGGGGCTGGCCGCGCTGGCGGGCGGAGCGCTGGTCTTGTGGGGAGCCAAGAGCCAACGCTTGGCCCGCGACACGCTGCTCGCGCTCGGGCTCTACTTCGGCGTCTCGCTGCTCGGCGTCGCCCTCTACCCGACGCTGGTCCAGAAACTGATCGTGGCGCCGAACGAGCTGGTGAAGGAGACGCCGCAGCTCGCCTCCCACATCGCGGCGACGCGGCGGGCGTGGGGGCTGGACAGCGTCGTGACCCGCGACCTCACGGGTGAGGCCGGGCTCACGGAGCGGGACATCCGGGCCAACCGGCCGACCATCGACAACATCCGACTGTGGGACCGCGACCCGCTGCTCCAGACGTTCGGGCAGCTGCAGGAGATCCGCACCTACTACGACTTCGTCTCGGTCGACGACGACCGCTACTGGATCGACGGCCAGTACCGCCAGGTGTTGCTCTCGCCGCGCGAGCTGAACGCGGCTTCGCTCCCCACCCGGACGTTCATCAACGAGCGGCTCACCTTCACGCACGGAATGGGACTCACGCTCGGGCCGGTGAACCAAGTGACGCAAGAGGGACTGCCGGTCCTCTTCATCAAGAATCTGCCGCCCGCGTCCAGCGTGTCGCTGCGGGTGACACGCCCGGAGCTCTACTTCGGCGAGCTCACCGATTCGTGGGTGTTCGCCCGGACCGCGCAAAAGGAGTTCGACTACCCCTCGGGTGAGGAGAACATCTTCACCTCCTATGCAGGAAGTGGGGGCGTTCGGGTCGGCTCGTTGCTGCGTCGCCTGGTGCTCGCGACCTACCTCGGCTCCCTGAAGGTGCTGTTGTCGAGCGACATCACGAGCGACAGCCGGGCGATGTACTTCCGCAACATCCGGGTGCGGGCGCGCACGGCGCTGCCCTTCTTGTTGTTCGACAATGACCCCTACCTCGTCGTCACCGACTCGGGCCGGCTCCGCTGGATCCTCGACGCCTACACCGCGACGAGCCGCTACCCCTACGCGCAGCCGCTCGACGACGGCACCAACTACATGCGCAACAGCGTGAAGGTCGTGATCGACGCCTTCGACGGCACCGTCACGGCGTACCTGGCCGATCCGCACGACCCGCTGGTGCTCACACTGGCGAAGGTGTTCCCCGGGATCTTCCAGCCGCTCGACGCGATGTCTCGGGACCTGCGGGCGCATCTGCGCTACCCCGAGGACCTGTTCCACCTGCAGACCGACCTGTATGCCACGTACCACATGGCCGAGCCCGACATCTTCTACCACCGGGAGGACCAGTGGCAGAAGCCGGTGCTGTCGCGGCCGGGCGAGCGGCCGGATCCCTTTCTGCGCCACATCGTGATGCGGCTGCCGGAGGAGCGGCAGGCGGAGTACATCCTGATGGTGCCGTTCACGCCGCGCGGCAAGGACAACCTGGCGTCGTGGATGGTGGCGCGGAACGACGGGGAGCACTACGGCCAACTGGTACTGTATCGCCTTCCCAAGCAGAGCCTGGTCTACGGCCCGACCCAGATCGTCAACCGGATCAATCAGGATACCGACATCTCCCGCCAGATCTCGCTGTGGGACCAGCGCGGCTCGGAGGTGATCCGCGGCAAC
>Ga0070698_100001456_pt1 | contig 26291 bp, 19 predicted proteins | sample KBSK1502metaG_FD_65477 | JGI IMG/M metagenome (GOLD analysis project Ga0070698, IMG submission 65477) | Corn, switchgrass and miscanthus rhizosphere microbial communities from Kellogg Biological Station, Michigan, USA - KBS K1-50-2 metaG | ecosystem: Host-associated > Plants > Roots >... | reverse complement strand
CCTCGCAAGGCAGTCCGCCGCAGACGGCGACGTCCGCTGCGGCAGCCGGCCAGGGGGCAGCCCAAGGCAGCGCGCCCGCGGTGCCGCGCGAGATCGAGCGCGAAGTCGGTGCGGTCTATGCCGACGCCGCCCTTCAAGCCTATGTCGATCGCGTCGGCCAGAAGCTGGTCGCCCAGCCGGGTTTCGCCGGCACCTATCGTTTCGTCGTTCTCGATATGCCGAGCGCCAACGCCCACGCCCTGTCCAACTACATTTTCGTCACGCGCGGGCTGCTGGCCGGGCTCGACGACGAGGCCGAGCTGGCCGCGGCCCTCAGCCATGAGCTTGGCCACCTCGTGCAACGACATGCCGCCCAGCGCGCCCGGGCTCGCCAAGGCGTGGTCAATGCCGCGGTCGAGGCCACGACGGTGACCGGGTCGGTCACGGTCGGCCGCTCGGTTGCGCGCGACGGGTTGCTCGCACTCAGGCGCTACTCGCGCGAGCAGGAACTCGAAGCCGACCGGATCGGCCTGTCGTTCCTGGTGCGCGCCGGCTACCGCGGCGATGCGATGGCGAGCCTGATCGAGAAGCTGCGCCGGCAATCGCAGTTCGAACTGCAGCTGATGGGCGAGGCGCCCGATTCGGTCGATCGCCGCACCGCCACCTCGACGCACCCCGCGCCGATCGAACGCCTGGCCGCCTTGCAGGGGATCCCTCAGGCGGCGGCGGCCGGAGAGACCGGCCGTGCCGTCTATCTCGAGGCGATCAACGGCATGTCGGTCGACGATGCGCGGCAGGAAGGCTTCGTGCGCGACAACAGGTTCCTTCATCCGCTGCTCAAGCTCGCCTTCGAGGTGCCGCGCGATTTCCGCCTGTTCAACGACCAGGACGGCGTGCTGGGCGTCGGACGCGACCGTTCTCTTTTGTTCTTCTCCTGCTTCAACGAGCAGGTGCCGGGCTCGCTGGCCGAATGGATGCGCGACAAGCTGAAGCCGACGCCGACCGACATCCAGCCGGCCCAAATCGACGGCGTCGAAGCGGCGATCGGCGCCAAGCCGCGCGGCTCCGACACGGGCGTCGGCCAGATGCGATACGTGATGGTGCGGCACGGCGATCAGATCTGTTACTTCAATCTTCTGAGCGAAGGGCCCGACCGCGATCGGCGGATCGCCGTGCTGGTCGATGCGGCGCGCACGTTCCGCACCCTGTCGAACACCGAGGCGGAGGCCCTGCGTCCCTATCGCCTGCGCGTGATTTCGCCCGGCGGCGCCACCGCCCAGCAGCTCGCCGCGCGCCTGCCCTATGGCGATTTCAGGATCGAACGGCTGCTCGTCCTGAATGGCGCCGACAGCGCCGCCGACCTCGTTGGCCGGCCGCAGGTGAAGATCATCGTGCCGTAGCCCCCTCTTTCCTCCCCCGTCGTACGGGGGAGGTGGCCCGCAGGGCCGGAGGGGGAAAGCCGCAGACGAGGCGTCTGCGGATTCCCGATCTGAAATCTTCAAAGATCGTCTGTGAAGCCTTCCCCCTCCGCCGCGTAAGACGCGGCATCTCCCCCGTGTGACGGGGGAGGCTAACGCATGAAAAAAGGCGGCCGACTTTCATCGGCCGCCTTTTAATTGATTGCGCTCGCGGTCAGGCGACTTTTTGCAGCACGCTGTTCAGCTTCTGCGTGGCGAGTTCCTTGTCGATGCGCTCGACCGCGGCCAGCTCGCGCGCCAGCCGATCGAGCGCCGCTTCGTAGATCTGACGCTCGCTGTAGGACTGGTCGGGCTGGCCGGCATTGCGGTGCAGGTCGCGCACGACTTCGGCGATCGACACCGGATCGCCGGAGTTGATCTTGGCTTCGTACTCCTGGGCGCGGCGGTTCCACATGGCGCGGCTGACCCGGCTGCGGCCCTTCAGCGTCACCAGCGCATTCTCCATGATCTTGCGCGAGGAAAGCTTGCGCAGACCGGAGATCTTCGCCTTCGCCACCGGCACGCGCAGCATCATGCGCTCCTGCTCGAAGGAGATGACGAACAGATCGAGCTTGTGGCCGGCAATCTCCTTCGCCTCGATGTCGATCACGCGACCGACGCCATGGGTCGGATAGACCACGAAATCGCCCTTCTCGAAGGCGAATTCCTTCGCCTTGGCCACTGTCTTCTTCGGCTTGGCCATATCAAGTCCCTTCACATCCAGCCCCGCGTTGCAGCGATACCGCGACCCGCCACGCACGCTCCCCTGCGCGCTCAGCCCGATGTCCGGTATCGGTAAGTTGCTTTCGGATACCGACTTGGACACCGAGCCAGTGGCGGACCGGACCCCGGACCGCTGCCAGCGACGCCCTTATAACAGAATTTCGGCCCGGAGTCGCGACCTATGTTGCATTTCGGCAACGCTGCGCCCATGCGGAGGCTGCATGTCTCGTGCTAAAGATGCGTGAAAGGACTGAAAACCGGTTGTTTCTAGCGTTTAGCCGGGTTTTCGCTGAAATACTTTTTGAACTTGTCTTTTTCATCCTTGAAAACTTCGGCGTCGGCGGGGGCCTCGCCCTTGCGGGTAATGTTGGGCCAGCCGTCCGCCATGGTGCGATTGAGCTCCAGCCACTGCTCCAGACCCTTTTCCGTGTCGGGCAGGATGGCGTTGGGCGGGCATTCGGGTTCGCAGACGCCGCAGTCGATGCACTCGTCGGGATTGATGACCAGCATGTTCTCGCCCTCGTAGAAGCAGTCCACGGGGCAGACTTCGACACAGTCCATGTACTTGCACTTGATGCAAGCCTCGGTCACGACATAGGTCATCGACGGCTCCAGAAACGAGCGGGCGGCTGATTAACGCGCTGAACCGGCCGGCGCAAGACTGCTGAATCACGCACCGTCGATTTCATCATACAACGAGCGTGCTTCGGCAGCCGGTCCGCGTCGCTCGCCCAAGGCCACGATTCGCACCACACGCACGCGTGGCCCCAGCGCGAAGGTCAGCACCATGCCGGGCGCCACGGCGGCATGCGGCTTGTCGACGACGCGGCCGTCGATGCGGCACCGCGACTTCTCGACGTAGCGCGCGGCCAAGCTGCGGGATTTGAAGAAACGGGCGTGCCAAAGCCACTTGTCGAGCCGCATCGCGCCCTTAGCGTTCCACTCGGCGCCTCACCGGGCGGCTATTTCTTTCCGCCGAGCTTCAGCTCGAGCAGCTTGGCGAACGGCGAGTCGGCGGCGGGCGCGTCGCTCTTTTTCTCGGTGGTGGCATAGAGCCGCAGCGCTGGTCCGCCACTGTCGCGGCGCGGCGGCCGCGGCCCGCGGCGATCGTCGCGCGGCCGGTCCGCCTCGGGCCGACCTTCGCGCGCGCCCTTGTTCGGGGGGCCGTCGGGGCCGGCAACGTCGCGACGCCGCTCGTCGTTGCCACGATCCTGGCCGCGCTCGGGGCGTGGCGTATCGGCGAAGAACTGCCGCTCGTTCGGCCGTTCGGGCCGTTCGCGGCGGCGCTGGTCGCGCTGCTGTTTCTGCTGCTGGCGTTGCCGCTCGCGTTGCTCCTCGCGTTCGCGCACGAAGCGCGGCTTCATCGAGAAGGCATAGAGCGGGCCGTGTTCGTCCGATGGCGGATGGACCCGGTAGCCCAGGCCGCGCAGAACGTTGGCCATCTCGGGTTCCGAGCAGCCGACCAGCGACATCATCTGCGGCGCCGCACGGAACCAGCCGGGCGGCAACGGCCGCGGGCCGTCGTTCCGGGGCTCTTGCGCTTTCGGCTCGTCCGCTTTCGGCTCGTCCGCTTTCGCCTCGTCCGCTTTCGCCTCCTCAGGCGTCGGCGCTTCCGATGCGGCGTCGGCCGACGTTGGGGTCTCCTCCGCCGCCGGCGCCGGCTCGTCCGTCGCTGTTTCCTCCGGCCTGGGTTCCTCGACGACGGGTGCGGCTTCGCGCACCGGCTCGGTCTCGCCGAAGGCCGCCGCCACGATCGCCCATTCGCTGATCTCGTCGGCCATCGGTGCCGCGGCCGTCGTCGACGTCGACGCGACGGGCTCAGGCTTCCTCTCGTGCTGGGCGCGGCGCGCCGCTTCGCGGCTTTCGCGGACGGCCTGACGGGCCATCGCCGCCAGACGCTCGACCATGTCGGCGCGGATGGCGTGGTCGCCCAGCGGCAGATAGCCGATGACGGCGTAGAAATCGCGATCGGCATCGCGCGGCAGATCCATCGACGTGCGGCCCTCGGCCGGCAGCGGCGGGATCGTCTCGCGGTTGCGGGCGATCATCCAGAGTCCGGCGCGCAGGCGGATCGGCACCGGCTTCAGCATGCTCGGGAAATAGAGCGAATAGACGCCGACCCGGACGCCGAGCCGCGCCAACGCCTTGCGGTCCTCTTCGCCCAATTCGGCGAGTTGCTGCTCGATCGGCCGGCGCGGCAACACGCCCAGCCCCTCGCAGAGCTGGAAGATGACGCCGCGCGCGCCGGCCGGCAGCTCCGCCGTGGCGCGCGCATCCATCAACTCGCTGAGGCCCAGCCGAATGCGCGTCTCGACCCAGGCGGCGGCGCGCTTGCGCACGTCTTCGCGCGCCGGTCCGTCGAGCAGATCGGAGGGCAGCGCCTCGATCTTGGGCGCCAGGATGTCGCCGCTCGGCAACAGGCGCGCGACCGGACCACCGCCCCAGCAGACGCGAAGCTGCGAATCGAATACCAGCTCGCCGTCGGCCGAGCCGGCGAAGGCCTGCAGGCGCGCGGGCAGGTCCTGGCGCAGCGCGCGAAGGGCGGCGCTCAGCACGGCTTTCTGATCGGCATGGCCCTCGGTCGCATCGGGCACGAAGCGGAAGCCCTCGATGCGCCCGAGATGCTCACCCTCGACCGTGACCTCGCCCGCCGCAGCGACCGACGTCGTCATTTCACCCTCATCGCTCAATCTTCGTACAAGCAGAGCCGCCCGTCTATCGACAAACCTTTGCGTCAGGCGCTGGTGCAACACGTCCGAAAGCTTGTCCTCGATCGCACGGGCGCGTTCCTGCCAATGCATCGCGCGCTGGGTCCACTCGGGGCGATGCGAAATGTAAGTCCATGTCCGCACGTGTGCGATGCGCGCCATTAAAGTATCGATGTCGCCGTCGTAACGTTCCAAGCGCTTGATGTGGCTGTCGATCCAGTCCTCGGGCAGCCGTTCGCCGCCCTGTGTCAGATGCTCGAACAGCTGACCGAGCAGCCGCGTGTGCTCCTCGGTCATCGTCTTGCGGAAGTCCGGCACCTGGCAGACGTCCCACAGGAGCTTGACCCGCTGCGGCGTGTGCAGGCGCGGCAGGAATTCCGAATGCGCCGACAAGGTCTGCAGAGCGAGTTGGTCGTCCTGCTCGCGCACGCGCTGCAAGGCGGGGTGCGGCGGCGGCCGGTTGAGCGAGGCGATCAACGCCGGCACGGAGCGGAAATCGAGCTCGCTGTTGCGCCACTCCACGTCGCGCAGCGGATCGAAGCGGTGGTTCTCGATCGCCTCGACCATCTCGGGTTCCAGCCCGCCGACCTCAGCCGTGGTGCCGAACGTGCCGTCGTTCATGTGGCGTCCGGCGCGGCCGGCGATCTGCGCCAGTTCGACACTGCGCAGCGGGCGCAGCGTGCGGCCGTCATATTTGCGCAATGACGCGAACCAGACATGGTTGACGTCCATATTGAGGCCCATGCCGATGGCGTCGGTGGCGACCAGATAGTCGACTTCGCCCGACTGGAACATCTCGACCTGGGCGTTGCGCGTGCGCGGGCTCAAGGCGCCCATGACGATCGCCGTGCCGCCGCGCTGGCGGCGGATCAGCTCGGCGATGGCATAGACCTCGCTCGCCGAGAAGCCGACCACGGCCGAGCGGCGCGGCAGGCGCGTCGCCTTCTTGGGACCGGCATAGGTGAGCTTGGAAAAGCGCGGGCGCGCCACGACGTCGATGTCGGGCAGCAGGCGGTTCAGCACCGGGCGGATGGTGTCGGCGCCCAGCAGCATGGTCTCGTGGGTGCCGCGCGCGTTGAGCAGCCGGTCGGTGAAGAAATGGCCGCGCTCGGGATCGGCCGCCATCTGCACCTCGTCGACGGCAAGGAACGACACCATACGGTCGAGCGGCATCGATTCGACGGTGCAGACGAAGTAGCGCGCGCCGGGCGGGGCGATCTTCTCCTCGCCGGTGATCAGCGCCACCTGGGAGGCGCCCTTGACTCGCACGATGCGATCATAGTTCTCGCGCGCCAGCAGGCGCAGCGGAAAGCCGATCATGCCCGACTCGTGGCCGAGCATGCGCTCGATGGCGAGATAGGTCTTGCCGGTGTTGGTCGGCCCGAGAACGGCGGTCAGGCGGCCGCCGGCGCTGGTGAGCGACATCGACCCAACTTGGCGCGCGGCTGTGGCCGAAGCAAGGCCGGCGCGACGGTGAAAACTAGCCCGACACCATCGGCTCGAACTTGTTGCAGCCGATCACCGCGCCATGGTCGGCGCGCTGCACGAGCACCGCGGCGCCCTGGCCCGGCTGGAGGCGATCGGCATCGATCGTCCAGCTTGCCGCCGCACCGTCCCAGCGGGCCAATACTTCGAGACGGCGCACGACGTTGAAGTTGTCGAGCATGCGGCCCTGGTTCTCGCCGCTCGCCACCGGCGTCGAATGGCGCCGATCATAAATCGCCAAGGTGACGTCGGCCGGTCCGCCGTCGAGGGCGAACGGCGCGAGCGTGATGGTGAGTGGGCCGCCGACCGCGCGCGCCAGCTCGGGCGTCGCACGTCGCGGCGAGCGGCGTTGCGCTTCGGCCAGCAGCGCCTCGATCGGGCCGCGCTCGCGGCCGGTATCGTGGCCGATACCGTCGACCACCATCTCGGGCGTATAGACATAGCGCTGCTTCAAGACGCGGGCATAGGCGCGCTGGCGCTCGGTGGTGGCGCGCGTGGCGAAGGCATCCTTCCAGCCGATATAGTCCCAATAATCGACATGGAACGACAGCGCGACGATGTCGGGCCGCCGGGCGAGGCTGCCGAGATAGGCGTCCGACGGCGGGCAGGAGTTGCATCCCTGGGACGTAAAGAGTTCGACCGCCCACGGTCCCTCCGACGTGCTTCGCGCGCCAGCCGGGCCAAGCCCGCCCGCTACTGCAATGCCTGCCGCGGCGCTGCCGCTGATCAGCAGGGACCGCCGCCCTGTAACCAAAGATCTTGTCATGATCCCAAGATGCGCGCCGCCCGTCGGTCCTGCCAATCAACAAACGGTTAGCCAGCCCTGAGGCCTGGATCGCGTTTGCTGGACTTCGGCAAGGTAACATTATAACAATATGGCCAGCGATCCCGGCCCCCGATCCATGCACGAACCCGTCTCGCCCGGCACCACCCTGCTCGCCATGAGCGCGCCCGCGCGCATCGCGGCTGCGCTCGCGGTCTCGGCCGTGCTGTGGCTGGCCGCCTGGTGGGCGCTGTGACGGCCGCCCTTCGCCTGGTCGACCTGACCGTAAGCTACGACCGCCACCCGGCGGTGCATCATCTGTCGGCGGAGATCCCGGCGGCCGAGATGACAGCCATCGTCGGGCCCAACGGCGCAGGCAAGAGCACGCTCTTGAAGGCGCTGCTCGGGCTGGCACCGCACATCGAGGGCCGCATCGAGTGTTCGGCCAAGCGCATCGCCTATCTGCCGCAGCAGGCCGAGATCGACCGCACCTTTCCAATTTCGGTGTTCGATACCGTGCTGCTCGGCCGCTGGTCGCGCTTCGGCGGCTTCGGCGCAGCCAAGCATGCCGACATCCACGACGCCCAGCACGCCATCGAGGCGGTCGGTCTGGCGGGCTTCGAGCGCCGGCCGATCGACACGCTGTCGGTCGGCCAGTTCCAGCGCGTGCTGTTCGCCCGCCTGCTGCTGCAGGACGCCGACCTGGTCCTGCTCGACGAGCCGTTCGCCGCCATCGATTCCAAGACCGTCGCCGACCTGATGGCGGTGATCCAGCGCTGGCGCGCCGAGAAGCGCACGGTGGTGGCCGTGCTGCACGATCTCGATCAGGTGCGGCGCGACTTCCCCAACGCGCTCCTGCTCGCGCGCGAGCTGGTCGATGCCGGCCCGACGGCGCGCGTGCTGTCGGTCGACAACCTGCTGCGCGCCCGCGCCATGGCCGAGGCGTGGGATGAGCATGCCGACGCCTGCGACGTGCCGACGCGATTGAGCGCCTGATGCGATGCCCACCACCGTCATCCCGACCGTAGCCGAGCGAAGCTCGGCGGAGTGGAGGGACCTTGTTTTCCTTTCAGCGATGAAGAACAGGTCCCTCGATTTCGCTTCGCTCCGCTCGGGATGACGGAGAGGCTGTGATCTACGACCTTCTCATCGAGCCCTTCGCCGATTTCGGCTTCATGCGCCGAGCCCTGGCGGCGAGTCTCGCGCTGGCGGTCGGCGGCTCCTCGATCGGCGTCTTCCTGATCCTGCGTCGCATGAGCCTGATGGGCGATGCGCTTGCCCACGCCCTGCTGCCCGGCGCGGCGCTTGGCTTCCTGCTGGGCGGGCTGTCGCTGCCGGCGATGAGCCTCGGCGGCTTCTTGGCCGGCGCGGCGACGGCGCTCGCCTCGGGCATCATCGCGCGCTTCACCAGCATGCGCGAGGATGCAAGTTTCGCCGCGGCCTATCTCACGGCGATGGCGCTCGGCGTGCTCATCGTGTCGTTGCGCGGCTCGGCGGTCGACCTGATGAACATCCTGTTCGGCGCCATCCTCGCGGTCGACGACGCGGCGCTGATCCTGGTGCTCTCGACCGCGACTCTGACTCTGGTCGGGCTCGCCGCCATTTACCGGCCGCTGGTGGTCGAGTGCTTCAACCCGGGCTTCCTTGCCGCCATGGGCATCAGGGGCTCGCTCTATCACTATCTCTTCCTGGCGCTCGCCGTGCTCAACATGGTGGCGGGCTTCCAGGCGCTCGGCACCTTGATGGCGCTCGGCCTCATCCTGTTGCCGGCGGTCGCCGCCTCGTTCTGGGCGCGCGAGGTCTGGTCGATGACCCTGATCGCCGCCCCCATCGCCTTCGCCTCCGCGGCGATCGGGCTCCTGGTCTCGTTCCATGGCGGCCTGCCGTCGGGTCCGGTGATCGTGCTGTTCGCCAGCCTGTTCTTCCTGGGCTCATTGCTGTTGGGCACGCGCGCCTCGGTGCGGGCGCGGCTGTCGCATCCGGTTCACTTGCGCGGGTAGGACGACCCGCTAGGCTCGCTTCCTCCAGAGAGGAAGCCGCCATGACCGTTGCCCCGGTGCCGGGCGTCACGCTCAAGACCGCCAAGGCCAACAACATCCACATGCGCTACGCCGAGATCGGCAGCGGGCCGCTGGTGTTGTTCTGTCACGGCTGGCCGGAAAGCTGGTATTCGTGGCGCCATCAGCTCACGGCGGTGAGCGCGGCGGGCTTCCGCTGCGTGGCGCCCGACATGCGCGGCTACGGCGGCAGCGAGGCGCCCGAGCCGATCGAGCAATACACGCTCTTCCACATGGTCGGCGACATGGCCGAGCTCACCAAGGCATTGGGCGAAAGCAAAGCCGTCATCGTCGGCCACGACTGGGGCGCGCCGGTCGCCTGGCACGCCGCGCTGTGGCGGCCCGATCTCTTTGCCGCCGTCTGCGCCATGAGCGTGCCCTACGCGCCGCCGGGCTATGTCGATGTCCTGACCGCGCTCGAAAAGCTCGGCATCAACGACTTCTACCTGCAATATTTTCAGAAGCCCGGCGTGCCCGAGGCCGAGCTGCAGGCCGATATCCGGAGCGCCCTGCGCCGCATCTATTTCACCGCCGCCGGCGAGCTTGAGGAAAAGGGCAAGGGCTTCGCCCGCCTGACCGGCGGCACGTTGCTGGCCAACACCGTCGATCCGCCGGCCCTGCCGGCGTGGTTGAGCGAGGCCGACCTCGACTACTACGCGCAAGAATTCGCCCGCACCGGCTTTCGCGGCGGGTTGAACTGGTACCGCAACCTCAGGCGCAACTGGGAGCTCGGCGGTCCGTGGCGCGGCCAGCCGATACGTCAACCCTCGCTGTTCATCGCCGGCAGCCGCGACGGCGTGCTGCGCTTTCCCGCCGCCCAATCGCAGCTCGATGCCTTCCCGAAAACCCTGCCGGGACTGGTCGGCAGCCACATCATCGAGGGCGCCGGCCATTGGGTGCAGCAGGAGCGGCCGGCCGAGGTCAACAAACTGTTGGTCGACTTCCTGAAAGGCTTGTCATGAGGCCGGCCATCCTCGTGGCGATGGCGTTCCTGGTGCTGGCAGCCTGCGCGGGACCTCCAGCTCTCTCGGCAAAGCTTCCCGATCTGGCGGGCATCGACCTGGCGCGTGGCCCTGCCCCGTCGTATCGCGACGCCATCACCGTAGCGACGGTCGGCGTCGACACGGACACCGCGACACCTTGGGCGTCGCAAGTCAGCCCTGCCCAGGTCAGGCAGGCGCTGATGCAGACCCTCGTCGCGGCCAGACTGGGACGCGACAATGGGCGCTTCCGTCTCGACGCCATTTTGCTGACGCTGCAACGGCCCTATGCCGGGTTCGCCATGACCGTGACGGCGACCATCGGCTACCGGCTGATCGACCAAGCGACCGGCGCGGTCGTCTACACCGCCACGCTGACGACGCCGGGCACCGCAACGCTGGACGACGCTGTGTCGACCGATTTCCGGCTGCTGATCGCCGACGAGAGCGCGGTCCGCGCCAATTTCAGAAAGCTGGTCGAGGAGCTCTATGCGCTGCCCGACCGCCCAATCACTTCTTCTCCTCGAACGTGAGCGCCGCGCCGTTCATGCAGTAGCGCTGGCCGGTCGGCTGGGGTCCGTCGGGAAAGACGCGACCGAGATGGCCGCCGCATTTGGCGCAGTGCACCTCGGTGCGGGTCATGAAGAAGCTGCGGTCGGCCGACGTGCCGACGGCGTCGGGCAACGGCTCCCAGAACGACGGCCAGCCCGTGCCACTTTCGAACTTGGTGCCGGAGTCGAACAACGGCTCGCCGCAGCCGGCGCAACGGAATGCGCCCTTGCGTTTCTCATTGTTGAGCGGGCTGGTGCCGGCGCGCTCGGTGCCGTGCTTGCGCAGCACCTGGTACTGCTGCGGATCGAGCGACTTCCGCCACTCGTCGTCGCTTTTCTGGATCGGGAACGTCTCGGTCTTGGTGCTCATGATGCCTCCGATGTGGCGATGACCCGTTCCTACACAAGCGTGCGCAATTCAGCCGTCGCCACCGACAGCATGGCGAGGTCGAGGGCGCCCGCCGACGCCAGCTCCTCCTTCAGCAGCCGGTCGACGCGATCGAGGGCAAGCTTGCGCTGCTCGCTCCAGCGCGCCAGCACCGCATCGGGGTCGGCCGCGCCGCCGCCGCCCGAGCTCGGCGGTCCGGCGGCGCGCAATGCCGAGGTCAAAAGATCGGCATGCAGGGTCGCGAGCTCGTCCTGCACCGCAAGGGCTGCTTGCGCCGGCCACTGGCCCTCGCGCGGCAGCTTCTGCGCCGCGGTGGCCAGCTTGGCCAGCGCGAGACGCTCGCCGAGCCGGAAATAGACGCGGGTCGCGGCCTCGATGGTGCAGCCGTTGGCGCGGGCTGCCAGCATCAGGTCGCCGGCGGCGGCCAGCGTTTCGAGCGCTGCGGCGCGGCGGGCGACGCCGGCCGGCGCGCCCATGGCCTCGAAGGTTGCCGCGCGCTCGGCCAGGGCTGCGTCTTCGGCCTCGCCGATCAGCGCGGCCGGTAGGTCGCCCAGCGCGGCCACCGCCGTGCCGAGCTGCTCGGTCGCCGCCATGGTGTCGAGCGGCTGCGGCAGGCGGCGCAGCGCCCATTGCACGACCCGCGTGAGGAAGCGCTGCGAGGCCACCAGCATGCGGATTTGCGCCTCGGCCTTGAGCGCCGGGTCGAGCGCTTCGATGTCGCCCCACAGGTCGCGCAGCTTCCAGGCGTCGCGCACCACGGCGAAGGCGCGGGCGATGGCGGCGGCGGGCGCACCGGTGCGCAGGCCGATATTGTGCACGAAGGTCGGCCCGCAGCGATTGACCAGCGAGTTCATGACCTGGAGGGCCGCGATCTCGCGGCGCAGCCGGTGGGCGCGGATCGCAGGCTCGTACTTCTCCTGCAGCGCGCTCGGGAAGTAGCGCAAAAGCTCGCCTTCCAGCAGCGGATCGTCGGGCAGGTCCGACCGCAGGATCTCGTCGTTGAGATCGATCTTGGCGTAGGCCAACAGCACCGAGAGCTCGGGCCGGGTGAGATACTGGCGGTTCTGGGCGCGGGCGCGCATCGCCGCGCTGTCGGGCAGGAATTCGACGGAGCGATCGAGATGGCCTTTGCGCTCCAGGGTGCGCATGAAGCGCTCCAGCCGGTCGTGCTCCTCGCCGACCTGTTCGGCGGCGACGCTGATCGCCTGGCTCTGCTGGTAGTTGTGGCGCAGCACCAGGTTGGCGACCTCGTCGGTCATGGCGAACAGCAGGGCATCGCGGTCCTCGCGCTTCAGAAAACCGCGGGCGATCGCCTCGCCGGTCGCAACCTTGATGTTGACCTCATGGTCGGAAGTGTCGACGCCGGCCGAATTGTCGAGCGCGTCGGTGTTGATCTTGCATCCGCCGAGAGCCGCTTCGACCCGGCCGCGCTGCGTCAGACCGAGATTGGCGCCCTCGCCGACCACGCGTACGCGCAGCTGCGCGGCGTTGACGCGCAGGGAATCGTTGGCGCGGTCGCCCGCGTCGGCCTGGCTCTCGCTCGACGCCTTCACGTAGGTGCCGATGCCGCCGAAATAGAGCAGATCGGCCGGCGCCGTCAGGATGGCGCGCATCAGGTCGATCGGCGTCAGCGAGGGCGCCTCGATGCCCAAAACCTCGCGCGCCTCGGACGACAGCGTGATCGACTTGGCGGCGCGATCGTAGATGCCGCCGCCCGCCGACAGGAGCGACTTGTCGTAGTCCATCCATGACGAGCGCGGCAGGTCGAACAGGCGCTTGCGCTCGGCCCAACTCGTTGCCGGATTGGGCATCGGATCGATGAAGATGTGGCGATGGTCGAAGGCGGCGATCAGCTTGATGTGGCGCGACAGCAGCATGCCGTTGCCGAACACGTCGCCCGACATGTCGCCGATGCCGGTGACGGTGAACGGCGTGGTCTGGATGTCCTGGCCGAGCTCGCGGAAATGGCGCTTCACCGATTCCCAGGCGCCGCGTGCGGTGATGGCCATCTTCTTGTGGTCGTAGCCCGCCGAGCCGCCCGAGGCGAAGGCGTCGTCGAGCCAGTAGCCGTATTCCTGGGCCAGCGCATTGGCGATGTCGGAGAAGGTGGCGGTGCCCTTGTCGGCGGCGACCACGAGATAGGCGTCGTCGCCGTCGTGGCGCACGACATCGGCCGGCGGTTTCACGCCGCCCTCGGCATAGTTGTCGGTGATGTCGAGCAGGCCGCGGATCAGGGTTTTGTAGCAGGCGATGCCTTCGGCCTGGACCTGCTCGCGGGTGCCGCCGGCCGGTGGACGCTTGACGTAGAAGCCGCCCTTGGAGCCGACCGGCACGATGACGGCGTTCTTCACCATCTGGGTCTTCATCAGGCCCAGGATCTCGGTGCGGAAATCCTCCGGCCGGTCGGACCAGCGAATGCCGCCGCGCGCCACCCGGCCGCCGCGCAGATGGATGCCCTCCATGCGCGGGCTGTAGACGAAGATCTCGACCATCGGCCGGGGCGCCGGCAACTCGTCGATGGCGCGACTGTCGATCTTGAAGGAGATCCACTCCTTGGACGCACCGTCCGGCCCGGTCTGCCAGTAGTTGGTGCGCAAGGAGGAGCGCAGTGCATTGAGGAAGCGCCGCAGGATGCGGTCCTCGTCGAGCGTGGTGACGCTCTCGAGCGCGGCGGCGAGCGTGGTGTCGATGGCCTCGATCCTCGCCTTGCGTGCGGCCGACGTGGCATCGCCCAGCGCGGGATCAAAACGCGCCCGGAAAAGGTCGGCCATCGCGCGGGCGATCGCCGGATAGAGACAGAGCGCGCGCTCCATATAGGCCTGGCTGAAGGCGATGCCGGTCTGGCGCAGATACTTGGCATAGGCGCGCAGGATCGCCACCTCGCGCCAGGCGAGCCCCGCGCCCAGCACCAGGCGATTGAGACCGTCATTCTCCAGCGCGCCCATCCACAGGCGATCGAGGGTTTCGGCAAGACGCGGTCCGGCAGCCGCCAGGTCGACCGCCGACTTGTCCATGGTCTCGACGCTCAGCACCTGCAGCGCGACCGCGTCATCTCCTGGGCCGCCGGCCGGAGAGCCCAGCACGAATGGCGCTTCGCTCAGGACGCGCAGTCCGAGATTTTCCAAAAGCGGCAGGATGTCGGAGAGCGCGATCGGCTCGCGCGGATGGAACAGCCGCAGGGTGAAGCGATGGGCCGGCAGGCCGGGCTCGCGGTCGAGGCGTACGCCGAGCGGTCGGCCGCTCAGCGCGGCCTGCAGCAGGGCGAGATCGGCCACCGCCTGGCCGGCGTCGAAACTGTCGCGATAGATCGCGGGGAACCAGTCGCGCCAGCGGCGGGCGGCGGCGCGGCCGTCGACTTCGCCGAGGCTGGTTTGCAGCGCGGCGCGAAAGCGATCGCTCCACGAGGTCGCGGCGTCGGCCAGCGCGTGTTCGAGTTCGCCGAGATCGGGCGTGGCTGAGTCCGGCGCCTCGAGCTTCAGGGTGTAGAGCGACTGGGCGAGCGCTGAATCGCTGCTGATCGAGGAGGCGACCGATGTCACCTTGGCATGCCAGGCGCGTTCGAGGAGGGCGCTGAAGCGCTCGCTCAGCGCCGCATCGAAGCGCTCGCGTGGCGCGAACACCAGGCAGCTGGCAAAGCGGCCGACCGCGTCGCGGCGGGCAAACAGGGCGACGCGCCGACGCTCCTGCAGCTGCAGGATGCCCAGGACATGGTCGTAGAGCGTGTCCTCCTCGATCTGGAACAGCTCGTCGCGCGGATAGGCGTCGAGGATCGCCACCAGCGCCTTGCCGTCGTGGCTGTTGGCGTCGAGGCGGGAGCGGCGCAGGATATTGTCGACCCGCCCGCGCAGCAGCGGCACGTCGTGCACCAGGGCATGATAGGCGGCCGACGTGAACAGCCCGACCAGGCGCCGCTCGCCGGTCACCCTGCCGTCGGCGTCGTAGGTCTTCACGATCACGCAATCCATCGGCCCGATGCGATGCACCAGCGACGGCCGGTCGGTCTTGACGATCATGATGTTGTGCGGCCCGCGGGCGAAGCGGGCCATCGCCTCGCCGCCGCCCAGGCCCGCCTCGAACAGGCGCACCTCGTCGCGGCGCAGGATGCCGAGCGCGGACCCCGGCATCAGGTCGTAGCGCAGCCCGCCCGGCTGCGCCGCATCGTCGACGTAGCGGTAGCGGCGATGGCCGAGGAAGGTGAAATGGTTGGCTTCCAGCCAGCGCAGGAATTCCTCGTACTCCGGGAGGTTGGGTGAGCGGCTGGGGCCGAGGTCGGCGATGGCGTCGAGGCAGGCGCGCCGCATCGGCCGCCAGTCCTCGACCGCGAGGCGCACTTCGGCCAGCACGCGGGTGAGCGCCGCGGCAAGCTCGTCGAGCAGGACGGGATCGGCCTGGCGGTCGATCTCGATATGCATCATCGATTCAGGCCGCGCCCGCTCGCTGGTCTCGGGCGCGAAGCCCGCAAGGTCGCCGTCGAGGTCGCGCCGCGCCGCCAGCACGGGATGGGCCAGCAGATGGAGGGCGATCTCGCGGCGATCGAACTCGTTGGTGATCGAGTCGACCAGGAACGGCATGTCGTCGTTGACGATCTGCACGATGGTGTGACGGCTTTCGAAGCCGTGGTCCCGGGCCGAGGGATTGAACACCCGGACCTTGGCGACGCCGGGCAGCCGGCGGCGGGCGAAGGCGAGCAGCGCGATTGCCGCGGCGGCACGCTGCTCGGCGGGGGCCGCCGCCAAGTCCTTGTCGGCGACGCGGTCGAACAGACGGCGGGCGAACGAGGCTGCCTCATCGCCGCCGCCGGTCTGCAGGGCGGCGGCGCAGATGGCGTCCAGACCGTAGACACGCGGCGCCAGTGCGATGGCCATGTTCGTCGGTTCCTTCCCGTTGACGGCCGGCAGGGTTTCCGGCGTTTCCGGTAGTCATTTTCGATGAGGTGCTTGGCGGGCACCCCCGGCTGAGACAGTAAAACTCCGGATGCGGCGCTTAAATCCGAAAGATGTGACATTGGCGCGTCGTCACGGCGAGGAAGTTAAGTGATATTTTCCAGAAAGTCCAGTTTTTCTTCGAGAATAATCACCTCGCCGCCGCCTCAAGCGGAATAAGTGCGCACCATTCGGGGGGTAAAGCTGTTGCGATGTGTCGACGGGCAGGCCGCCGGCGCAACGGCCGAAAGTCGGCGACGCCGGAAGTGCCCATCGCTTCGGGCATTTTGACCGGTGCGTCCCCGCGGGTCTGCCGAATGGCTGGAGTTTCTGTCCAGGGTCCTTGGATTCCGCGGCAAAGCGCGCTTTGTTCCGGTTCGATGCTGCAATTGCGAAGGTCCGACTAGGCTTCGCAACATGAATCGCCTAAAGGAAATTTATCGCTGCTTTTCAGGCAGTTAGACCTCATTTCCTGAGATTCACAACCAAGGTAGAAATTTGGCGATGACATGTCTTTTGGGAGACGTATCATCAATGGCTAGTGGGATGGCCGAGCCACTCCCCAAGATGTAGGTGTCTTCCACAGAGTGTTTTATCCACTGCTGTGGACAAAAAGATAATGGGGGCCGCAAGTGTTTGATGTTGTTCAAGTTCGAAGCGGTGCGCGCGTTGTTACTGACGCCTCTCGGGACTCCCGCCTGACGGTCTTTGGCAAGGCCACCCTCTCCGACCGCTACCTCCTACCCGGCGAGAGCTACCAGGAGATGTTTGCCCGGGTCGCCTCGGCCTATGCCGACGACGACGGCCATGCCCAGCGGCTCTACGACTACATCAGCAATCTGTGGTTCATGCCGGCCACCCCGGTGCTGAGCAACGGCGGCACCAAGCGCGGCCTGCCGATCTCGTGCTTCCTGAACGAGGCCAGCGATTCGCTCGAAGGCATCGTCGGCCTGTGGAACGAGAACGTCTGGCTGGCGGCGCGCGGCGGCGGCATCGGCTCCTACTGGGGCAACCTGCGCTCGATCGGCGAAAAGGTCGGCATGAACGGCAAGACGTCGGGCGTGGTGCCGTTCATCCGGGTGATGGACTCGCTGACGCTGGCCATCAGCCAGGGCTCGCTGCGCCGCGGCTCGGCCGCGGTCTACCTGCCGGTCAACCACCCCGAGATCGAGGAATTCATCGAAATCCGCCGGCCGACCGGCGGCGATCCCAACCGCAAGGCGCTCAACCTGCACCACGGGCTGCTGGTCTCCGACGCCTTCATGCGCGCCGTCGAGAACGACGAGGAGTGGGCGCTGGTCAGCCCCAAGGACGGCGCCGTGCAGCGCAAGGTCTCGGCGCGGCATCTGTGGATCCGCATCCTGACGGCGCGCATCGAGACCGGCGAGCCTTACCTGATCTTCGTCGATCACGTGAACAATGCGCGGCCCGAGCACCACAAGCTGGCCGGCCTCGAGGTCAAGACCTCGAACCTGTGCAGCGAGATCACGCTGCCGACCGGCATCGACCATCACGGCAAGCAGCGCACCGCGGTGTGCTGCCTCAGTTCGCTCAATCTGGAATCCTATCTCGAGTGGCACGAGCATCCGACCTTCATCGAGGACGTGATGCGTTTCCTCGACAACGTGCTGCAGGGCTTCATCGACGACGCCGGCAGTGATTTCGCCCGCGCCACCTACGCCGCCATGCGCGAGCGTTCGGTCGGGCTGGGCGTCATGGGTTTCCATTCCTTCCTGCAGCAGAACAACATCCCGCTCGAATCGGTGATGGCCAAGGTGTGGAACAAGAAGATGTTCAAGCACGTCCGTGGCCAGTGCGACGCGGCGTCGAAGGCGCTCGCCAAGGAGCGCGGCGCCTGCCCGGATGCCGCCGATTTCGGCGTCGAGGAGCGTTTCTCCAACAAGCTCGCGATCGCGCCGACCGCCTCGATCTCGATCATCTGCGGCGGCGCCTCGCCCGGCATCGAACCGTCGGCGGCCAATGTCTACAACCACAAGACCCTGTCGGGCTCGTTCGTGGTGCACAATCCGTATCTCGAGAAGGTGCTGACCCAGAAGGGCAAGAACGACGAGGACACCTGGACCTCGATCACCATCAGCCAGGGCTCGGTGCAGCATCTCGACTGCCTCGACGACCACGAGAAGGCGGTGTTCAAGACCGCCTTCGAGATCGACCAGCGCTGGCTGGTCGAGCACGCCGCCGACCGCGCGCCCTACATCTGCCAGAGCCAGTCGCTCAACATCTTCCTGCCGGCCGACGTCCACAAGCGCGACCTGCACCAGATCCACATGATGGCGTGGAAGCGCGGCGTGAAGAGCCTCTATTACTGCCGCTCGCTTTCCATCCAGCGCGCCGAATCCGTCGCCGGCGAGGCGCTCACCGCAGCACCACTCGGCGATCAAGCCCTTTCAGCCCCCAGACTCGACGTCCCCTCTCCGGTGCCGCTCGGCACGCCGGCGGCACCGGCACCATCAACCAATTATGAAGAGTGCCTTAGCTGCCAGTAGCCGTGTCCATATCCGGGAGGACTTAAATGTCAAAGAACGATCGCTACGTTGTTAAGCATGGAAGTGATTGGGCCGTGAAAGCCGGGAATGCGCAACGCGCCAGCGGCGTGTACGACACGCAACGTGAAGCCGAGCGGGCGGCCAAGGATATCGTCCGCAATCACGGCGGCGGCGAAGTGCGCATTCAGGGCCGGCACGGCCAGTTTCGCGACTCCGACACGGTAGATCGCAAGCCCTAAGTCTTCGCTACCTGCATCTGTTCCAGGCTGCTCGTCTCGCGGCGCCACAGGCCGCGGCCCGTTCATGACGTTTTCATTTCGACCCGGATCGTTCGCCATGTCCCTCCTCGATGCCAAGCCGATCTACAAGCCGTTCCACTATCCCTGGGCCTACGACGCCTGGCTGATGCAGCAGCGCATCCATTGGCTGCCCGAGGAAGTGCCGCTGGCCGACGACGTCAAGGACTGGCGCAACAAGCTGACCGACAGCGAGCGCCATCTGCTGACGCAGATCTTCCGCTTCTTCACCCAGGCCGATGTCGAGGTGAACAACTGCTACATGCGGCACTATTCGCGGGTCTTCAAACCGACCGAAGTGCAGATGATGCTGGCGGCGTTCTCGTCGACCGAGACGATCCACGTCGCCGCCTACAGCCACCTGCTCGACACGATCGGCATGCCGGAGACCGAGTACTCGGCCTTTCTCCACGTCAAGGAGATGAAGGACAAGTACGACTACATGCAGGAGTTCAACGTCGACTCGAAGCCGGCAATCGCCAAAACGCTGGCGGTGTTCGGCGCCTTCACCGAAGGCCTGCAGCTCTTCGCCTCCTTCGCCATGCTGATGAACTTCCCGCGCTTCAACAAGATGAAGGGCATGGGCCAGATCGTGTCGTGGTCGGTGCGCGACGAGACCCTGCACTGCAATTCGATCATAAAACTGTTCCGCGCCTTCGTGCAGGAGAACCAGGAAATCTGGACCGAGGAGCTGCAGCGCGAGATCTACGTCGCCTGCTCGACCATCGTCGACCACGAGGACGCTTTCATCGACCTCGCCTTCGAATTGGGCGGCATCGAGGGCATGACCGCGACCGACGTCAAACGCTACATCCGCTACATCGCCGACCGAAGGCTCACCCAGCTCAGCCTGCAGCCGATCTACCGCAGCGACGCCAAGAACCCGCTGCCGTGGATGGACCAGATGCTGAACGCCATCGAGCACACCAACTTCTTCGAGAACCGCGCGACGGAGTATTCCAAGGCGTCGACGCGCGGGACGTGGGAGGAGGCGTTCGGCTAGGCGCTCCAATTCCGGTCGCCGTAGTACAGACGTAGGATCGTTACTTCGTCGTCGGAAACAGTTGATCTGCATGTGGCGGCGCAGCGCCTGCTCGTCGAGAACAGCCCCGCGGCTGGTCACTCGGCGAGAAATGCTTCGATCGTTGCGGCCGTTTCGACCGGTCGCGTCACCATGAACAGGTGTCCGTCATCGATCATCTGCAGTCGGGCGTTGGGAATGAGCCGCGCCAGGATGCGGCCATTGATCGGCGGTACCAGGGGATCGTCGCGCCCGGTCAGGACCAGGGTCGGTTGCCGGAGCGACCATAGCCACGGCAGGCTGGTCCATCCGGTCATCGCCAGGAGCTGGTACAGATAGCCGAGGCTCGACGCGCCCGACATCGCCCGCGCGTGCTTGGAAACGAGCTCCGGGTCGTCGCGGAACGCCCCGCCGTAGATTTCGGGCGCAATGCTGCGCATGTAGTCGCGGTCGACGTAGCGGCGCGGCGTCGCGAGCTTCCACATCACCGAGGGCCGGCCGGGCACCATGATTGCGCCCGGCGAGGTCGCCGCCAGGACGAGCTTGCGGCACAGGGTGCCGTGCTGATGGGCGAATTGCTGGGCGAGCCCGCCGCCCCACGAGACGCCGGCAACGTCGACCTGTTGGTGCCCGAGCTGGGTGACGAGGCGGGCGGCAAGCCGGGCAAGCGTCGACGGCCGATAGGGGCGCGGCGGCAGCGGCGAGCCGCCGATGCCCGGCACGTCGAAGATGATGGCCGCCGTATGGCTGAGCGCCCGCATGAACGGCTGGGCGAGCTGCCAATTTGCGCCGATCCCGTTGAACAGCAGCAGGGGCGGCCGCCCTTCCGGTCCGCGCGTCGTTGCGACCCGAAGCAGCTGTTCGCCGACCTCGATCGTTCGAACCTCGATGCCATCTTCCTCGGCGTGGCCGTTCACGGCCGCGCTATGGCTCGAGGACATACGTCCCCGGCGCCGGCGCCCCCGCAGGATGACGCCCGTTGCCCAACGCGGCGGAAGCCGGCACTTCGTCGCCCGAGCGCTCGTAGAGCCAGTCGCGCCAATGGAGCCACCAGCTGCCTTCGTGCTTCTTGCTGGCGGCCAGGAAGGCGTCCGCGCCGGCCTCGCCGAGCGGGCCGGTGGCGAAGGAGGCTTTCGGGTTGCCGGGTGGATTGAGCAGGCTCTGCAGGTGGCCGCTGTTCGACAGGATGAAGGTCGTGTCGTCGCCCATGATCTTCGCCGTCTGATACACCGACTTCCACGGGGTGATGTGATCGGTGACGCCGGCCACGACGTAGCTGTCGACCTTGACCTGCTTCATGTCGATCGCGGTCCCATTGAGCGAAAGCCTGTTGGAATTCACGAACGGGTTGGTGAAGTAAAGGTCGAGGTAGTCCGAATGAAGTCGGGCCGGCAGGCGCGTCGTATCGGCATTCCAGAACAGGATGTCGAAGGCCGGCGGCTGCTTGCCCATCAGGTAGTTGTTGACCCAATAGTTCCAGATCAGATCGTTGGGGCGCATCCAGGCGAACACCCGGGCGAGGTCGTTGCCGTCCAGCACGCCGCGCAGCCTGGACGCCTCCTTGGCGGCGCGCATCGTCTCAGGCGTCACCAGGGAGCCGAACGCGCTGTCTCCGGTCGTTGCGGTGTCCAGCACGCAGACCGCGAGCACGATGTTCTTGACCTTGTGGTCGTTCCGTCCGGCGAGCGTGCCGAGATAGGCCGACGCTGTGATGCCGCCGGAGCACGAGCCCATCATGCTGACGTTGTCGACGGTGGTGATGTCCCTCACCGCATCGACCGCCTCGTCGAGCGCGGCCACGTAGGTGTCGAGACCCCAGTCGCGCTGCTCGGCGGTCGGATTGCGCCAGCTGACGCAGAAGGTCTGGATGCCGCTCTTCAGCAGGAATTGGACCATGCTCTTGTCGGGTGACAAATCCATCGCGTAGTACTTGTTGATCTGCGGCGGGGTGACGATCAGCGGGCGCTTGCGCACGGTCGCCGTCGTCGGGCTGTACTGGATAAGCTCGATCAGCGGATTGCGGAACACCACGGCGCCGGGCGTGCGGGCCAGGTTCTCACCGACCTTGAACGCCGATTTGTCGACTTGCGCCGGCAGACCGCCGTTCGTCACAAGGTCTTCGAAATAGTTCCTGAGCCCGCGCCAAAGGCTCTCGCCCCCGGTGTCGACGATCTGCTTGAGCGCCGCCGGATTGGTCAGCAGCGCGTTGGTCGGCGCCAAAGCGTCGACGAGGATCGTGGTGATCAGGCGCGCGCGGGTCTTGTCGAGCTCGCCTAGGCTGCTTTGATCGACGAACTTGTCGACCGCGCTTCCCCAGGCGAGGTAGGCCTGCAGCAGGCCGCGCTGCAGATTGCTGCTTTTCCACGAAGCATCGGTGAACCGCCTGTCCCCGGCTTGGGGGCTGCGTTCCGACTGGCCGGTCGCGATCTTGCCGAGCTCGCCCATGAACCCGAGCCACTGCCGGGCGGCGACGGCTGGCTCGTTGGTGGCGGCCTTGAACACGGTTGCGGCGGCATCGAGCAGGTCCCGGCCGCGCAGGCCGACGAGCGGGTTGAGCGCCGTCGTGTAACGCGTGGCCTGGTCGGATACCGTCTCGGCCTGTTCGGGCTCCGGACGCGGTTCGTTGCTCATCGGGGTCCTCCTGCAGCTGCGGCCTCGCCGGGTATGAGCAGGGCCAGTGTTACGCCGAGCTCGCGTCCGACGAAATCGTCGATGTTCGACAGCGTGAGGTTGGTCATTTCGGCGTCCTTTCCCTGGGGCGCACCGCGCGCGGTCCGCCTAGCCGTCGCCGTACATCTGGCGCAGCGCCTTCTTGTCGATCTTGCCCACGCTCGTCTTGGGGATCTCCTTCACGAAGAGGATCTTCTCGGGTATGCCGTATTTCGAGATCACGCCCTTGTCGGCATAGACCTTGGCATGGGCCTTGATGGCGTCTTCGGTTGCCGGGGCGCTTGCCTTGGGGTCGAGGATGACGAGCGCCAGCGGCCGCTCGCCCCATTTTTCGTCCTTGATGCCGATCACCGCGACTTCCAGCACGCCGTCATGCTGCGAGATGATGTCCTCGAGCTCGAGCGACGAAACCCATTCGCCGCCGGTCTTGATGACGTCCTTGATGCGGTCGGTGATCTGGACGTAGCCGTCGGGATCGATGTTGGCGATGTCGCTGGTATGCAGGTATCCGCCGGCCCACAGCTGTTCCGATGCGTCGGGATTGTTGTAATAGCCCTGCGTCAGCCACGGCGCCCGCGCGACGATCTCGCCCGTGGCCTTGCCGTCGCGCGGCAGTTCCCTCATCTCGGTATCGACGATGCGGAGATCGACCAGGGGAACGGCAAGCCCCGCCCGGGTGCGGATTTCCACTTCGGCCTCGGGATTGCCCGTCAGATGGTGGGGCTTGAGATGCGCCACCGTGAGCAGCGGGCCCGTTTCCGACATGCCGTATCCGGCATAGATGTCGATGCCTCTGTCGAGCGCCCGCAAGGCCAGCGCCTTGGGCAGCGCGGAGCCGCCCACCACCATCGTCAGGCCCGACAGATCGACGTTGGCGGCCTCCGCGGCGGTCAGCAGCATCTGCAGGATGGTGGGCACGCCGTGCGTGAAGGTGACGCCTTCGGTCTTGATGAGCTTGAGCAGGACATCGGGAGCGTACCGTCCGGGATAGACCTGCTTGACGCCGGCCGCCGTTGCCGCCCACGGGAATCCCCAGGCATGGACATGGAACATCGGTGTGATCGGCATGTAGACGTCGTTGCGGTGGAAGCGGCCTTGCTCCGGCGCGAGGCCGAGTGCGGCGAGCTCCGCCAGGGCATGCAGCACGAGTTGCCGATGGCTGAAATACACGCCCTTGGGAAGACCGGTGGTTCCCGTCGTGTAGAAGGTCGTCGCCTGCGTGTTCTCGTCGAAATCCGGAAAGTCGTAGTCGGGGGAGGCGGCAGCAAGCAGCTCCTCATATTCGCCGGCGAACTCGATGCCGCCCTTCTCGGGCCGAGACCGGTCGCTCAGGACGACGAATGTTCGCACCTTGTTGAGCTGCGATTTGATGCCCTGGACGAGCCCGACGAACTCGTCGTTGACCAGGAGCACCGACGCGCCGGCATGATTGATCGTATGGGTGATCTGTTCCGGCGACAGCCTGACGTTCACGGTCTGCAGGACAGCGCCCATCATGGGGATGGCGAAAAACGCCTCCAGAAATCGATGGCTGTCCCACTCCATGACGCCGACCGTGTCGCCGGGGCGAACGCCGAGCTTGTCGAGGGCGCTTGCCAGTCGGCCGATCCGGTCGCGAAGGTCGGCATAGGTGAGCCGTTTGAGGTCGCGATAGACGATCTGCTGACCCGGGCTCTGCACCATGGGTGTATGCAGCAGTTGCTTGATCAGCAAAGGATAGTGATACGCCGACCGTGCGGTGGCGATCAGCCTGCCGGCCATGGCTCCCTCCCTCTAGTTGCTGACGCACCGAGGATCTGTCTTGTTCTGCCCGCGAGACCCGCCACACGATCGCTGCGACGATAGGACGATTGGCGGAAGCGACGTCACCCTAACATTGGAATGCGGTTTCCTCCAGCACGCGGCGCCGCGCCGACGGATGAGAGATCGTCCGGCACGGACACCACGAGATCGCCGTTGCGGCACGGCCACCGAGAAATCCTACGCCGACTTCCAGCCCTCCACGCCCGCGCCGACCGCATCGATGCGACCCCACCGCCTCGTGACCGGGGGCACCCCGGCCGCTCGAGTGCCGGCGTCCGAATGGCAAACATCGCAAGCCTCAACGCGGATGAGGACATCGCCCGGGCTGGGATCCAGTAGTCGCTTCTCTGTCAATTCCAGCTTGCTCTGCGGCGTCGGCAACTATCCCGTGCCCGATTGCCTGGACACCAGCCTCCTCGCCTGTCTTCAGGCCTGGGCGCGAGCGCTCTTGGCCGCCTCAAAGGCAGTCAGGCGTTCGGCGAATTTGCCTTCGCCGGGGCCGGCGGCCGCGGCGATCGTGGGCGCGGGCAGGGTCTCGTAGAAATGGCAGGCCACGCGATGGCCGTTGCCCGCCTCGCGCAGCAGTGGCTCCTCTTCGCGGCAGCGCGCCTGCGCGAAGGGGCAGCGGGTATGGAAGCGGCAGCCCGGCGGCGGTGCGAAGGGACTCGGCACGTCGCCCGCCAGCAGCAGACGTTTGCGGCGTATCCGGGGATCGGGCCGCGGGATCGCCGACAGCAGCGCCTGGGTGTAGGGGTGCAATGGCCGCTCGTAGAGGTCGCGCTTGGACGCGATCTCGACCAGCTTGCCGAGATACATCACCGCCACGCGATCGCTGATGTGCTTCACCACGGCAAGGTCGTGGGCGATGAAGAGATAGGAGAGGCCGAAGCGGCGCTGCAGGTTCTGCAGCAGGTTGACGATCTGCGCCTGGATGGAAACGTCGAGGGCGGAGACCGGCTCGTCGCACACGATCAGGTCGGGATTGACCGCCAGCGCGCGGGCGATGCCGATGCGCTGGCGCTGGCCGCCGGAGAACTGGTGCGGATAGCGGCGCGCCTGCTCGGGCAAGAGGCCGACCACGTCCAAAAGCTCGCCGACGCGGGTCTCGCGCTCGGCTTCGGTGTGCAAGCCGTGCACCGCCATCGGCTCGGCGAGGATTTCGCCCACCGTCATGCGCGGATTGAGCGAGGCGTAGGGGTCCTGGAAGATGATCTGCATGTGGCGGCGCAGCCGGCGCAGCGCGTTCTTGTCGAGGTTGGCGATCTCCTCGCCCTTGAAGCGCACCGAGCCTTCCGTCGGGTCCATCAGCCGCAGCACCAGCCGGCCGGTGGTCGACTTGCCGCAGCCCGATTCACCCACCAGCGCCAGGGTCTCGCCGCGCGCGATCTCGAAGCTCACGCCTTCGACGGCGCGCACCAGACCGATCACCTTGCGGCGGATCAGGCCGCGGCTGACCGGGAAATGCTTGACCAGCCGGTCGACCTGCAGCACGGGCGCTGTTTCGTTCATGCCGCGACGGCCGCCAGCTCGACGGGCGCCTTCCAGCAGGCGACGCGGTGGCCGGCGCCGATCTCGCGCAAGGGCGGCGGCTCCTCGTGGCAACGCCGGTCGGCGAAGGGGCAGCGCGGCGAGAAGCGGCAGCCCTTGGGCTGACGGTTGGGGCTGGGCACCGTGCCCTCGATGGTGGCCAGCCGCTCGCGCTCGATGTCGAGGCGCGGGATCGAGCCCAAAAGCCCGATCGTGTAGGGATGCTGCGGGTCGGCGAACAGGGCGTCAACCGATGCTTCCTCGACGATCTTGCCGGCGTACATCACCAGCACGTCGTCGGCGACCTCGGCGATGACGCCGAGATCATGGGTGATGATCAGGACGGCCATGCCGAGCCGCCGCTGCAGGTCCTGCAGCAGGTCGAGGATCTGCGCCTGGATGGTGACGTCGAGCGCCGTGGTCGGCTCGTCGGCGATCAAGAGCGCCGGCTCGC